>Ga0100387_10004339_pt1 | contig 11713 bp, 10 predicted proteins | sample CryGeymeta201511_FD_81547 | JGI IMG/M metagenome (GOLD analysis project Ga0100387, IMG submission 81547) | Groundwater microbial communities from Crystal Geyser aquifers in Utah, USA - Crystal Geyser metaG 2015-11 | ecosystem: Environmental > Aquatic > Deep subsurface > Groundwater | place... | reverse complement strand
GGAGCCCGACGAGGTCCTCCTTGGTGGTCGAGTAGTTGAGGTTGCCTACGAATACCTTTGCGGAAATGGTCCTGCTCCTGTGCCGTCCCCGTAGGGATGAGTGGTCCCCGTGGGGAAGTGAAGGCAAAAGTCTAGCATCCCTGGGCCGCAGGGGAAGTACCCCAGATGCGTTCGGGCCCCGATGCCGAAAGGCGCCCTGTCGAGCACGCTCTCCTGGGCAAGCCAGGGTCGGCCGTCCGAAGCTGCTCGCCTCGCCGGACCTGCGTCAGAGGCGGGCGTCGAGGCCGACGAGCACGCCGCGACCTCGGCCGTCGATGCTCGAGCCGTGCACTCGATAGGCCGCGTCCAGCACGTTCTCGACCACCAGATTCAGCGAGAAATGCGCATCGAGCACGTAGCCCGCGCGCAGGTCGAGGGTCGCGTAGCCGGGGCTGCCTCCGATGGGAATGCGCGCGTCCTCGATGTCACTCGGGGCCAGGCGCGTCTGGCGTGCGGCCCAGCGCAACGCCGCGCCCACGTGGATCCCCGTGCGCTCGTTGGCGTAGCGCACCTCCCAGCTTCCCGAGAGCGGCGGCACGCGCGACAGCGGCACGCGGCCTCCGTCCCCTGTCGGGTTCGGACCGTCGCCGCGCGCGTAGCTCACGCTCGCTCGCGTCGAGAGTCCCCACGCCAACCTCCAGCGCAAGGCCAGCTCCCCTCCGAAGAGCAGAGCGCGCCCGGGTAGGTTCACGAGCGAGAAACGACTTCGGCTGCTGGCGCATTCGGGGGTCGACGGCGGGCAGTCGGCCAAGCCTCTGGGTGCACGCTGGATCGCGCGTCGCAGACTGGTCGCGAAGATCCACGCCTCGACCGTCAGCGGTCCGGGCGCGCTCTCGAAGCCGAGCTGCGTGGTGATCGCGCGCTCACTCTTCAGGCTCGCGTTCTCGAACTGGAAGCCTGGCCCGACCTGTTGGCGACTCGTGAGGTCGTCGAGGTTGGGCGCACGGAAGCCCGGATCCAGATTCAGGTGAACGCGCGCGCTGTCTTCCTCACCCAAGGTCACACCCGCCCGCCCGATCACCGACGGGTAGTCGGCGTTCACGGCCTGGGTCCCGGACTCGGGATCCGCCGGTGCGCGTGCTCCGACCCAGCTCGCGCGCACGCCACCGTGCAAGGTGACGCTCGCGATCGGCTGAACCATCAGCTCCGCGAAGGCGCCGACCGAGGCGTAGAGCGAGTGGGAGAGGTACTGGCCTCGCGAGAGCTCGCGTCGAATCCCAAGATCCGTGAGCTCCTGGTTCGCACGCGAGGCGACGCCATCGCGGTAGGCTTCGAATCCGTAAAGCACGCGTGCCACGCCTCGCTCGGAGAGACGCCACCGACGCGTGGCGGCGTGGAAGCTCAGGCCCAGGGTCTCGACGCGATCGAGCCAGTCGAAGCGCACGCGCGACAGAGGTCGGTCGCGGACGCGCTCCTCCACGTGCCGCTGGTAGGAGAGCGTGAGGTCGACGTCACGCATGGCGCCGCCGCCCCTTCCTCGAAGCGACACGTAGGTGAGGGATCGCAGCTGGCGCGCGATCTTCAAGCACTCGCTCTGCGGTGCTTCGGGCGCCGGGCATTGATCCGTGCGCGGTGCGTCGAGCTCGCGAAAGCCGTAGGTCGCCGCCACCCAGTGCAACCGCGGGGACAGCTTGCCCACCAGCCGCGCGTCGTAGGTCCACTCGCGGAAGCCCGTCCCGAGCTGTGTGCGCCAATGGCGGCGATCTCGTGGATCGGGATACTCCCGCTCTTCTCGGAACCTCGGCACCCAGCTCGCGCACTCGCCTCGCCTCGGGGCGGAGGAGCCTGGCCCACCCGCGCAATCGTCTGGACGCTCTCGGTGATCGACTACGCCACCGGAGCGCAACAGCCCGGCGCGTCGGTAGCCCACGCCGACCAGCGCGCCGAAGCGCCTGCCCTGCGTGAGCTCGAACTCGAGCCGACCGCCGGCCAAGCGATCGGCCGAGGCGAAGCGCACGCGTGCACCCGGATGCAGCGACAGGCCCGGTGGTGCCAGCGACAGGTCCGGCGTTCGAGGCGTGGCCATGAGCGCGCCGCCCAAAGCGTCCGAACCGTAACGGGTCGAGGCGCCCCCGCGGAGCACGTCGAGGCGCGCCACGCTGGCCGAGTCCACGGTGAAGAAGTACTGGTTCGGACCCTGTCGGTAGATGGCGTTGTTCAGGCGGATGCCGTCGAAGAGATGCACCACCTCCTGACCGGTCATCCCGCGAATGTAGGGGCTCGCCTGGCCGTGGGCCGTCTGTTGAATCGAGAGGCCGGGTTCGTATCGCAGCGCGTCCGGCGTCGAGTTCGCCTGGCGCTCGTCCATCTCGGCGCGCGTGCTGCTCGAGTGGGCGCGGCCATCGAGGAAGTCCTCGTCGACCTCGGTCCCGGCCGTGACGACCGCGTTGGCGCCATACTCGAACTCCGCCGCGTCGCGGTCGGGCTCGCGCATCGACTCGTCGCTAGCGTCGGGCTCGCTCGTCGCTGTTCGCCGATCTTGCGCATCAGCCGATCCGGCGACCATCAGCAGCGCGCCCAGCGTCGCCGCCAGGCGTCGGCCTCTCCAGCTCATCGACTCTTCACTCGTCCTTGTCGAAGCGCACGGTCAGCACCGGCACCTTCGACGTGCGAACGACGCGCTCGGCCACGCTCCCCAGGAGCAGGTGGCGCATGCCCGCACGTCCATGCGTGCCCATCACGACCATCTGGGCGTCGAGCTCTTCGACCAAGCGCGCGACCTCCTCGTGGGGGATGCCCTCGGTGAGATGAGCGCGCACCGTGACGCCCTGGCCAGAGTAGCGCGCGACGGAGGCGTCGAGGGAGTCTTGGGCTGCGCTCGAGACACGCGCGGCGTACTCGGGTCCGACCATCACGCCTCCGTCGGGCAGCGCGTAGACGGGCAGGGAGTAGCTGTGCATGAGCTCGAGCTCGGCGCCCAGCTCCTTGGCCAACCAGAGCGCGTACTTCGTTGCGTGGTCGGAAGGGGCCGAGAAGTCCACGGGCACCAGGATCCGTCGTATCGGGGTCATCTCGTCTCCACCAATCTGGGGTCTTCGCCCCGTGGCCGGTCTGGGATACATACTCCAGCATGAGTCACACCACCATCCTCTGCGCGACCGACCTCGCCGCCTCCGGCGACGCCGCACTCCGCCTCGCCACCCTGATGGCGAAAGCCACCAAGAAGAAGCTGGTGCTGCTTCACGCCATGGAGATCGAAGGACGGGTCGACCTGGACTCGCTCGATCCATCCGTCGTGCCCGCCGCGAAGGCCTTCGAGGTGCGCGTCGCGTCGCGCATGGCGAGTCACTCTGCCGCGCTGGACGCCGCCGCCGCCACCGCTCTCAGCGAGGGCGTGCCCGTCGAGGTGAGCGTCGAGGAGGGTCGGCCTTGGGAGACCATCCTGGATGCTGCGGCACGCTACGACGCCGGCTTGGTCGTGCTCGGAGATCACGTCTCCGAGGGTGGCCTGGGCGATCGCATCGGAGAGCGCCTGCTCGGCAGCACGGCGGAGCGAGTGGTTCGTCATGCCTCCTCGCCCGTGCTCGTGGCCCGCGGCTCCATCCCCGAGAGCATCGAAGGCACGACCTGGCTGGTGGCCGTGGACTTCTCGGACGAGTCACGCGTGGCGGTGCGCGAGGCGGAGCGCATGGCGCGAGTCTCGGGCGGCACGCTGCTCCTGGTTCATGTCGTGCCCGAGGCCTACGACGCCGAGTCCATGTCCGAGGAGTGGAAGCAGATCCGCGCCGTCTTCACCGAGGAGGCGCAGGGCAAGCTGGACGCGCTGGGGTCCGAGCTACGCCTGGGCGTGAAGGTCGCGACCGAGGTCGGTCACGGCAACGCCTCGGAGGTGCTGACACAGCTCGCGGCGGAGCGGGACGCCTCCTTCCTCGTCGTCGGCACTCGCGGCCAAGGTCGATTGGCGTCGCTGCTCCTGGGGAGCACGGCCGAGCGCGTGCTCGATCGTTCCCCCGTGCCCGTGCTCCTCACTCGTCGCGACATGGAGGCGGGCTTGGCCTTCGAACCGGCCGTGAACCGCGAATGAGTGAGGTCGGTTTGGAGCTGGCCGAGGAACTCTTTCGCTACATTGGCTTCGAGCCCGAGGACGCCGCCATCCTGCGTGACATAGGTCCCCTGCTCGAGCCGCACCACGATCGCATCGTCGATGAGTTCTACGCCGCCATCCGGCGACACCCCGGCGCCTTGCGCGTCTTCGAAGGCGAAGCGCAGATGGATCGACAGAAGGTCGTCCTGCGGGCCTGGATGACGGGCGCCTTCTCCGGCGAGTACGGCGAGGCCTGGTTCGCTCAGCGCAAGCGCATCGGCGAGGTGCACGTCCGCATCGGGCTGCCCCAGCGCTACATGTTCGCCGCCATGAACCTCGTCCGGACGGGCGTCCATCGCGCCGTCGACGAAGGTGCCGTCGACTGGACGCGTGCTCAGAGGCGCCGCGCTCACGTCGCCATCGACCGACTGCTCGACGTCGAGTTGGCGATCATGCTGCAGACCTGGCACGCGACCCAGAGCCGCCGTCTGCGCGCGTCCGAGCGTCTCGCCACTCTGGGCCAGGTCGCTGCCTCCATCGGGCACGAGCTGCGCAATCCCCTGGCCGTGATGGAGACGTCGCTCCATCTGCTCGAGAAGCACAGCACAGGCGACGAGCGCACGGATCGCCACCTCGGTCGCATCCGCGATCAGGTCATCCTCTGCGGCAACATCATCGGTGCGCTGCTGGAGCTGGCTCGTGATCGACCGCTGGCGCGCGTCAGCACCGATCTCCGCGCGCTGGCCGAGGACGTGTTCGGGAGCGTGCCGAATCCCAAGCACGTCGAACTCACGCTCGACCTGCCGCCGGACTTCCCGGCCGTCTCCGCCGACTCCAACCAGCTTCGCCAGTTGCTCTTCAACCTGGTGCAGAATGGCGTGGTGGCGCTCGGGCAGACGGAGGCTGGGCGCGTCACGCTGACGGGCCGCGCGAACGAATCGGGCGTCGAGATCGAGGTCCGCGACAATGGCGCAGGCATCCCCGAGGACGCGCTGACGAAGGTCTTCGAGCCGCTGTTCACTGCGACCCGCGGTGGCGTCGGGCTGGGCCTGGCTCTCTGTCGACGCATCGCGGAGAAGCACGGCGGAGTGCTCCAGGCGTCCAACGCCGCCGAGGGCGGCGCACGCTTCGTGCTCCGGCTGCCCAAGGTGGAGTCATGAAGCCGCGCCTGCTGGTCGTCGAAGACAACGAGGCCCTGGCCGAGAACATGCTCGAGCTCTTCGTCGATCTCGGCGTGACCGCCCGAGTCGCGGCGGATCCCGAGTCCGCCTGCGCGCTCGCGGCGGATCCCGGCTTCGACCTGGCGCTGGTCGATCTACGCCTGGGCGGGCGGGACTCGGGCCTGCAGTTGCTGCCCGAGCTGAGGCGCCTGTCCCCGGACGGGCAGATCATCCTGGTGACGGGCAACGCCACCCTCGACACGGCCGTGCGCGCGATTCGTCAGGGCGTCTTCGCCTACGTGCTGAAGCCCTTCGATCCCGACGAGCTGCTCGCCATGGGTCAACGCGCCCTGGACCAGATCTCCTTGCGCAAGGAAGGCGAGCGCCTCGCCCGCGACCTGGCCGAGTCGGAGCGGCTCTATCGAGGCGTCGTGGACGCCGTGCCCGCGTTCATCGTGGGCCTCGATCAGGAGCTCCGCATCGTCTTCTTGAACGACTACGCCAAGCAAACCAGCGGCTTCCGTTTCGAGCAGGCGCGCGCCCGGCGCTTCGCCACGATCTTCGCCACTAGCGAGGTGGAGTCGAACCTGAGTCGCACCCTCGCGCAGGCTCTCGGAGGGCGCGTTCGACGCGATCTCGAGTGCCCGCTCTTGACGCGATCGGGGGAGCATCGCGTGGTGCGCTGGACCTTCATCCCCGCTCACGCCGTGGCGCGTGACGCCGAGCTGCTCGCCGTGGGCCTCGACGTCACGGAGCGCCTGAACCTCGAGCGCAAGGCGGCCGAGACGCGCGCCATGGCGATGATGGGCACGCTGACAGCGGGCCTGGCGCACGAGATCCGCAACCCTCTCAACGCCGCCAAGCTCCAGCTCGAGGTGATGACGCGCGGCGCTCGCAAGGTGCCCGAAGAGCAGCTGCGCGAGAAGATCTTGGGCCGCATCGAGATCGTGGGCTCGGAGCTGTCACGCCTCTCGTCGATGCTCGAGGATTTTCTCAGCCTGGCCCGACCGCGCGGCTTCCAGATCTCCGAGGTCTCCATCGTGGACCTGCTCGAATGGGTCAGCGATCTGGAACGCCCCGTGGCCGAGCAACACGGCGTCGCGATCGAGATTCACCTCGGAGACGACGTGGGCAAGGTGGAGGGCGACGCGCCCAAGCTGAAGCAGGTGTTGATCAACCTGGTCCAGAACTCCATCGACGCCATGGGCGGTCGACCCGGCACGATCCAGCTGCGCGCCTCCGTCGTGGACGAGACCTGGCTCAGAGTCTGCGTCGACGACGACGGTCCGGGCTTCAGCCAGACGGGCCAGAGCGTGCTCGAGCCCTTCGTGACGACCAAGGAGGCGGGCACCGGTCTGGGCCTCACGATCGTGCAGAACATCGTCGCGCACCACGGCGGGCAGGTCTCCCTGGGCCGCTCCGAGTCGGGCGGCGCCCGCGTGGGCTTCAGTCTTCGCCGTCTCGGTGCGCCCACTCCTTGAGCCGGTACTGAATCTTGCGCCGGCTGATGCCGAGGATCTCTGCCGCCTTCGAGGTGGAGCCTCCCACCGCGTCCATGGTGCGCTCGATCGCCATGCGCTCGAGCTCTTCCAGGCTGATGCCGGGGATCATGACGCCGAGATCCTGCTGATCGCCCTGACCTTGTGCGCTGGGCAGGTTCACGGCCTCGATGCGCGTGCCCTCCGTGAGCACGACGGCGCGCTCGATGGCGTTCTCCAGCTCGCGCACGTTTCCGGGCCATGGATAGAGCCGCAGGGCGAGCAGGGCGTCGTCCGTGAAGCCTTCCAGGGCGCGGCCGTTCTCTTCCGCGAACTTCCCCAGGAAGTGCTCGGCCAGGATCGGGATGTCGCTGCGGCGAGCGCGCAGGGGCGGCACGTCCAGCTGCACCACGTTCAGGCGATAGAAGAGGTCTTCGCGGAATTCTCCGCTCTCGACCCGCTCCTCGAGCACCCGGTTGGTCGCCGCCACCACGCGCACGTCGACGCGCAGGGTCTCGTTGCCGCCCACGCGCTCGAACTCGCGCTCTTGCAGGAAGCGCAGCAGCTTCACCTGCACGGCGAGCGGGATCTCGCTCACCTCGTCCAGGAAGAGCGTGCCGCCGTCGGCCTTCATGAAGCGACCCTCGCGGCGTCCCGTGGCCCCGGTGAAGGCGCCGCGCTCGTGGCCGAAGAGCTCGGACTCGAGCAAGGTCTCGGCCAGCGCCGCGCAGTTCAGCTTCACGAAGGGCTTGCTGCGACGCGGTGAATTCTGGTGGATGGCCGCGGCGATGAGCTCCTTGCCCGTGCCGCTCTCGCCATGCACGAGCACGGTCGCGCGACTCGCCGCGACCTGCGCCACCGTCTTGAGCAGGCGCTGCATGCTCGGATGCACGCCGAGGATGCGGTCGAAGGAGAAGCGCTCGTCGAGGCGTCGCCGCAGCTCGACCGTCTCGCTCACCAACAGGCTCTTCTCCATCGCGCGATCGACCAGCGCGCTGACGGCGGCGAGGTCCAGAGGCTTCGTGAGGTAGTTCTCGGCGCCCATCTTGATCGCCTCGACGGCGTTCTCGATCGAGCCGAAGGCGGTCATGACGATGAAGGCCGTCGCCGGGGCGCGTGGCCGACCGCGTTCGATGAGCCCGATGCCGTCGAGATTGGGCATCTTCAGATCGGTCAGGACGACGTTCGGACGAAAGCGCTCGAGCATGGCGAGCGCCTTCTCGCCATCGGCGGCGGTTTCGGTCTCGTAGCCATCATCCTCGAGCAATTCGGCGAGCGCTTCGCGCGCGTTTGCCTCGTCGTCCACCACCAGGATCCGGCCTCGGGTCTTGGTCATGCCGCACCATGCAGCGTGCGCAGCGCAGAGACAAGCGCGCGGTCGACGTGGCCGGCAGAGGGCTCAGCCGCCAAAGGTATCCGAGGGCATCACGTCGTCTCGGAGCAGGTCGGCTCCCAGGAATTCGCGCTCCTCGCGGGCGATGTCGTCGCGCAAGGAGCGGGACAATTCCTTGAGCTCCGTGGCCAAGGGTTCGGCCAAGGCTGTGCGTGCCAGCCGGCCGAGGACCCTCTCGAAGACCGCCCCCTGCTCACGGTGCTCCTGACGCAAGGCCTCGGCGCGCTCGTTGCCAAAGCCTGGCGTGTCGCCAGGGCGGGCACGAGGATCTCGTTCTCGAGGTAGAGGTGGGCCTGCAGGAAGCCGTAGAGATCCTTCGCCCACTGGCGCAGTCGCGGCTCGGCGTCCTCATCGCCATCGAGCACTCGGCGCGCCACCGCGTCGATCTGGTCCAGGAGCCCGAGCAGCCGCTGGTGATCGGCCTGGATGCGCTCACGGACCTGGCTCGGAGCCAGATCCCCCGTGCTCGCACCGAGCAGCCCGGCCAGCACGCGCATCGCGTCCACGGTCGTGACGATGCCGATCACGTCACCGCCCTCCACCACCACGACGGCGTCGTAGCGATGGTCGGCCATGGTCCCGAAGACTTCGCCCAGAGGGCAATCCGGCGCGACCGCGTAGACGTTGGCCGTCATCGCGTCCGCCACCGAGACCTTCTCCGGATCGACGCCGGGCCGCGTCTCGAGGAAGGCGAGATCGTGCTCGCGCACCATGCCCCGAAGGCGACCGTTCTCCACCACTGGAAGATGGTGGATCCCGTGTTCGTCCATCAGGCTGCGGGCGTGGGCGAGGCTCTCCTTCGGCGTGACGACCTGAGGCAATGCGGTCATCACCGCCTCGAGAGGCATGCGGCTCCGTCTCACCATCAAGCGACCTGATCGAGCTGCGCGGTGCGCAGCGCGGTGCGCAGCTTGGCGCGCGCGCGCTCCTGGATCTGGCGGACACGCTCTCGCGAGACACCGAAGTGCTCGCCCAGAGAGGCCAAGGAGCAGCGCTCGTCGGAGAGCAGGCGGCGCTCGATGATCACGCGCTCGCGCGCCGTGAGGCAGTGCATGGCGCTCTCGACCCAGGCCGATCGCTGCTCGCAGAACTCGGCTTCCGCCGTCAGCTCCTCGGGGCTGTCCTGGGGCGTGGGCAGCTCCCTGGAGGTGCCGTCCTCGGCCGGCCCGAGCACGACGTCGCGGCCGCCGAGCGCTTGCTCGACCAGGGCCAGATCCGAGACCTTCACGCCGATGCGCTCCGCGAGCTCCTCGCGTGACGCGGGCTGCCCCGAGTTCTGCGAGATCTCCTTGCGGGCGCGCTGCAGCGAGCCGAGCACCTTGCGCGCCGCGCGCGTCGAGGGCGTGGGCACGATGCGCCGATTGGCCAGCGCGTAGCGACGAAGGTGCGCACGGACCCACCAGACGGCGTAGGTGCTGAAGCGGTTGCCTCGCTCGGGATCGAAGCGCTTGGCCGCCTCCATCAGTCCGAGGCAGCCCTCGCTGACGAGATCCTCGAGGGAGACTCCACCGCCCACGTAGGGTTGGGCTGCGGCGATCACGAGCCTGAGGTGCGCCACGATCAAGCGGTCACGCGCTTGGACGTCGCCTGCCTTCGCGGCCATGGCCAGGGTGCGCTCCCTATTGGGGTCCAGCAGTGGGGCCGATCGGGCGGCGCGGCTGAGGGGTCCGAAGCGAGCTGACTCGTTCTTGGCCATGGGGTCGATCCTCCGCTGACCAAGCGTGGCCAGTTGGTGGCTCCCTGAAGCAGGGGCCATGCCAAGGCTGATCTGCCCAGGATTCACCCGTAGCGCTGCTAGAACGCGCAGCCGTTGCACCCTCCATGCGGCGGCGCGCAGGACTTGCGCCGAAGCCCTCCGCGTTGACGGGGGCCGCCTCCAAGAATCGCTCGGTCGGGTGGAAGAGCTAGCTCGAGGCCTCCGTATCGGGTCGCACGGTCAGGACGCTGGTATGGCAGTGGCGGACGACGCGCTCGGCGACGCTCCCCAGAAGGACATGTCGAATTCCGGTGCGACCGTGGGTGCCCACGATCACCAGGTCGGCCCCTTCCTCACGGGCCAGGTCGCAGATGGCGCGGTGGGCGCTCGGGTGCTGAACGACCGCGATCTTCACCTCGAGGCTGGCGTCGAGCTCCTCCTCGCGGATGCGATGCAGCTCCTTCTTCGCAGCCTGCTCCAGCTCCTGGCCGATGCTCGAGTCCATGCGCACAGGGTTCGGAATCACCGCGGGAGGCATGAGCGGCGTGGGATCGTAGACGTGCACCAGCGTGATGCGGGCACCGAAGCTCTGGCCTATGAGGTTCGCGGCGGCGATGGCCGCGCGCGACGAGTGCGAGAAGTCTGTGGCGACGACGACATGGCTTGGCTTCTTCATGGGGGCCTCAAGCGTCTCCATAAGTCCCAGACTCGGCCGTGCAACCCATGGCGTGCTGCCCGATGGAGGCGCGCGGCTTGACCCGGGCCCGTGACCTGCGTCACCATCTGCCCGAGGAGCTGCCGTGAAGAGACGTTACATCGCCTTTTTGGTTTTCGCGCTCGCCGCTTGCGGTGGGGGCAACGGTACGCCGGCGGACACGGGTCCCGTGGACTCGGGCCTCATCATGGACACCAGCGTGCCCGACACGTCGACACCGGACTCCGGCCCGACGGACTCGGGCATGGACGCCGGTCCCACGACTCCTCGCAGCACGACCTTCGCGACCAGCTCGGGCGGGGTTGAGATGACCGGTGGGGGATTCAAGCTGAAGCTCACGGTGGGCATCACGCCCGCGGGTCATTCGACCGCCCCAGGGACCGACCTCTCGCTCGGCGCGAACTCCAACCTGCGTTGACTCGCTGTGCCACGCCGCGATGGCGGCTGGCTGAAATTTCCCACCCATTCTGAATGGCCTGCCACCGTGAGCGGGCCCTTGTGTCCTGGCCTGGCCAAGACCATGGAAGGATCGTCATGAAAAACGCCGTAAAAGCCGCTGCATCTCGCCATTTCTCCGCTCGCTTGTTGGCGCTCGCGGTCTTGGCATGCCTCGCCGCTCTGCCCCAGGCTCGCGCCCAGGCACAGGCTCCGGCGCAGATCCCGATCCAGGGCTTTCTGACCAACGACGCGGGCGCGCCCATCACGGGATCGCACAGCTTGCTCTTCGCGCTCTTCGACGCGGAGAGCGGCGGCATCCCTATCTACACGGAGACGCAGTCAGTCATGATCGAGGGCGGCTTCTTCACCGCCTACCTCGGTGACACCAGCGCGCTTTCGCTCGCGCTCTTCCGCGATCATGGCTCCGTCCACCTCGGCGTCTCGATCGACGGCGGCTCGGAACTGAGCCCGCGCACCGCCTTCGGCACCGTGCCCTACGCGGCCTACGCCGAATACTCCGGGAACGGCGCCTCGGCGGGCTCGATGGCCATGCCTTACGCCAGCGCACCGACCAACACCGCGGCGATGATGCAAGCCGTCTCGGTCACGCTTCCTGGTCCGGGCATGCTCACGGTGATGGTGATGGCCGACGCCTTCGTGGACTGTGACTCGACCATCGCCACCGCCCGCATCTGCAGCACCGCACGCGTCGGCATCTGCACGGTGTCGGCCTCCCTGAGCGCAGCCGACTGCGGTGCGCCGATCACGTT
>Ga0100387_10004329_pt1 | contig 11728 bp, 12 predicted proteins | sample CryGeymeta201511_FD_81547 | JGI IMG/M metagenome (GOLD analysis project Ga0100387, IMG submission 81547) | Groundwater microbial communities from Crystal Geyser aquifers in Utah, USA - Crystal Geyser metaG 2015-11 | ecosystem: Environmental > Aquatic > Deep subsurface > Groundwater | place... | reverse complement strand
TGTTCGTCCCCGACCACTCCGACACGACGAAGGAGCTGATGTTCGTCGCGTCCGCGAAAGAGGTCTTATGCGGCAACGCGTCTTCCACGGCCCATAACCCAGACGCAGGAGCCCAGTTCACTTGCTCGGAGCCCCACCAGTAGTCGACGTCCGTCATCGTCGCTGCCCCCGTCTGCCAGGCCGTCACGGCATGGGGATTGTTCGTATTATTCTCATGTTGTGTAAGCTCCGCAGACGCCACCGGATCGGTTTCGCTCGTGATCGCCGACGCAATCGTCGCCGCCTGTGCTTCCGACACATGGATGGCCGCGTTGCTCGTGTGCGCAATCAGTCCAGATGTCGTGTCAATCGTGATGGTCGGCTGGTTCGTCCAGTAGTGGTCCGTGCCGTTGACGGTGAACTTATAACCGAATCCGAACGGGTCGGAACTGTCCAGCAACGGCGTGGAATCCGGCAGGTCAAGTTTCGTGATCGGCGCGGCATTAACGCCAACCGCCGCCATCGCCATCACACCCATCAAAATCAGAAAGCGTTTCATGTGTTAGATTCCTTGTAGACGTGTAAGGAGCACACGTAAAGTCGCATTGCGTTTGGCATCACTACCCAAATCCGTGAAGTCGAGATCTCCAAAATCGTCCTGATGCACCGCCGTTAACGCAACCGCTTCGAGTTCCGCCACGCGGTTGACAAGTGCCTGAATGATCGCATCTTGCTCAGGCGTTGTCGGAACGAACCCCGTGTTCGACGGGAAGTTCATAATGGAGATCAATCCGTTGCACTGCAAAGCGGTTGATGTGCTCGTGTAAAGCAGAATGTTGAACGTCTTGCATGACAGGTTTCCGCTTTCCGAGAATGCCGCCACAGCTTCCGACGTGTTCAGATTGAGCGTCCCAACAGCGTTAGCCCCGCTTGCCGTCCAGATTGTCACCATCCCAATAGGCGTGGTTTTACCGTTGTTTGACTTGTCCTGAATCTTGAGCACGAGATCGACCGCCAATGCGGCACCGCCGATCACCGTCACGTCAATGTTCTGTTCGCGTATGGCGATTAGACCAGACGTAACCACCGTCTTTTTCGCTTGATTGAAAGTCAAGGTTAGTATCGAATCTGCCATATTAACACCACTGAAGATCGTCTATGCAGGTTGCACCGCCTCGTTGCATACGCGAAATGCCGACTTTGCTGACGGCCTCGCCCTTCAAATAGCTATAGCGTTTTCCCGCGTCGTTCGCAAGCGTTTCGTTCGACCACGGACGCCTCGCCATACCAGCCAGTCTTGCGATAGTCCCGTTGACGACCGCACCCCGCCAACGACGCAACCATTTCTCCGGAAAAGCACACGCCTGAGTACCCGACATTTCATCGAAAGCGGGGATCAGACTCAACTCGATTTTCAGCTTTTTAGTCGTTCCTGTGGCGGCCTTGATCGGCGCATACAGGTTGACATATGCGGTTTCACTGTCTGCCGGATCTTCAACATAAAACTGCCGCTCGCGCAATTGATAATCAAGCGTTTCTACTTCCGCCGCGTCTACCGTATACACTTTCGCGCTGTTGACCATCAGCACATCGTTTGTCCACGGTGTCGCCAGCGCATACCGCGTTCCGGTGTCTGTCAGAGTAATGACCTTCTCGTAAGTGAAGCATCCGGTTTCGCGACAGAACATCTGCGCCGTTTCCGCCAATGTCTTGCGTATCGTGACCTCTTCGTCACAACGCGGAAGCGCATAAACCACATCCGGCAACAGGTCGTCCAGACTGCGCAATTGCCGTACTTCCCTGTCCAGTCCCGTGTCGGTTAATGTTTGCGGATAGTCCATTACAGCGATTCCTCATAACGGCGAAACGCCTCGTCAGCGAACGCCTTGTTGGTTGTCGAACGATCTGGCTGGTTGAAGCACAGCCAGAGGACGTATTGCGTCACGGCATCCTGCCACCGGACATCCAGCGCAATCACATCCGTAGCCGCAATCGAAGTTCCGCCTGTTCCCGTCATCGTGAAAACCGCCTCGTCCGTGAACGCCACGGGAGAGGTGTAGCGTGAGGCCGAAGCATCCCGCATGACCCTGCGGATAGCCATGTTGATGAATACCGAATAATCGGCATCCGTCCACTCGGTCGTGTCGTTCAATTGCTTCTGGCAATCCGCCTTGACATCTTTAGCAAGAAACGTCTTCATGCCTCACGCTTCCGTTTGTTATTCGCCGTCTGCCACAACCGCAATTTCAGATTCAGGCGCAAGCAGTTTGGCTTTGATCGCAGCCAACACCCGGTCGCGCCCCGCACGCCCAGGAACCTTGACCTTAATGCCAAGCGTGTTCTCGGCATATTTCACAAGCTCGTCCTTGTCGGGCATGGAGTCAAGCGTCTTCATCGTCTCCACTATCGCGTCGTTCATCACGGGCGTCACGGGAACTTCAGGTGCAAGTTCTTGCACCTGCTCGACCGCGTTAGGCTCGTCCTTCTTAGTCTCTTCCGCATAGGACTTCGCGCCATTGTCCTGTCTCGCTTGTTCCGCACGGACAATCTCCACGAACGCACGGTTCTTGATGTCATCCGCCATACCCTGCGAGGTCAACAGAAAATGCAACAGCTTGGGGCCGTTCACTTTCGGGTTCTTGTTGACATATATCATCTGATCAAAATCGATGGTGACATGCGTGTTCTGTTTGTTCGCCACATAATCACTCCACCCGTCAACGGTGAAGTCGCTTTTGTGCATCAGATACTTGTTCATTCGTTCACCTTCCTGTCATTGTGAAGCATCCCGCCGCCACGTTCGATATGACGGCGGGACGACTTGATGACTTACGCAAGGGCGTCGTTGGTGACATACGCCACACCCATCGCTTCAGGAACCATCATCTTCCAGCCCCACACGTTCAGACCGCGCCACGCACGACCATAACGTTTCTCCAGCTTGAATGCCGCGTCAATGCTCTCGACCTGCATGGCGAACGTCCACGCGTCCTTCACGCCAAACAGCACGGGAAACACCTTGTTATTGCCGTTCGGACCGCCGTTGATCTGCGTGAACAGTTCGGACTGATAGGTGTTCATGATGCCGTTCACCTTGCCGATGTTGTTCGGCCCGGTACGGATCACGCCAACCTGATCACCCGTGATGTCCGCCTGCTTGACGGCCGTCTTGGCAACCTTGTTCGCCACGAAGGACGGACAGATCACGAAACGCTCAATCGACGGATCAATCAGGTTCTCGTTCAGGACAGTGTTGAAGTCCGCAAACAGATCGCTCGCGTTCCAGAGGGTTCCACTGGTCGAAGTCGTAGTCTCTTTGCCAGTGAGATGCAGAGGGGCCTCAGGGGAACCGAGATTGAAACTGGCGGTTTTCTTACCAGCGGTCAAGCCCTTGTTATAGGCGCTGACGTTGGCGGGAGCCGCATCCAGAATCGCAGTCTCGATGTGCGTGCGGGTCTTGTTCACGGCGTCATCCTGCCACTCGGCCTCGAACCCCTTCAGATCGCTCTGGAGACGGTCGAGATCCTCAAGGTAGAAGTTCCACTGATACGCGCAGTCAATCACCAGATCGACAGAAGCGGGCGGCTGGAACTGCGCATAAGTGATGTCCGCACCCTTGGTGTAGGCACTGCCTGTCACCTCGGCACGCCGACGAACCTTGACGGTATCGCCAAATTTCTTCAGCATACCCTCATACTCGCGGGTCATCACCTCAGACAGAAACGTCTTGGCGTAGAACTCGCGACGCAGTTTCGGCGCGCTGTGGTAGGGCTTGTAGCCACCACTCGCGAAATTAAGATCAACATATGCACCATCAGTCAGAATCGTGTCGGACATTTTCTCTTCTCTTTTCTACATCCGTTTGTGTGCCGTCCGCAGTGGACACCTTATCTCGGTGCGCTTCCCACTTTAATGCGGCCATCGGCACGCGCCTGATCAACTCGTTTGGCCCACGCGTCGAATTGGTTTTGCGTCCAACCTTCGGGCAACCTGCCCATCACCCATCCGTCCTCAATGCGCTGGATGTCATTCGCATAGAAAACTTCAGGATCGTAATTCAACGGCCGTGAGCCACCTTTTTGCTCGGTCGGTTTCAAAGGGGGAGGATTCCCCTTGGTGGTCGTTTCAATGCCAGCATATCGCATGAATTTCTGCAACAGGTCGATGACGGCCTCACCGTCAACACTGGACAAGGCGTGCGCGAAATGGTCGTTGTACGTCAGACCAGCGTACTGGTGCTGAAGCCACTCTGCCCACTTCGGATTCGTGTTGAACTTCGAGTACACGGAGGTCGGAATCGTTTTACCGATTTCCTTCCACATGACCGACCGCATGGCTTTCGCCTGTGCGTCCGCCATATCGTTTTCTCTCTGTTCACGTTCGGCAATGCGCTGTTCGGCGGCGGTCAGTTTCGTGTCCACGGCGCTTTGGTAGTCGCCTACCGCACGCTTGACAATCTTCTGCAAGGCGCTGACGGTGTAAGGGTCTTCACCCAATGCCGCACGCTCTTCCGGCGACAGCAACGCCATAAGCGCATCGCCACCAGCCGTCAAAGCCGCCTGTTCAACTTTCTGTTCCGCTTCCGCCGCACGGCGTTCAGCCTCTTCCGTCCGCGCCTTCAGGGCCTTCATCTCGTTAGAGAGGACCGTCGAGCGTCCGGCTTCGGATTTCAGCCGTTGCACTTCTTTGCGAAGCTGTTCAAGTTCGCCGTTGTCCGTTTCAACCGTAGTGTCGCTTTTGCGCTTCGGAGTCGGAATCGACTCTTCGTCAATCGCTTCATCGGTTTTTCCGTCTTCGGGTTTCTTTTCAGCCTCCACTTTCAGTTCTGCCTGTTTTGCCGCTTCTTCTGCTCTCGCCTGTTCATCCTTCTGCGATTCATCCCACGCCTCCGCCTCTTTCAATTCCATGAACGGCGACAACCCCGCGGCTGTGCGTTTGGTGTTGATGGCTTCAAGTGCGTCGTAATCTGCGATAGGATCTGACATGTTCGTTTCCTTTTCCAAGGGCTTGCGCTTGCAAGTGTCCTCGGCTTCCGCCTTCTTTATCTGTCATCACGGGCCGCATCAGCGATGGTCGGTTTCCGTGACGCTTTCGCGCCATTCGTCATTCTCATGCCTCTTCGGTTTCGCCTGTACGGAACAATTCCGCAGAGGGGGGGGTGGCGATGGTGTCCAAAATCAAAGTGATATCCCGATGTGCTCCTATCTCCTTTTGTAATCCGTCATCGGACATGACATGAATCGACCGCAATGTCTCTCCGGCCGACCGCTTCAGCCATTCCACGAACGCCGGACAATCGCGCCGTATGCGTTCGCATTCAACATTGAAACGGTTCTGGTCGTATGCGGTTGTGGCGATGTTCGCTATCATACCCTTGCCCCTTCCTGTTCGGGCGTCTGCATATCGCTCGCCAACTCGGCACGCGGGAGATTAACAGGCTGCCCCTCCTGACCAACAGAACTGCCGACAGGGAGCGCCTGAGCCGCAACAGAGGGATTGCCAAGCTGGTTGGACCGTTGCGGAACCGCCAACGCCGCATTCCGCATCTTCTCAATCTGCCGTTCGATTTCCGCCATACGCATACGACGGTCCATTTCCTGCTTGGAAGGAACCACGTTGTTCGGGTTGATGCCTTGCAACAGATTGACGTATTGACGCAAAAGCTCGCTCAATCCGCTTTCACCGAAAATCTTCATCACGTTCGGATTGTTCGCCAGATTAAGCGTATCCTGCAAACGGTTGATGCTCTGTTCGCGCACAAGAATGGAAAGCAATCCCCCCGCGTCAATCTCGCAATCACCCTTGATGCCTTCGTCGTCATCCCAAAGCATGTTGACGCGATAGAGATAGGTGAGCGCGGGTTTCATCCCGTCTTCAAACATCGACATGACTACTGTGTTGATGCCTTCCTTGCTGGCGTTCACAATCAACAGCAAGCCGTTGTACGTGCGCCCAGCGCCCGCCGCAGTATCGGAGCCATGCGAATATGCCGGAATGCCCGTGAGCGTGTCCATAAGCTTCTCGAAGCGTTCCATGATGGCGATCTTCTCGGCGGCGTTTGATGGAACAGGCCGGAAGTCCACGGGCGAATCACCGCGTTTCATGGGATCATCAAACTCAAGAATGGCACCAGCACGCATCTTTAGATTAGTGCCAGGCGGAATGCGGGTACGATCTTTCACGATCAGCATGGGTGTCGCCGACATCTGGCTGTTGATGGTCAGATCGACAGTCGTGGAGTTGTAAACACGCATGGCATCACGCATTTTCTTCATGGGAGACTCACCCCACCACGAATTGGGAATGCGATAGAAGACGCCCTTGAACAGCGGACGCCCAAGGCGTTCATCTGTGATCGAGCAGAACACGATCTCGCTGTTGATGACAATGGCATTCGTTTCGTAGTACTGATCTTCCTCGACAACCTTGCCGTCGGGCGTCTGCATCACACCCTGTTCCATCAGCATCGAACCGCGCACGTCGCCCCAGAACTCGATGCCTTCAATGTTCGTGTCTTTATATCCGCCGCTCGTGCCGTCGTTTTCGAGCGTCTTGCGTTCGCTGTCGGCCGGCTGTTCAAGCATCAATCCGCCATTCGGCCATTGTGCGAGAATACGTTCGATTGTGTCCTTGTAATACCCATCACCCAAGTTCCGCATCGCGTTAAGATCTTTCGGCGTGAAACGGACGCGCTGATAGAAGTCCCCATCGTTGATATCGATTGCGCCTTTAGCGGGATAGGCGTCAAACGGGTTGACGGCTTCCCATTCCCACACGCGCACGTTCTCAATCTTCTGCGTCGTACCTTTCCAGCGGTTACGGCGACGCATGCGGGGGATCGGCCCCTTCAGAATCCATGTTCCATAGGCGGAAGCGTAATCGACGTTCTTGAGCATCGCGTCACGCCACTTGCCCTCAATCATCTGGTCGAGCATCTTCTTGGTCATGCGCTCGCTTTTACGCTGCGCTTCCTCGCTGACCTGTGCGTCCACCTCGTCGCGCCTCGCCTTGGCATATTCCCGTACCACCAACGGGTCGGGCGGCGTCATCATCACCATCTGCTCTGCCCGATCTTGCGGAACACCCCGTTCCCTCAATTCCATAGTGCGCCACTGGATGAAGTCGCGAATGGTCTTGACGGCAATGGCTTCGGTGTCGGCATCCGACAGATCGGGAACGGGTGTCGGACGCAATGTCCACGACGTGTCGGACGAATTGAGGAAGATTTCCTGCACGATGGAATTGGCGGTGCGGCGTTTGAGGTCGGCATGCGGCATGTAAACCGGATTCTTGACGCCTCTGAGCGCAAACATTTCCTTTTCTGACGGAGAATATTCGCCGTTGCATTGCCGTAAACACGTCAAAAGTTCGGCCTCGATGCCACTTTGGCGCTTGTGTTCAGCCGCACACTGAAAACCGTTGAAAAGATAAGGGCCGAGTCGGCACAACTGCTCTTCTCGTTTTGCCACAACTGCGGCAGTGGCGGCCTTCTGGCTTCCGCCTTCCGAACTTTCGCCCTGTTTGTCGTATAGATCGGCCATGCCGATTCACCCTTTCAAATTACATAAAACCAAATCGGCGTGTATGTGTCAACTATCAAAATGACAGTTGTTTATAATCATGCCGTGATGCCATAAAGCACGAAAACCACGATGGTTGTGCCGTGACTATCGTGCATAGAACCTGCGAAGTGCTATAATCTGTCGTTCGGCCTATAAATAAAAGCCGCCCATGTTCCAACAGCCATTTCACACGTGTCGATGTGCTACGCCCTTTCTGTACGCTCACTGCGGTGCCTCACCTTTCGCGTTCGGGTTAAAACTTGTTGCCACAAAACGGGCAGTGTGTTATCTCCAGACACTTCGGATCTGTCCGCAACGGTTTCTTCCCGTCCATGCGCTCAAGCGGTATTCCGTAAACGACAGCCATTTCATTGCCGATCATTCGAATGCCGACCCCCTCGTCGGATAGCTTCATTCCTTTGTCAGCAACCACTTTGTTCATCTTCTCCCAGCAATCGCATCCCGAACCAAGCCGCTCACCCTGACGGCCGTTCGCATCCTTTTCGTTCTTTCCGTCCATTCTTTTTACCCTCTTTCGTTTCTGGCCACAGGCGGCGGGCGGGGTTCGGTCAAAGAACTCCGCACTTGGCGCAACCCATTCGCTTCGCCCGTTCGCAATGCCGCTTCCTCAGCGCTCGCTTTTCAAGCCTGCAATATCCGCATCCGACGTCCCATCCGCGGAATGGAGGAAAAAGAGTCTTCCACGTATCCGCACTCCATGGCCCGAAGATTCCCCATATCTCAAAGAACCGAACCAAACGCCTGAGACAACCGCTGTTCGCGGTTGCCGTTGTGTTCAAAATCTTTGCTTTCTGTACGCTCACTGCGCGGTGCCTCACCTTTCGTGTTGTCCAAACCAGATACACCATACACCCAACATGGCGAATCCAGTGAGTGTCCTTCCGCCTTTTATTGTGCGGACGCCTTCATGAATTGCGCTATCATGGAATTCTCCACCCGCCTCTCTGTACAAAGCTTCAATAACACCAATAACCATCCATGCAAAAAAACGACAACGCCCATGCACCAATCCGTTTCATCGCAATCTCTTTTCGTTCGTCATCGCGCACCATACATCAACCATCACCGCCGCGTCAACAACAATCACATCACATCGAAAACTCACCCGTAGGTTCATCCGGCTGATTGCCGGTTATCGCGCCCGATGTCGCGTTCCACGATCCGCCAACCGTCTGGTAGGCCGACACGTTATATTCGCTTGCGAACCGGATAACATGGCAAACGTATTGCAGAGCATCCTGGATGTGCGTCGCATCATTGTCGGCCACCACACCGCTAATGTCCCCGCTCTGCTTCTCCTTGAAGTGATAGTCTCCCTGCATACCAGCACGTAAACCGACGCATGGCTTGGCAAACATGATGGCGGGACGACCGCTGGCAAGACCGTTCAGAAAATGCTTGACCGCCGCCCATCGCACAACAGGATCGTTGGTGTGGCAAGGAACAATGGAGATGCCCTGCTGAATAAGGAAATTAAGCGGTGTTGACATGTATGTCTGATCGCGCCCCTTGCCAGCCGGATCTCCCACCGCAATGATCTTGGTGCCACAACCGAATCCGTATTCGTTCACCAGCTTGGGCCGCAACGTGTTCGTCCACAGAAACTCGATGCCCTGCGGATCACGCGCCCCGCCGTCAATCTCGTCAAGCACGCATATCTGCCCATAGTCGTTGATCTGCACAAACACGACGGATGGACGCAAACCATAGTCGAATCCAAGGAATAACGGTTTGGCACGGTCAAACGCGATGGGCGCATCGACATAATGAACGGTATCGCGGTATTCGGGATAGACTGGCAGTCCAGTTTGGAGCGTTCCATAGTTGGCGCACACATGGACGTTGATCCAGTCATGCTTTCCCGTCTTGGTCAAGTCCTCGTAATAACCGAATCCGTCATTGAGATTGGAGATGTTGTCAGCCGGCGGGATTCCTTGCGCGATCATCTGTCCGCGATTGGGAACGTATATGATCTTGCCGTTGGCATCCGTCTTCTTGAACATGGCCGGAGGTTGCCTGAACAGTTCCCAGCCTTCAGGCTTGATTACCTCAAACTGTCGATAAATCCAATGCTTCGTGTTCGGCATGTTGGAATCCATGATGATGCCGAATCGCGGGGGAATCTCGTTGCCGTTTGCATCTCGCTCAAGAATCAGATCCTCTTTGGCCGGGAACCGTTTGATACGTCCGACGGCGGCAACAACGGATTCAAGCGGTACACCAGACGCCTCGTTAATGTAGATGCTGGAGAGATCGAGCGATTTCAGGTTCTCGGCATCGGCCGGGTTGTCCTGATAACGACAAAGAATGTGCAACTCAACCGTCGTCTTTCCGTCCCAATGCGGAAGACGCAACCACATTTCCATCGGCGGATCGTGCTTGACTTCCGTTCCAAACCTGACTCCGTTGATCTTTTCGGGAAAGAGCTTGAGCCACGTGTTGACGGTTGTGTCCTTCAAGTTGGTAGCCGTATCTCGGATGAAGCAACAACGCGACCTCCTGACACCGAACTTGTCGGGCGGCATACGAAAGGCGAGATTGACGATCTCCCAACAACAGGCGTATGTTTTTCCGCTACCGTATGGCCCTAACACGAGACGAACGAGAGCTCGCGAGTCATGGAATCTTCGCAGAATGGGAGAGGTTACGTTATATTTCCAAGTGGTGACTTCATCCATCACACGCCTCCAGCTTCGCTGTCAATGGCCACTTGTAGCCTTGCGTGTTCTTGTACGGGACGCGAACAATATACGATTCAACATCCCGCAACAGGAAATAGCGGTCATTGCCCCGGCTGATCCGCACATTGGCCGGTTTCGTTCCAAGCGCACGTCGGAGCTCATGCATCGGATTGAACATCGGCGGAACAACAACCGCGACCTCACCAACACCGTCGCAACCAATCACACGCACTTTCTGCCCGACACGAAACATTCCGCGCTTCATGATGATTTCTTGGCGATTGCCATGTTCATCGCCCGTGCCTGCCTCTTTGCCTTGTCGCGATCCCCATGCCCCCCACCGTCACGCGGATTACCGTTCAAGGTCTTGGCGATGCGTCCGCTGTCGGCCTCGATCACCCGATAAACATCACCGCGTTTTTGTACTTTGACTGGCATATCGTTTTCTCCTGTCATAAAAAGAAGCGGGTTATCGTGACGGAAGGAGGAGCCGCCTGCCTATCAACCCGCGAAACTTCGGCATGTTTTGGAGGACATCATGAACTACATATATCTCTCAGCTACAAAAACAATATAACACGACCTCCTTACAAACGTCAACTGAAATATCACGTTAGTTTACAATCACGAACGCAACCGCTCAACCATGCTTCCCGCTAACGATTCACCCCTCCAAATCGGCACATGCTGCCTTAGGAAATTACCGGTTTTAGCCACAAAGTCAATGTCATATCCTTGCGTCCAGTTGGTCGGCTTGCTGTGCATATACATGGGTTGCATTAAACACAAACATCCAGGATTGAACGCCGCACACACGCCAATACTTGGGAACACAACAGGTGATACATCCCACCTGTGGGTGTGTCCGAATGTGACATTGCCACCAGCCTGTAGAACCGCCACTCGCGCCGCATTAACACTATACCCCAGATCATGCGTAAAGAACATCTTGCCCAACCGCAACCAACCGCGCGGCAATCCTTCACCATAAATCTCGTCGCGTTTGTAAACCTTGATGTTGCGTTCTTTCAAACGAAGCAGGGCCACAGGTCCATACACGCTCATTAGAAACTCGGCATCACGCCCCTTTGCCATTACCTGATCAACACACCACCGTTCTACACGATCATCATGATTTCCCATAATGAAATGCATCACGGCATTTGGCGCGGCTTCCTGCAATCTGTCAAGAAAGTTGTTGGCCGCCGCAATGTCCTCGCGATACGTGTAATCACATTCAGCTACAAAACCTAACGCCTGGTGCTTGGCAAGAAATCCACCGCAATCAATCATGTCACCAAGAATAACAACCTCGTTCGGTTGCATAACCTTGACATCATGCAAAAGCGCGGATACGGCAGATTTGTCCTGTCGCATACCATGAATGTCACCGAAGATAATACGAACCCAGTCCGTCTGGGCAACATGCGTGATATCAGCGGCTCGCGGTACAGGACGAGCTTCCAGCACATCGTTGAACTCCGA
>Ga0100387_10004327_pt1 | contig 11730 bp, 7 predicted proteins | sample CryGeymeta201511_FD_81547 | JGI IMG/M metagenome (GOLD analysis project Ga0100387, IMG submission 81547) | Groundwater microbial communities from Crystal Geyser aquifers in Utah, USA - Crystal Geyser metaG 2015-11 | ecosystem: Environmental > Aquatic > Deep subsurface > Groundwater | place: USA... | reverse complement strand
GCATCACCATCGGTTCCTTCCGGATCGGCGGCGGTATCCTGCTCCTGCTCATGGCGATCTCCATGCTGCAGGCGAGAACCAGCCGGGCCGTGCATACCGATGACGAGGCCCAGGAGACGGCGGACAAGGATTCCATTGCCGTGGTGCCCCTGGCCATCCCGCTGCTGGCCGGCCCTGGCGCTATCAGTACGGTCATCGTCTATGCCTATAAGGTCCAGACCTTCCACCAGTATGCCATCGGTGGCACGAGCATTGTCATCGTCGGCGGTAGCGTGCTCCTGGCCCTGCTGGCCGCCCCCCACATCGCCAGCCGGCTGGGCCGGACCGGCATCAATATCGTCACCCGCATCATGGGCCTCATCCTGGCCGCCGTTGCCGTGGAGTTCATCACCAATGGCATCAAGAATCTCTTTCCCATGCTGAACTGATCCGGATTCCCGCCGTTCTTTTCTCTATCTTTCCTCCGCCACCTTCCTTTACACTGATTGATGAACCCCTCCATAAGGACACCGGGATGAAAGTCGTGGCCCTGGTTAACGGATCAGTCACTTCAGAGGTCGCCGCGCTGTATGCCTTGCGGTATGCCCGAGCCCAGGCCTTCACCCCGTGCCTGGCCCATGTCCTCAACCCGGCCGATCGCCGGGCCGAGGTGGAAAAAAGCATGGGGGTCATTGAAGAGGCGGCAACAGAGGGTGGGATCAAAATCGAACGGTTCTTCCTGGAGGGTCATCCTGCCAGGGCTATTGCCGCCTTCCTGGCCGCGACCAAGACGGATACGCTCTTCTGCGGCACCAGGATGCGCGGTCATTTTTTTGAAGACTCGCTGAGCGAAAAACTGACCCGCCTGTCCCTGCCTACAGACCTTGCAGTGGTGCGGGTAGTACATGTCGGTGACGTGGCCGCTGCCGACCATATCCTCCTGCCTATCCGCACGGACCGGCTGTCGGTGGAAAAATTTGTTTTCCTGGCCTCCCTGGCCCGGGCGTATGAGGCCGCGGCCGAGATCTACAGCATCACCGTGGTAGACAAGAGAAGGCTGGCCGACCTGGAAAGCACCCGCACCCGCGACCTGTTTGCGAAAATTAATACCCGTCTGGCCCATTACGTCAAACTGAGCCGGCACCTGGCCCTGCCGCTGCGCATCAGACACGCCATCGCCCTAAACGAGGTGGATCAGCTCCTGCACCACCTGGCGCGCCACGACTTCCAGCTCATGGTGATCGGCGGGCAACGACTCTCCCGCTTTCCCCGGCTGCTCGGCGAGCAACCCATTGAACGATTGTTCCGCCATACGCCGGTGAACACCATCGCCCTGTACCCCCGGGATCAGAGATAATGGAGCTCTTTGCCCTGGAAAAAGTGGCCCTGCTGCGCCGCCTGCGGACCTCCGAGGTCGGGCTCGACGCGGCCCAGGTCGCCCGGCGGCAGCGGGAATTCGGTCCAAACCTGCTGGAGCGGGCCGCCAAGAAGAGCTATGTCCTGGCCTATCTGAAACAATATGGTCAGTTTTTCGCGATCCTGCTCGAAGCCGCCGCCGTGCTTGCCCTGGCGGCGGATCATTTTGTGCCGGGCCAGAATAACGACGTGCTGGGCTATGCCATCTTCGGGGCCGTGGTGATAAACGCCACCTTTGCCTTCTGGCAGGAATACCGGGCCGACCGGGCCATGGCGGCCCTGCTCAAACTGATACCCACCCTGGTCACCATACGCCGCCAGGGGGAGGTGGCGGTCATCGATTCCCAGGACCTGGTCCCCGGCGACATCATGCTGCTGGAGGAAGGCGACCGGGTGGCGGCCGACGGGGTGCTGCTTACGGTCAATTCCCTGTACCTCAACCTGTCGTCAATCAACGGCGAATCAGCGCCGGCCGAACGGGGGATTGCGCCCGATTCCGCTGATCGCGCCCTGGAGGCCAGGAACATGGTCTTTGCCGGCACTACGGTGGTTTCCGGCAGCGGGGTCGCCGTCGCCGCGGCCATTGGCAATGCCACGGAATTCGGCAGGATTGCCAGCCTCACCAGAAACATCCGCAAGAGCATCACCCCCATGCAGCGGGAAATCATCCGCATCACCCGCATCATGACCGTCATCGCCCTGACCATGGGCGTGGTCTTTTTCGGGCTGGGGCTTTACTCGGGCAAGGGCATGCTGGTTGCCTCCATCTTTGCCCTGTCGCTGATCGTGGCCAATGTCCCGGAAGGGCTGCTGCCCACCATCACCCTGGCCCTGTCCATGGCCAGTCAGCGCATGGCGCGCCGCCAGGCCCTCATCAAGAACCTCGATTCCGTGGAAACCCTGGGCAGCGCCACGGTGATCTGCACCGACAAGACCGGCACCCTGACGAGAAACGAGATGACCATGAAGTCGATCTGGCTGGCTGGCGGCGAACTGATCGCCATCACTGGCGAGGGTTACCGCGAGCCCGGGGAATTCATCGTGGCCAGCCCCAACGACAGCACCATGGCCCGGCTGGAGGCCCTGCTGCAGGCCGGCCTGCTGAACTGCCGGGCCAGCATCGACCAGGAGAGCCTGCGCGGCGACCCCACCGAGCTGGCCATGGTGGCGGCGGCCCGAAAAAAGGGGCTGACGCCCCTGCCGCTTACAAAAATCAGTGAGCATATCTTTACCAGCGAACGGAAAATGATGTCCACCGTCTACGAGGAAGGCGGACAGATCAATCTCTTTGCCAAAGGGGCAATCGAGATACTCCTGCCCATCTGCGCCAACTTTCTGGCGGTCGACGGCACGAGCCAGCCGCTAACCGACCGCAACAGGGACGAGGTGAAAGCCCAGGCCAGTGCCTTTGAAGATGAGGCCTTCCGGGTGCTGGCCCTGGCCCGGGGGGAAGCGGACCGGGAAGAGGCCCTGACCCTGCTCGGCCTCATCGCCATCATGGATCTCCCCCGGGCCGAGGTCCCGGCGGCCATGGCTACTTGCCGCGGCGCCGGCATCCGTACCATGATGATCACCGGCGATAATCCCCGCACCGCCGCGGCCATTGCCGCGAAAATCGGCATGGAGTATGGCCGGCTCCTCACCGGCCCGGAACTTGAGGCCATGCCTGACGATGATCTGGAGAGGCTGCTCGTGACCGGCAACGTGCTGTTCGCCCGCATGGCCAGCTCACAGAAACTGCGGATCGCCACGGCCCTGCAAAATAATGGCGAGGTGGTGGCCATGACCGGTGACGGGGTCAACGACGCCCCGGCCCTGAAAAAGGCGGACATCGGCATTGCCATGGGGCTCTCCGGCACCGAGGTGGCCAAGGAGGCGGCCGACATGGTGCTGTTGGACGACAATTTCTCCTCCATCGTCGCCGCCATCGAGGAGGGCCGCACCGTTTACTTCAACATCAAAAAATTCGTCACCTATCTCCTGGCCTCCAATGTCCCGGAAATCATCCCCTATGTACTGCAATTCTTCTTGAAGATCCCGCTGCCGCTCTCGGTTATCCAGATCCTCTCCATCGACCTGGGCTCGGACATGCTGCCCGGCCTGGGCCTGGGCAGCGAACAGCCGGAGAAGAACATCATGAACCGGCCGCCGGTGGGCCGAAGCGAGAAGATTCTGGACTGGGAGGTCTTCAAGCGCGGCTACTTCTTCCTGGGGGTGATCGAGGCGGCGGCGGCCATGGCCGCCTTTCTCGGCTTTCTGCTCATGCACGGCTGGCAGTATGGGGAGACCGTGCTGGCCGACCCGCACCTGCAACAACAGGCCATGACCATGACCCTGCTGGGCGCGGTGAGTTGCCAGGTGCTTAATGCCTGGACCCTGCGAAGCTGGGAGTTTTCAGCCTTCAGCCTCGGCTTTATAGCCAATCGTCTGCTGCTGGGCGCCATCGCCCTGGAAATGGCCTGGATCTGGATGCTGCTTTACCTGGCACCGGTCCAGAAGATCTTCAACACGGCGGCCATCCCGCTGGCCGACCTGTGGTTGCTCGTCCCCGGCCCGGTAATCCTCTTTGTCAGCCACGAGGTGTATAAGCAGCAACAGCGACGCCATGCCCTCCGAAGCATGGGTTGACCTAGGTCAAGGTTTTTCAATATGCTGGAAAGTACGATGGTTCGGAATTCACGGCCGCCATCCTGCCTGTTTGGCCCGGTGCGCCGGCTGGCAACGGTCTGGACCGCCTGGCTGCCAACCCTCGTGTGGGAGGGGACGGACGCGGCGGCACTTAGGCAACCTGAAAAACACCACAACGAAAAAAGGAGGAAGAATGAACGCGTTAAAACTGTTTGGCATCATGGTTACGGCTATACTCCTGGGAACCACCTGGGCCTTTGCCGCCGGCGGGGGAGAAACGGACAAATGCGCGGCCTGTCATCAGCAGAAAAATCCCGGCCTGTACAGCCAGTGGAAGAATTCCGCGCACGGCAAACAGGGGGTGGGCTGCCTCGACTGCCACGGGGCCGCCCCGAAGGACGTGGATGCCTTCACCCACGAGGGGGCGACCATCGCCACCCTGGTGACCCCCAAGGACTGCGGCAAGTGTCATGAAAAAGAAGCGGACGAGACCATGCGCTCGTATCACGCCACGGCCGGCGAAATTCTGGAATCCAATGACGCCTTCCTGGCCCATGTGGGCGGCGGCCAGCCGGTGGCCATTGCCGGCTGCGAGTCCTGCCATGGCGGCAAGGTCAAGATCGATCCCAAGGCTCCCAATAAGCTCGCCAAGGAAAGCTGGCCCAACTCCGGCATCGGCCGGATCAATCCGGACGGCTCCAAGGGGGCCTGCAATGCCTGTCATTCCAGACATTCATTCTCCAAGGCCCAGGCCCGGCAGCCGGAAAACTGCGGGAAGTGCCACCTGGGACCGGATCATCCCCAGAAAGAGATCTATGAGGAGTCAAAACACGGCATCGCCTACGCGGCGCACAAGGATAGCATGAAGCTGAACAATGATTCCTGGGTGGTGGGGGTGGATTATTACGACGCCCCGACCTGCGCCACCTGCCACATGTCGGCCACCCAGAAACAACCGGTGTCCCACGATGTCGGCGCCCGGATCTCCTGGACCCTGCGACCGCCGATCTCCAAGCATAAGGACAACTGGCAGGCCAAGCGCGGCAACATGCAGGATGTCTGCTCTTCCTGCCACCAGGGGGCCTTTGTCAACGGCCACTACTATCAGTACGATGCCATGGTGGAACTCTATAACGAGAAGTTCGCCAAGCCGGCCACCGCGATCTACAAAATGCTGAAGGACAAGGGGTTGCTGGAGCGCAAGGCGGAGTTCGCCAATGAGATCGACTGGCAGTACTGGGAACTATGGCACCACGAAGGTCGACGGGCCAGGATGGGCGCCGCCATGATGGGACCGGACTATACCTGGTGGCACGGCATCTATGACGTGGCCCAGAACTTCTATTTCAAACTGATCCCCAGCGCCTTGGCTTACAAGGATGCGGAGGTCACCGCCTATATCGACAACCTGCTGAAGACCGATCCCATGCACAACTGGATCAACCGGGACACCAAAACCCTGAAAGAAGATATCCGCAGCGGCAAGCTGCAGGAAGTGTACCGGAAATTGTTCCAGCAACAGCAGTAGCAGCAGCTATACATTACCAGCAGGCGGCCCGCTTCTTCAAAAAAGCGGGCCGCTTTTTACGGCAAGGCCGAACCTGGCTCAGGGGTTGACGGGCTGGCGGCCCGGCAGGTGGTGAGATCCACGGCGCCGCTGACCGCGACCCCCTGGTATATCCCCCATAACCGCTCATCCACATGTTTCTCGCGCGGGGTGCTTTTCGGGTTCATGAAACGGTGCACGGCGCGCGGCCCGGCATTATATATCGAGTAGGTGGCGCGCGCCGCGTTGTTCGGGTTGCCGGTCTTATCCCCCACCGCAATGGCGTATTGCTTGAGATAGCGCATGAGAATCTGGGCCCCGGCCTGGGTATTGTAGGCCACATCCCAGCGCAGTCGTTCCACGTTGTAAAAGCCGCGCCAGACATGCTGGTTGATCTGCATGATGCCAACGCTGCCGGCCTGGGAGTATAGAAACGAAACCTTGTCGCCCGTGCGCACGTATTGCCGCCAGCAGCTTTCGATGAGGGCAGTGGTGGGCACCAGATTCTGATAGACCGCGGCATAGCGCGGCTCCAGGCCACCCCGCGCGAGTTCCTCATCGGCAATCACCTTAAGCAACCGCGCGACCAGCGGCTGGTATTCGTCCAACTCCTGGGCAGCCGGCACCCAGCGGTCCAGGCGTTTGTTAAGATCAATAACGCCGCTGGTCTCGGTCTCCTCGGCCCAGGCCCTGGCAATCAACAGGTCCAGCAGGCGCTGTTTGAAGGTAATCGTCTCGATTCCGGGTTCAGGTTCGGGCGCGAATTGGAACATCTCCCTGAGCGCCGGGTCAACCTCCCAATTGAAGCCTAACGGATCACCAATGACGTCGGGCTGCAAGGTCCGCGCCAGTTGGCGCAGACCGTCGGTGGATAGCCGCATGCCCAGGCCCGGCGCCGCTTTATCCAGGGCGAGCAAGGCATCGCCGGCATTGATGAAGGTCATGTAGCGCAGCATCTTTTCCTGAACCAGGCCGCGCTTCTCGCCGCCTTCGATAATGATCCGCATCTGTTGCCAGGCGTCGGCGAACAAGGCCCGCAACGGATCGCCGGCGTTCACCGCCGCCTCGCCGGCCAGGATCGGCAGCAACTCATAGCGGCTGGTAAGCAGCAGATCGAATAACTGATCGCGCATCTCTCGGTCGACGAATTCGGCGCCAGCGCTCTTGATCACAAAGACCAGGAAGGCATCCCATGGTTCCAGGGCCTGCTGAAAGGTCTCCACCTCCTCGGGGCTGAGCGGCGCCTGGGGCGTTGGCAAAGGCGCCTGCAAACCGCTGTCGGTCACGGATAGCGCCAGGGGGACGACGATGCCGGCGGCGTCCGCGACCAGGGTGCCGGCCGTCATGGTACGCAGGGCGGCATCGAGCTGGGCCGTGTCGTCAGGCGACGCGCAGGAGCGCAGCAGATCAACAATCTCCTTCTGGGGCATGGCGAGATCAAAGGAGAAGGTCTCCAGCCGCGGATGCAGGAAGCGCTTGGAAAGGTCCCAGATGTATCCGGTTACCGCCGGCTTCACGCCTTTGTCGTCGTACATGGTGGAATCCACCACGCGATAGCGCAGCTTCCATTGGGGATCCATAAAGGGTTGCAGGGTCAGGTCGATGGAACCGCTCCAGGCCACGCCCACCGGCCAGACGCCCAGTAATTCCACGCCCATGCTGGCCGCGGCGTGGCAAGCGAAGTGCGGCTGGCCGTTGCGAATATAGAACCTTGGCTGCTCCGCATGGAGATAGCGATAGGGGCCTTCCTGGAAAAGGGTGATGGCCTGATTTGGCTGGGGGAACAAATAGTTGGCCAGGGCGCGCTGCAGGAGGTCGACGCGCAGAAAAAGCGGCAGCTCGACCGGGGCGGCCGTAACCTGGGCAGGGGCCGCCACAAGGCAAATCCAAGTCGCGCAGATGGCGATGAGGCGCATGACAAGACAGGTAGGTTGGCGTAATGTTTGCATAGGCGATGCCCCCGACAGGCCCAGCATAGTGGAAATGCCCCCGGTCTGTCAATGTGTTAACGGCTAAGAGTTTCTGATTACCTGGTCAGCTTGCTGGCGACTGGTCTTCTGGCAGACCGGGCAATAGAAGGTGGCGCGGCCGGCCATGACCGCGCGTACGATCCCGGCCCCGCAACAGGGGCAGGATTGGCCGGCCCGGCCGTACACCGCCAGTTCCAACTGGAAGGAGCCGGCCTCGCCCCGGGAATTCACGAAGTCGGCGATAGTACTGCCGCCGCAGGCGATAGCCCGGGTCAGGATGCGGCGCGTCTCCTTGACGATTTTTTGCCACTGGATTCTGGTCACCTTGCCAATCGGGGTCTCGGGCCGGATGCGGGCCGCGAAAAGGATCTCGCTGGCGTATATGTTGCCGATGCCGGCCACGGTGCGGCCGTCCAGGAGAAAATTTTTTATCGGCTGGCCGCGGCCGAAGGCTCGCTGGTGCAGGTGGGACGAGGTGAAGGCCCGGGAAAAGGGCTCCGGGCCCATGGCAACGAAAGGATCCTGGCGCTTAATGGCGGCTGGGCTGAAAACCTGGATGGAGCCGAACCGCCGGGCGTCGTGAAAGCGCAGTTCAAGGCCGTTGTTCAGGCCCAGGCGGAGATGGTCGTGGCGGGCCGGCGGCTCGTGGCTCGGGAAGAGGCCGAGCCGGCCGGTCATGCCCAGGTGAATGACGAGCAAGGCGCCGCTGTCCATCCACACCAGCAAATACTTGCCGCGCCGGCCGGTGGCCTTGACCTGGCGGCCGAGCAGGTACGCCTCGATGCCCTTGCCGGGCATAGGAAGGCGCAGGGTCTGGCCGCTGGTCGCGAACGTCACGATTCGGGCGCCCGTAAGTAGCGGGTCCAGACCGAGGCGGATGACCTCGACCTCCGGCAGTTCAGGCATGGGCGCAAACGTCTCCGGTCGTTGGCCACAGGTGACAGGACTGTTTGATGCATTCCTGATTGGCCTTGAATTGGGTGCAGCGCAAGGGGTAGGCGGCCAGCAGGGCAATGGGCAGCAGGTCTTGGGAAAGCCGCGCCGCCTCTTGCAGGGCGGTAACGGTTTCCCGCTGACAACAGCGGCCGCCTTCGGTGGCCGCGATGGCGGCCAGCACTTGGGCCGTGGCCATTTGCGCCAGCCGGCGGGGGGCGGGGGTCAACGGAGTGGCCTCCAGCAGGGTGGCAAAAGCGATGCCCACCCCGGTCGCCGCGCCGCAGGCGCCGCAGAAACCGCAGACCCCGCCCGGCACCTTGCTGCCCCGGGCGATGCCGGCCAGGATGGTCTCCCGGGAGATGGCGCCACCCCGGTTGCGATAGGTGGCCAGGATGATACCCGGCATCATGGCGTGGTGTTCCGGGCCGTGCATGGGGATAGCCGGGTGGCGGCGGATGGTGGCCAGCAGCCGCAGCATGTCCTGTTCCCGGGTCTCGGCGCAGATGAGCTGGATGACCGCCAGGCCGTCGTGCTGATGACAGTCGTCGCAAATGAAATGGCCGCGCGCACACATGGCGTTGGTGGGCTGGGTGCGGCCGCAGTAGTAACAGGAGGCCGGCCGCGCCTCCTTGAGGTAGGTGATCTCTTGGCCGCAGGCCATGCAGCCGGCGTGATGGCGGGGTAGCGGCCCGGGCCCGGGGACGGATTGCAAGCGCAAGGGGATGATGACCGGCGTCGGGCTAATTGGTCCGGGTTCGCCCCCGCAGCAGGAAGAGGCCATGGGCAGGTTGGTGACGGCGCCGGCCTCATCGAGGACCAGCATGGTCTCGTCCAGGCCCGCGGCCTCGGTCGGGGCAAGCCGGGCCGGCCGGCCCTTGAGCAGGAGTTCGCCGTGGTCGGTGCTGACCGCCGCCAGGGGGCCACGATACACCACCCGGCGGCTCTCTCCCTCCCGGGCCTTATAGCAGCGGAAGGTGAGCGCGAAGAAGTCCACCCCGCCCTCTTGGCGGTAGGGAAAACGCTTGAGCAGATAGATGCCGACAAAGCCCGCGGCCCGAAGCATGGCCACCAGGGCCTCCTGCTGCAGGGCGCCGCCCAGGCATTCGCCCCGGAAACGGGCGTCGTTCTTCATGGTCACCGGGATTGCCAGGTCGGTGACGATGTCCGAGACCACCAGCCGGCCGCCGGGGGTAAGGATCCGGTAAATCTCGTGGAAGGTGCGGCGCTTGTCCGGGCTCAGGTTGATGACGCAATTGGAGATCACCGCGTCGACCGTGTCGGCCTCCAGTGGGAGGTCCTCAAGAAAGCCCTTCTGGAACATGACATTGTCATAGCCCAGGCCGGCGACCACCTCTGCCTTGGAGGCGCGGGCCAGGTCGAGCATGGCGTCGGTCATGTCGATGCCGATCACCCGGCCGGCTGCCCCGACGGCCTTGGCGGCCATGAAACATTCCACCCCGCTGCCGCTGCCCAGATCGACCACGGTCTCGCCCGGACCAGGGGCGGCGTCCTGGATCGGGCTGCCGCAGCCGTAGGAGCGTGTCTTGGACTCGGCGGGGATGTATGCCGCCGCGGCCTGGGCCGGGGCAAAGGGGTTCTGAATGCCGGGGTCGGCCACCCGGGCCGCCCGGGCATAGAACTCCCGCACCGAGGCGTGGCCCAAGTCATCGGCCAGGGAGACCATGCAGTTGCAGTGGGTAAGCGCCACCTCGCGGCCGCCCGCCTCGGGGCAGTCGTGGCGCACATCACCCATGCGTAGCCGGAGGTGAGCGCCGGGACGGTCGGGGTAGCATGCGGCCTGGCGGGTTATGAGCCAGAGGGCCAGGCCGTTGTAAAGTTCCAGATAGGGGTCGTGGCCCACGAAGTCGCCCCCGGCCAGAAAACTGTGGTCGAGATCGCCGCCGCCAGTGATAAATTTCAGAGGCTGCTCCGCAAGCTCCGGGCAGTCCGCCAGGGTGGCCTGGCGAATGGTCTCAAGCACCGGACTGGTTCGCCAGACCTGTTCCAGGCCGTCGCTGAGATGGCCACAACGCAACTCCGGGATAGCGACCAGGGCCGGCGAGGGAAAGATGGCGCCATCCGGACCCACGGCCAGCGATTCCCAGGCCGTGCCAGAGAGGTCGTGACGGGTGCCCGGGTGCTGAAGACCTGGCCCTTCATGGCCTCGACATTGTCGATCGTCACCTTGATCCGCTCGGCCCGCTCCTGGGCGGCGATGAGGACGGGCAAAATCTCGGCGGGCGAAACGAACTGCGCGGCCGTGCCCTTGCCGCGCAGGAAATGCCAGAGCAGGTGCAGGTTGTGAATGCCCTTGGCCGCGGCCAGGTCCACCAGGGCGGGCAGGTCAACGAGGTTGGCCCGGTTGATGGCCACCGACAGGGTGACGGCCAGGCCGGCCGTGCGCAGGGTGTCCAGGTTGGCCATGAGCCGGCCGAAGCTGCCCGACCCGCGTAGTTGCTCATGATTTTGCTCCAGACCATCCAGACTGACCTGCAGATGCAACCGGCCCTGAGGCAGAGCTTGCAAGGCCTCAAGATGCGCGTCAAGCAGCAGGCCGTTGGTGAGCACCACGGCGTGGACCGTGGGATCGGCCAGCAGGTCGGCCAGGACGCCCAGAAAATCCGGGTACAGAAACGGCTCGCCGCCGGTGAAGCAGAACAGGGTACAGCCGAGCTGCCGGGCCTGGCGCAGCCCCTGGCGCAACAGGTCGAATGGCAGGGTTTCCTGACTGTTTTCAGAAGCGCCAAACAAGCAGTGGCCGCAGGCCAAATTACAGCGGTTGGTCAGATGGAACCAGCACTCCTTGAGCCCGGTGAGCCGCAGGTGACTGGCGCGGCCCATGTAGGCCGGAGCTGGCTCCGCGCTCACCTGCGCGCGCAGCCTTTCGGTGGTCAGCAGGGCGCGGCCCAGGGGCAAGGAACGGCTCGCGGCCAGACGCACGGCGGCCTCGTCCGTATCCCGACTGGCGGCGAGCAGTTGCAGGATCTCGTCCGCCTCCTGGCTCGGGACGAACCAGTCCGGTTTTTCATGATCCACATAAACCGGGCCAGAGTCGGTCGCCAGTCTTATCCAATGCGCCAGATGAGCCATTTTTTCCTTGCCAACAGGTCCTTGCCAGACGAACCTCGGCAACATACCGTTCGCCACGGCTGTTGGCAACAAATATAATTGTCCGGTTTTGTAGCAAATGAATTGTCCGCTTTTTATCCGGGGCGGAGTGGCTGGAGGGCGTAGCCCGGAAGCCACTCCGCCCCG
>Ga0100387_10004316_pt1 | contig 11743 bp, 9 predicted proteins | sample CryGeymeta201511_FD_81547 | JGI IMG/M metagenome (GOLD analysis project Ga0100387, IMG submission 81547) | Groundwater microbial communities from Crystal Geyser aquifers in Utah, USA - Crystal Geyser metaG 2015-11 | ecosystem: Environmental > Aquatic > Deep subsurface > Groundwater | place: USA... | reverse complement strand
GGACTTAATGCATACTCTCCCTTGTATTTAAGAAATAGTAATCATGACTATGGTGGGGGTGACTTTGGCGACCTTTTTGTTTTGATTGAAAAAGCAAAAGAAACCGGTTTTTCTGTAATTCAATTATTACCACTATATGATACCGGGGACAATACCAGTCCCTATATGCCAGTCAGTTTTTTTGCGCTTAACCCTATTTTCCTATGGATTGACGATCCAATTTTTAATAATTTAGCTAATAAACTAAAAGAGAATCAGCAGCATTGGACAAGTCAACAAACAAATAGTCAGATTAACTATCAGCAAATGTATGATTTTAAGACTGCGTTTTTGCAAGAGGTATATCTTAGTCTTAAAAATAATTCTAATTTTGTTAAATATAAAGATAATATAACTGCAGAGATAAAGGACTATGCGAAATTTTGTAGTCTAAAACAAAATCAGAAAACTGATTGGCAAAAATGGGAGACCAACAAAGTCACTCAAAACGAAGATTTTTATTTGTTTGGTCAGTGGCTATTAACCAAACAACTTAAGCAGGTGAAAGAATATGCAGATAAACATGAAATATATTTATGTTTGGATAAACCATTATATTTACAACTGCAAAGCAGTGATGTGTGGGCAAACCAGGAGCTTTTTTATCTCAAAAAAGATGGCTATTCCGAGTTTGTTTCTGGTTGTAATAATCCTAGCGATCCTTTTGGAGCTCAGGTATGGGGGCATCCAGTATTTCAATTTACCCAAAAATCGATAGCAATAGAAAGATATTTTATAAAATCGATTGCTTATTTGTCCCAATTTTGTCATGTGATTCGCCTAGATCATGTTTTAGCTTTAATATGGAAATATTATTTAATTGATCCAAATACTCAAATAGGCAAACATATAAAAGCCACAGGTTACCAGATTTTGCAGCATATTATTGATAGTTTTCCCAATATTCATTTTATTGCCGAAGATTCCGGATTTGAAAGCGAACAAGAAATTGATTTACCTTTGCAGAATTTAGGTCTGTTGGGCGTACGTTGTCTGCAGTGGGCAAGTCAGCGCAATCAAAATAGTAATAATTATCCATATACAACAACAATATATGCTTCCACTCATGATACTAAGAGTTTAATTAACTGGTATCAAACATTAGATATTGATAAGTTAAATTTTATAGCTTTGGACTTAAAAAATAATAAGCCATCAAATCCACAGCAAATATTAAATCAAGTATTTAGTTATCTATATCAATCATCGGCTCAGTTGGTATTTATTAGTTTACCTGATCTATTGTTTGATACCAGGAGAATAAATATCCCAGGGACTACTAACAATTATAATTGGCAAAAAAGAATGATTCGCAATATCGAAGAAATTGACTTTTCAGATATTAATAAACTAATTAACAAGTTTAGGAGAAACCAGCTTGTTTTATCTCCAAAATTAACTGTTTCAAAAGTAGTTCACCCTCAAATAAAAAATTTAAGTTCAAAAGATAAACTTGAATTAATAGTAGCCTCTAATTACAAAATTGGAGAGTTTATAGTAAATACCAATTTACAGTACGAAAACGGTAATTCTAACTGGCAAGAATTAATCTTTGATGTTAATGGCTATTGGGAGGTTAGAAATTTAGATATCAAACTTTACTATCTTAAAATTTCTTTGACTAATTGTATTAAAGGGAATTATGAATTATCTCTTTGTGTGAAATTTAATAATGGAGAACTATTGAATTTGTACGAGTACGCAAAAAACTTAAAAATAAACATTTTGCAGTAACCATAATCTATGTATAATGTAACTATGAAACTGCGCCAAGTTAAAAAATATATTAAAAAGTTCCCCTTTTTATATAGAACCGTAATCGTCTTTGCAACTTTATTGGGTTTGGGAATATTTATTGTCTTATTTTTTAATAAACGTCCCGTTCGTCAAACTCTTACAAATCAAAATCAAACAGAAGGAGTTTCTTTTAATACTTTTTGGACAAAACTTCAGGAAAATAGCACTGATTTTTTACAAGGATCAGATCTGTATATTGCGAATATTGAATCAGTTAATGTAGCCAATTTTAACAAAAGTAAAGGTCAATCTGCTCTTTGGCAAGCAACAATTGTAAGATGTGAGCAGTTTTTGTCACAACAAGAGGGGAATCAAGGTAATCTTAATTGTTTAGGGCAATCAGCTGAGGCGATGTTGGCAGATCCCAAAATTACTGGTATGCCGGGAGAGTTAGTTGTAAGTCCAAACGAGGTGCCATTTGCCAGAAATGTTGTAAAAGCTTCTGTTATCAAAATAGGTGCTGAACAAGCAGAACAATCAATCAACCAATCAAACCGTTATAAATACCAAAACAATGATGATTTTTATTATAAATTAATGGTCGATCCTTTAACCACTACTCCATTATGGCAGATAACTAGGCACTGTAGTTTGTCCTCTAAACAGGATAAAAGTTGTGATTCTTCTAGTGAGTGGTCGATTAAAGTTAATGCCACCAACGGACAACTTCTTTAATGAAATCACATGAAACCAAATATTCATCAGTTGGTATCTATAATTTCTCAAAATATTTCTCTTAAATCTCCTATAGTTGAAATCGGCTCTTTTCAAGTAAAAGGGCAACAACACTGGGCTAATTTACGGCCACTTTTTCCAGGTAAAAAATATCTGGGTTGTGATATGCGTCGTGGTGAAGGAGTGGATAAAATCGAAAATATTGAGAAATTAAGTTTTGGCGATAAATCCATAGATACTTTACTAAGCTTAGAAACATTAGAACATGTTTGGGATATCCAGCAAGCTGTCAAGGAATTGCAGCGAGTACTCAAACTCGGAGGATTTTTGGCAATTAGTACAGTATTTGCTCACCCAATTCACGATCATCCATATGATTATTGGCGGTTTACTCCCGAATCTTTAGATAAATTATTCAGCTTTTTATCACCTAGGCTAATTGGTTGGCAAGGTATTGCTGATAATCCCCATACAGTTTTTTGCATAGGTTTTAAGCAAGGTCAAAAAGAGCAAAATCAAGTATTAGAAGACATTGCTATTCAATATCAAAAATATTTACAAAATCGTCCCAAAGATAAATTGCGTTTGTTATTACGTAAATGGCGGCATGAGCCTCTTATTCAAATCAAAAAAATAATAGCCGAAAAAGAAAGTTTCTACTATAAGATTTCTTCATGAATATTTATTCATTTTACCCTCACCAGTATCTCACTTAACCTTGGTTATACTAAGATTACTTTAACAAACCGTTTGCATCCATCAAAGCCCAACTAATACCCAATGTGCTTTGCGTTCCACATTAATGGACAGGAATAAAAAATATGTGGAAATTTTTAAGCGCAAATGGATCACCAAGCTGGAAGGTTAAAGTAAAAACTATGATTTATTTTTCTGCTTTCTTAAAAAAATATAGACGCACTCGTGACCCTACTTAAATAAAAATTAAATCTATTTCAATCCCATAAAATACCCCTCATATCAATTTTGTGAGGGGTTATTGTATGTCCACAATAGAGAAAATAAATATCGTTCATATTCAGCAATAGCTTTGTTATCAATAACAACCCCATTGAGGTGTTCGTAAGAAATAATGGCTACTTTGTTAGCAAAGATTAATTTATCAATATGATCCAGATTAGAACTACTGGGAATAATTCTGATTTGGTTTTGAGTCGAATTATAATCATCCAGATATTTTTGAGAATCAATACTCCCACCAATTAGTTCTTTAGTTTTAATTTTTTTATCAACTAAGTCTTGCATATATTTTTCAAGATATTGGTCAAGTTTTGTTTCAATTTTATTTTTATAACCACTGCAGAGAACGAAAATTTCGTGAGCTTGCAAAGTTTCTTCTAAGATTGTTTTAATGCCTTCAAAACCTTGAAAAAAACGTACGTTGGGTTTGCCAGTCTGATCCTGATAAATTGCCTGAAAATAAGGTAGCAAACTTTCAATTTGATCTAGCTCTTGTTTGCAATTTTTAGTCAATGTTTTAAGTTTATCGGGATTGACAGGATTGATATAAATTTTTTTACCAATCTTGATCTCTGACACTAAACCCTTGTTTTTAAGTTCTTCCAAAAGCAGGTAAGTACTGGAGCGAGGAAGGTGGGCATGACGGGCAATATTTTGCACAGAAATCTGACCAAGCTCCAAACAAGAGCGGTAAACGGTCATGGCTTTGGGATTAATTCCCAAAGTTGTAAAAACCTGGAATTGATTATTTATAATGTCAGACATATTGACAAAATGAGAATTATTGTTATAATATTGCAAATTTATGTAATCAGTAATAATGATTATAACAAAGATAATAAAAACTGTCAACAAACATGACAAATAAAGAAAACTTTCAATTTTATGACCTTGAGTTTGGACGTGATTTAGATGCTCGAGTGATGGATTATATTTATAGAACTCAAGCGGTTGATGAGGGCGGTAAACCACACAAAACTATGATGCGTTGGATAGGATTTGACCGTTTAGCATCAAAACTAGGGGAATTGTTACAACCAATGGTTTTGCTATTTGCAGCAGATAGATTGACAGAGATGGATAATGAATATTTACAAAATGCAGGACTAACTCTATTAGGTTTGCCGCAAGTGGCTGATTTTCTTGTGAATAATGGTCAAAACTTGGGTGAAGTAATTGATAAATTTGAGCATTTTATTCCGGATAGAAATAATTTAGGCTCACTTTCCAATATTAGCAGGGCTAATTTTATAAGATCTGTAGAGGGGCTGTTACAAATACAAGTTGCATTTCATCGGAGAATTAATCCGGTGAAAGATGGAGAGGCGTTGCAGAAATTAGACCTTGTTTACAAGCTACATTTGTTAAAAAATAGATATGGTGAAAAAATAACTTCAGATCACGTACGAATTTTAAGGGAATGTTGTGGCGACTTAGACATGAAAAACACCTTGATATTTGAACAGTATGGAATTATTAAATAAATCTCAATCTGTAATATATTAATAACAACAAATATATGATCTCAACTAAAAATTTTGTTAAAAAAGCTCAAGTTAGTAGTAGGGTTAAAATTGGCGGAGAAATTTTTACTATCACCGAAATCATTAAATGGAAGATGTTGAGATGTGGTCAGTTTTATCACAAATATTCTTTGCTTGATCAGAAAGGCAACACTGATTATAAATTTGCCGAGGATCCTGATTCTGGCAAATTCATTTTTGTCAAAATATTTAAGCTAGATTCGCAAAACTCATTTGCACCCACGATCGAAGTTGAAGGTAAAAAATATACCTTTAGTTATGGTGAAATTTGCCAAGCTGAATGGACTAAGGGCGGCAATCACAAAAAAGGAGATCTTGATATCTGGTGTGATTATGAAAATCCTGATGGCAGCTATGTTAGCTTGGGAACAACTTTTCCTGGAGCCAACCAAGAAGATTTGATCGGTCGTTGGGTAGAACCTTCAGAAATTAAACTTCTATAAAGAGAAGTTGCAAATTTATGTTTTATAGTTTTTGTCTCATAGCTCATTTTTTTGCTGGTAAGCTATAATAAGCCCATGGCAGGCAAAGATGAGGTAAAATCCAAAATAGATATAGTTGATTATATTGGTAGTCAAATCCCACTCAAAAGAGCTGGACGTAATTTTTCTGGACTTTGCCCATTTCACCACGAAAAAACTCCTTCGTTTCATGTTTCTTCAGAGCGTCAAATGTTTAAGTGTTTTGGTTGCGGCAAATCCGGTGATATTTTCACTTTTTATCAAGAACGTGAGGGTGTAACTTTTTTTGAAGCTTTAAAAGATTTAGCTAAAATTGCTGGAGTAGAACTGGAAAGTTTCCAGCCCAGTGATGAATATAATCAAAAACAAAGACTGCTAGAACTAAATGTAGCTGCTGCTAAACTTTTTCATCTTTTACTAACTCAACACAAAATAGGTAAAAAAGCCTTAGAGTATTTAACACAAAGAGGTGTCCCTTCCAGTCAGATTAATGAGTTTCAATTAGGTTATGCACCAGATGGTTGGCATACTGCTTATGAATATTTGACTAAAAAAAAGCATTTCAAGCCAGAAGAAGTAGAAGCAGTTGGTCTGACTATTAAAAGCACAAATGGTTGGTATGATCGATTTAGAGGCCGGATTATGTTCCCCTTAACTGATCATCGGGGAAACATTGTAGGGTTTTCTGGTAGAATTTTACCTAACTTAGATGATGGCAAAAGTGGTAAATATATCAATACTCCAGAAACTAGCCTCTATCACAAAAGCCAGCTGCTATTTCCGCTTTATTATCTCAAAGATCGGATTCGGGATGAAAACAGTGTGGTAGTAGTTGAAGGAGAATTTGATGTTCTTTCCTCAGTTAGAGCTAGTGTGAGCAATGTGGTAGCGGTCAAGGGTTCAGCTTTGACTAATGAACAAGCTACTTTAATTAAACGTTATAGCGATACAGTAATTTTATCTTTAGATGCTGATAGTGCAGGAGTAGCAGCTGCCAAACGAGCCATCACTGTATTACAAGTTCAAGAATTGACAATCAAAGTAGTTGAAATTCCTAAAGGCAAAGATCCAGATGAATTGGTACGGACTGATCCCAAACTTTGGCGCGATGCGGTTAAACAAGCTGTTAATATTTATGATTTTTTCTTAGATGTAGCTTTGCGTCAATACGATCAGACTACGGTAGAAGGTCAGAAAAAAATTAGCGCTGAACTATTGCCTATTTTTGCCAAAATTGAAAATAAAATTGAGCAAGATCATTATCTTAAAAAACTGGCCGAAACCCTTAAAACCGCTAAAACTGTAGTTGAAAATGAAATGGAAAGAATGATTCGCAAATCAATGATTAATCCCAATCTTAATATTGATGTCAAAACAGACAATAAAAACCTAAGTCTGAGTGATAGATTGCTAGACGAGTTGCTGATAATTGTGATTCACAATTGGGAAACAATATTTAATTTATTAAAAAGTGATACTAAATTATCTTTAGTAGATCAGTTAAACGATTTCCCCAAATCTGCGGTAACCAGCATTTTGGATCAGTTAATCACTAAAATTCCCAAAGATATTGTCAAATTTGCCGATAAATTACCGTCACAACTCCAACCTAAGTTTGATGATTGTTTTTTGCGTGATGGTGATATGATTTCACAAACAAAATTATTGAAAACTATGACAAATATTCAAGCCAGTATTGCAAAATTAGAGCTTCGTGATAGACTAAACAAGTTGCGCCGCGATCTTACCTCAAACAATTCCGAGCAGCGGTCAACTGTCGAGCAGCAAATCAACGAAGTTTTGCTGCGTTTTCGTAGTTATAATAAAAGAACTTAGAATATAGAACTTAGAATAGAGCAAAAATAGTTTTTGCTTGGTTTTCAGTCCTAAATTCTAAACTTTCAATAATTTTCATGGCTATCAAATCAAATACCCTTACTCCCAAACAACAGTCTGATATTAAAAACGTAATCGAAAAAGCAAAAAAACAAGGCTTTATCAGTCAAGATGATATATTGATGATTTTTCCTCATGCTGAAGACCACGTTGAAGCAATTGATAAACTATATGATCAGTTTTATAAACTGGGTGTAGACATTTTTGAATCAGTGGCCGAAGAAGAAGCAGCAGAAGAAGTGGAAGAAGCCTCTGATTTGCAAAAAGAATTGGAATTGTTAGTTTCTTTGGAAAACAAAAAGATTGCTGATCCAGTGCGGATGTATCTGCGTGAAATTGGTCGCATTCCGCTATTAACTCGTGAACAGGAAATTGATCTAGCTCGTAAAACAGAAGCTTATGAGGTCAAACGCAAAATAGTGGTACTTAACAACGCGCAAGTAAAACAGGTTGGTGAGCAGCCAACAGATGAGGAAATAACTAAGCTAATAAAAGAAAACTACGAATATGACATTGCAGTGGAGGAAGTGACTATCTGGCGTCAAACTCTACCGCAACAAGGTTTGACCTATACTCTTATCCCTGATGATCCAGACAAAATATCCAAACAGGACTTAACCACTGCCAATTTAAGATTAGTTGTTTCTATTGCCAAAAAATATATTGGCAGAGGAATGAGTTTCTTGGATCTTATTCAAGAGGGTAATAAAGGATTAATTAGAGCAGTTGAAAAATATGACTGGAAGCGGGGTTATAAATTTTCCACTTACGCTACTTGGTGGATAAGACAAGCTATTACTAGAGCTATTGCTGATCAAGCTAGAACGATTCGTATTCCAGTACACATGGTGGAAACGATTAATAAGCTAGTTCGAACTCAGAGACGTTTAATGCAAGAGCTAGGTAGAGAACCAACTCCTGAAGAAGTTTCCAAAGATATGGAGATTGAACCAGAGAAGGTACGAGAAATTATGAAGATTTCCCAAAAGACAACTTCTTTGGAAACTCCGATTGGCGATGATGAAGATTCATATTTGGGTGATTTTATTGCCGATGAAACCACTGAATCACCTTATGAATTAACTTCCAAACGACTGCTGCGCGAAAACTTAATGGAGGTTCTGGCAGCTTTATCAGACAGAGAAGCCAAGGTACTCAAAATGCGTTTTGGCTTAGAAGACGGTAAACGGCCAATGACTTTGGAAGAGGTGGGAGCTGAATTTGGAGTGACTAGAGAGCGGATTCGTCAAATTGAAGCTAAAGCTCTGCGCAAACTCAAACATCCGTCCAGGCGCAAAAAACTACAGGACTTTTTGGAATAATTTATCATTTATCGCTACAATACACATATGCTTTCTCCACAATTGCAACGAGGTTTGTTTGATTTAATTTATTTTACTTGGCTGCATAACAGTGAAGCGATTGCCTATTTTATCGGTTGTGTGATCACTTTGGTTTTGCAGTTTATCAAACCACGCCGACTCAATCTGTTATTTTTTATCGGTTTTTTACTTTTACTTCTAGAATTTCAATATGTTAAACATATTGTAGAACCTCTAGAGCAACAGACTCTGCAAACTGTACTACAACAAGGTGCATCTGGCGCTCGTTTTACCAAATTAACTGGTATATTTCTGGAGAAATTAATTCCTTTTGGATTGTATCTTGGAGGTTGGGGGGCAATATTGAGTGGGATTTGGATTGGAAACAAAAAAAGGGCAGAAAAAACAGATTAATTTTTGTGTGTTTGGAAAACCCATGGAAAACAACGATTAGGCCTAGCATATGGGGCTAACGAACCAATAACTCTGTAATAACTAGCATCTTCTGTATCCTTAGATTCTGGGTCATATGCAAGTCCCTGTCTATCTATTTCTTCTTTGGTTATAGATTGTGATGAATAACAATTTGAAGCTTCAGGCGAAGGATCTGGTATAACCAAAACATATCTACTGCCATGCATTTGCTGGCATAACTGATCTGCCAAAGATGATAATTGCAAAATATTAAATGAAATCAATTCTGAAGATGGATCAGAATAATCACGCGTTTTATCTGGTTCATAATTAGATAAAAGAAATGTTTTAAACTCTCCACCGGGTAAATAAATTGTAACTAGGGTTGAAGCATACTCTGTTGTATATGCAGGGTCTTTTAAAAAAGAAGTATTATCAGTCGTGATAGCTTGCAAAGTACTTTCAAGATTTGCTGAATCAATATAAAAAGCATATTCAGCTACAGCTTTAACTTGGCCATTAACCGAAGGATTTTTAATTAAATCAGCATAAGTTACCAGTTCTTCATCAGATACTACTTGAAATCCTTTGTCAGATAAAACGACTCCACCTCTTTTTCTGCTTAGCTCAAGTAGTGATCCAGATTCGTTTTCTTGGTGATTTCGTGCGTATAACAAATATTGTGCATAATGGGCAATTTTGCCTGGGATTTGTGGAAGTGCGTATTGAGGTCCGGGGAGTGTTAATCCAGCACTTTCATCAATAGCAGGTGTCAAATCATAAGTGATCTTTTCTAGGCTTGAGTCTGATTTTTGCTCAACTTTTTTAATTGCGGGTAGAACTGAAACAGTATTTGTTACATCAAAAATTAATAGAGGATACTTTTCATCACCCTTTTGAACTTCACGTATATTTGCAGTATCTGCGACTTCTTTCATCCACGGTTCAAGAGTGTAGTTAGAGTCAGTTTCTGATAACGTAATCTCGCTGTTTCCTAAGCGTAAACGAGAACTAGCGATTTCTTGAATATCACCAAGAGCTTCGCCGGAAGCTATAGATCTTATAATCTTTTCTGCTGTTGATGGATGTTTTAGTGCATAGCCCAAAGTAGCCGATCCAACGGCTGCGGCTGATCCTAAAAGAAAAGATCTTCTGGAAACTCTTTTTCCATTTGTTAATTTAGTATCAAGTGTCGGTAGGTATGTTCTTTTAGTAATTTTTTTTAGTCTTTCTGCTATATTTGAGAAAAATGACTTAGGTTTATTTTCATCTTCAACTTTATTGTCTGTAGTTACACTAGCTTCGGGTTGATATCCCAACATTTCATTCATAATTCTAATATATCATGTAGAAAATAATTTGAAGATTACAAATAACACAGACATTTACATGGTATCTGGAATTTCAAATTAAAATGAGGTAAAATCGTAAGGTTCTTTAATATTCCCCGATAGCTCAATGGCAGAGCATTCGCCTGTTAAGCGAAGGGTTCCTGGTTCGAGTCCAGGTCGGGGAGCCAGAGTTGACGAGAGGCGTAAAAAGCTATCTTGTCAAAGGGATTTATCCAGTCGTATCGGGCTATTTTGCCCTTCAGCTCCAAGTTCTGAAGTGTCATCTTCAAAAGTAGCCGTTTTTCGTGGACTTCAGAACTTTCAAACAATTTGCTAGCGTTAGAAGCCAGCTTTAGCAGGTATTCTGAGGTTAAATAGTATTCCTCATCTGCAAAGTGCAGTTTGGCAGTCTTGCCGTTAATTTCCTTTTGTTTTGCCCGATACTCTTTTCGTTTTTCCTCATACTTGTCCTTAGTAATACTACCGAGCAAATAATCATCATAGGCTTTCTCAATACCCGTTTCATATCTTTGGTAGTCGGTTTGGTAGCGGTTTAATAGGTTGTTATGAAATTCTGATTTATGCTTATGGTTAGTTTTCAGTGCCTCAATAATGTCGTCTACAGCCTCTTGTGGCATTTGGAGCTTGCTGAAAACGGCTGAGAACTGCTTGGTTAGGTCGTCCTCTGTAAGCCACTCTGCCCCGTGTTTGCCGTTATATTGAGTGCAGTGGTAGTAGTGATAAGTTTTACCGCTTTTTTTGATTTTCCTTTCAGGAGTTATTAAACAACCGCAATCGGCACATCTGATTAAACCTCGGTATAAGAAGGGTAAACCAGCATATTTGAAGTGCTTTTTGTGGTGTCCAGCTTTAATTTCTTGAACTTTATCAAAAAGTTCTTGGGTAATCACTCTATCGTAGTAGTGAGGATATTCTTGCTCGTTATAAATCATTATTCCGCAGTAAAACGGGTTTTTGAGAATGTGGTCAACCCTGCCTTTGGAAAAATTAGCATTAAACACCTTTTTAACTTCAGTTCTTATCTCGTTCATTGAGTAGCTACCAGTTGAATACCACTCATACATTTTTTCAACTACTTGAGCTTCCATTGGTTCAACTACAATCCACTTATTGCCATCTTCTTTATCTATGTTGTGGTAGCCGTAAGTGGCTTTGCCAGGGAAAATCCCACTTCTAAGCATTTGTTCTTGTGCCCGCTTAACATTGTCGCTTATAGCGTCCGAGAAGTATTTAGCAAGTCCCAAGCTGATACCAAACTGAAACTT
>Ga0100387_10004306_pt1 | contig 11752 bp, 20 predicted proteins | sample CryGeymeta201511_FD_81547 | JGI IMG/M metagenome (GOLD analysis project Ga0100387, IMG submission 81547) | Groundwater microbial communities from Crystal Geyser aquifers in Utah, USA - Crystal Geyser metaG 2015-11 | ecosystem: Environmental > Aquatic > Deep subsurface > Groundwater | place... | reverse complement strand
TTTATGAACTTCCCCGCTTCTGCTTCCATCCCTTTAGCAGGTATGTGTTGAATTGGGAGTGCAAAAGTACACTTGTTTTTCTTCTTTACAAGTGGTTTCTAAAATATTATTTCATTATTTTTTTCCGGGACTGGTTAACAATTAGTTAATGAGGGAAATGAATTTAGAAAAGAGGGAAATAATTATCGGATCTGTTAATTTGATCCTCCAAAACCTCATTTTTGACTTTATACCATTCAAATTTCGTAATTATTTAGCTGCTCTGTTTTTAACCATAAATTTAGTCTCAATTCCTTTTCACCCCCTGCCTGCCGGTAGGCAGGGGGTAAAAATTCAGGGAAATGTTGATTTGAGGATTAATTTAATACTGCTGCTAAATAATTACCAAATTTCATCAATAAAAAAGCTTCTCCACCCAAAATGAGGATAAAGAAGCTTGACAAAAAATGATTTATTCAATTCTTATTTCAGATACTTAAAGTTTTTACCAGGATACACAGCCGTATCGCCCAACAATTCTTCAATACGCATGAGCTGATTGTATTTTGCAATGCGATCGGTGCGACTAGCAGATCCGGTCTTGATCTGTCCGGTATTCAAAGCCACTGACAGATCAGCAATGGTAACATCTTCAGTTTCGCCTGAGCGATGACTTATCACGGAAGTATAACTGTTTCGTGTTGCCATATTAACTGCGTCAATGGTTTCGGTCAGGGTACCAATTTGGTTTACCTTTATTAATATGGAGTTGGCAACACCTTTGTCAATACCTTCTTGCAACCTTTTTGTGTTGGTAACGAAAATATCATCGCCTACCAACTGAATTCTTTTGCCCATCTTGTCAGTCATCAGCTTCCAACCTGACCAGTCATCCTCCGCCATGCCATCTTCAATTGAGATGATAGGGTATTTTTTTATCCAATTATCCCAATAATCAACCATTTCAGCAGGAGTTAGCTTCTCCCCGGTTGACCATTTCAGATGATATACATTTTCATCGGGCAAATAGAATTCGGATGCAGCGGGATCGAGAGCAATAAAAATATCTTCACCGGCTTTATAACCAGCTTTATCAATTGCTTCAAGAATCACTTTTACCGCTTCCTCATTTGATTTCAAATTAGGGGCAAATCCGCCTTCATCGCCAACATTGGTGGCATGACCAGCCTTTTTAAGAACTGCTTTAAGATGATGAAATACCTCGGCTCCCATCTGAATGGCTTGGGTAAAATTACGAGCTCCTATGGGCATAATCATGAATTCCTGAAAATCAATGCTGTTGTCGGCATGTGATCCCCCATTCAGGATATTCATCATTGGAATAGGGAGGGTTCTGGCATTAACTCCTCCAATGTATCTAAATAGCTGTTGACTTGTGGCCTGAGCAGCGGCATGTGCCACAGCCAATGATACACCAAGAATAGCATTAGCACCCAGCTTGGCTTTGTTGGGAGTTCCATCAATTTCGATCATGCGTTGATCAATTTCAGCCTGCTCCGTAACATAATAACCATTTAATTCTTCAGCAAGAATGTTGTTGACATTCTGAACTGCTTTTAACACCCCTTTTCCAAGAAAAAACTTTTTGTCCCCATCACGTAATTCAACAGCTTCGTGTACACCTGTTGAAGCCCCTGATGGAACAGCAGCTCTGCCAATAATACCTGAAGTAGTATATACTTCTACTTCTACAGTTGGGTTTCCTCTGGAATCCAGGATCTGTCTTCCATGAATACTTTGTATCTGACTCATAACTTTAATTTAATAATTATGATGCAAAAGTATATAAAAAAAACTGCCCAAATAAACAAAAGAGGTGCTGGAAAATTCCAACACCTCTTTATTTTTACAAACGTCAACCATTATGGATCAAATGTACACTTTAGATTCATTTAAATCGATTGCACCGTTCTACAGCTTACTATTCGGATTTTTCTTCTTCAGTAGTGGTGGCTTCCGGAGCCTCTACTTTAACCTCTTCAGCCGGAACAGTCGCTGCCGTTTTACTTCCACCCCGACGACGACGCGTTGTTTTGGTCTTTGCGCCAGATTTTTCAATCAGAAGCAACTCATTGAAGTCAACTAATTCCATCATGGCCATATCGGCATTATCGCCCAAACGTTTACCAAGCTTGATCACCCGGGTATAGCCACCCGGACGGTTTCCGACTTTAGTAGCTATTTCGCGGAACAATTCTGCAACAGCCACCTTGTCTTGCAACAGACTAAACACGGTACGACGTGAATGTGTTGTGTCGTCCTTTGATCGGGTAATTAATGGCTCAACATACGATCTCAACTCTTTGGCTTTAGCAACCGTAGTTGTAATTCTCTTGTGCATAATCAAGGAAGTCGCCATGTTCGACAACATTGCTTTTCTGTGTGCTGGTGTTCTTCCTAAATGATTAAAACTTTTTCTATGTCTCATCTCGCTTAATCCTTATCTAATTTAAATTTTGCTATATTCATACCGAATTCCAGGCTCTTGCTTTCAACAAGCTGATCCAACTCAGCAAGCGATTTCTTTCCAAAATTCCTGAATTTCAATAAATCATTTCTATTGTAGGCTACAAGTTCGCCAAGTGTTTCTACATCAGCTGCTTTCAGACAGTTTAATGCCCTAACCGACAAATCAAGGTCGACCAACCTGGATTTCAGCAATTGGCGAATGTGCAGCGTGTTTTCATCAAATTCTTCATTAACCGATCTCTCTTCAGTTTCCAGAGTAATACGCTCATCAGAAAACAGCATGAAGTGATGGATTAAAATTTTAGCCGCCTCTTTTAATGCATCCTTAGGATGTATTGAGCCATCGGTTAAAATATCAATCACCAATTTTTCATAGTCCGTTTTTTGTTCAACCCGATAGTTTTCGACGTGGTATTTCACATTTTTAATTGGAGTATGAATGGAATCAATAGCCACAGTACCAAGCAAGGCTTCCGGATCGGCATTTTCTTCAGCCGGAACATAGCCTCTTCCTTTGGAAATGGTTAGTTCAAGGCTTAGCTTCACCGTTGGGTCGAGATGGCAGATGACCTCTTCAGGGTTCAGCACCTGAAAAACAGAGAGGAACTTATTGATGTCGCCAGCTTTGAATACCTCCTGATCACCAATGATGATATTGATTTTTTCGCTATTCTCGTTTTGAATTTGCTGTTTAAAGCGGATTTTTTTTAAATTTAGTACGATTTCGGTTACGTCTTCTACTACTCCCTTAATCGTGGAAAACTCATGAACAACACCGTCAATTTTGACAGATGTTATAGCAAATCCTTCGAGCGAAGAAAGCAAAATTCTTCTCAGGGCATTGCCAATGGTGATTCCGAAACCAGGTTCCAGGGGTCTAAATTCAAATATCCCATGAAACTCATCAGCGCCGTTCATCACTACCTTATCGGGCTTTTGAAATGCTAAAATTGCCATAATATATCTCTAGCTATTAGTTATCAGTAAATGAGTAAATGTTATTTGGAGTACAACTCAACGATGAGCTGTTCTTTAATGTTTTCAGGGATTTCTTCACGTGCTGGTAAATTCAAGAACCTACCTTGCATTTTTTGACGATCCCATTCCAGCCAGCTATAGCTTTTGTGTGCGCTTTGCAGCGATTCATTAATAGCTACGAGACTTTTTGATTTTTCGCGCACGCCAACGATATCACCTTCCTTACATAGGTAACTTGGGATGTTCAAAACATGACCGTTAACAGTAATATGCCGGTGCGACACCAATTGACGAGCTCCTGATCGAGTGGGTGCGATACCAAGTCTAAATACCGTGTTGTCGAGACGTGATTCGATGAACTTTAATAGGTTTTCGCCAGTAATACCTCTTTTATGCGAAGCAAGCTTAAAAATATTGCGAAACTGACGTTCAAGAATTCCATAAGTATATTTCGCCTTTTGTTTTTCCTGAAGCTGAATACCATATTCAGATTGCTTTTTTCTTTTTTTTGCTGCGCCATGCTGCCCCGGAGGAAACGCCTTTTTATCAAGGTATTTGTCCGCTCCGAAAATCGGTTCATTAAATTTGCGTGCGATTCTGGATTTTGGTCCGATGTATCTTGCCATTTTTTAGATAATTTGTCGTTAAACGTTTGCGATTAGTGATTATACCCTTCTTCTCTTGGGGGGACGGCATCCATTGTGTGGCAATGGGGTCACATCCATAATTTCGGTCACCTCAATTCCAGAAGAATGTATGGTACGAATGGCTGACTCTCTTCCAGAGCCAGGTCCTTTAACAAACACTTTCACTTTGCGCAATCCAAGATCATAGGCTACTTTAGAGCAATCCTGAGCTGCCATCTGAGCTGCATAGGGTGTATTTTTCTTGGAGCCTCTGAATCCCATTTTTCCAGCAGACGCCCAGGAAATAACCTGGCCACCCTCATTGGTTAATGACACGATAATGTTATTAAACGATGCTTGAACATAGGCCCTTCCAATGGGGTCGATCTTCACAACTCTTTTCTTTGTACTTCTGGTCCTTTTTGCCATAATTCTGTAACTAGACTATGATATAAAATTTATTTACTATTTGGTAGCTTTCTTCTTGTTAGCAACGGTTTTCTTTCGTCCTTTACGGGTACGGGCATTGTTCTTGGTAGTTTGGCCACGAAGTGGTAAACCCAAACGATGCCTGATTCCCCTGTAAGTTCCGATATCCATCAACCTTTTGATATTGGTTTGGGTTTCTGAACGCAATTCCCCCTCTACTTTAAGGGCACTTATAATATTACGGATTGTATTTTGTTCATCATCCGTCCAGTCCTGGGCTTTTGTATCCCAATTGATACCAGCCTCGGTTAAAATCTTCTGAGCCGTATTGTGACCTATACCGTAGATATAAGTCAACGCGATCTCACCTCTCTTGTTATTTGGGATGTCTACTCCTGCAATTCTAGCCATAATTTATCTTTTAATTTTAATACGACCCCAGGTTACCCTTGTCTTTGTTTAAACTTGGGATTTTTTTTGTTAATAACATACAATCTCCCTTTACGACGTACAATGATGTCCTCGGGTGTTCTTTTTTTGATAGATGCTCTTATTTTCATTGTTGCTACTATTTATATCTAAATGTGATTCTCCCTTTTGATAAATCGTATGGTGACATTTCCAACTTCACACGGTCGCCGGGAAGTATTTTAATATAATGCATACGCATCTTCCCGGAAATATGAGCTGTAATTACATGACCATTCTCAAGTTCTACCCTAAACATGGCATTACCCAAAGATTCGACTACAGTACCATCTTGCTCAATCGACTGTTGTTTAGCCATATAAGTTCATATTTTTTTTAATTACTTCTTCAATATATTCAAACGTTGACAGAACATCAGACTTGCCATCCCTCACGACTACATCGTGTTCAAAATGTGCAGAATGTTTCCCATCTGCAGTTCGTATTGTCCAGCCATCTTTATCCTGGGATATTTCCTTTACACCCAGATTAACCATAGGCTCAATGGCCAAACACATTCCTGATTTCAACTTTACGCCGGTACCTTTTCGTCCATAATTAGGTACTTCAGGTTTTTCGTGAAGATGTCTGCCTAACCCATGTCCTACTAATTCGCGAACAACTGAGTAGCCAAAACCTTCAACATAATTCTGAACAGTGCTACCAATATCGCCGATCCGCTTTCCAGATACAGCCTGTTCAACGGCCAGCAGTAATGATTCTTTGGTTCGTTTCAATAATTCTGCATGTTCAACAAGGATTTCTCCAACACCAAACGTATACGCCGAATCTCCATAGAACCCATTCATAATGGTTCCGCAGTCAATTGAAACAATGTCACCTTCTTTAATCACCCTTTTTCCCGGAATGCCATGAACCACCTCATCGTTTATGGATATACATAAACTACCCGGAAATCCACCATATCCTTTAAACCCTGGTACGGCACCATGATCGCGGATAAAGGTTTCAGCAACCTGATCCAAATCGATGGTTAAAACACCGGGCCGCAGTATGCGGGCCACCTCAGCTAAAGTTTTTCCAACAAGTAAAGAACTCTGTCTTAATAATTCAACCTCTTCGTCAGTTTTAAAATAAATCATCTAACGAAAGTATTTTTACATGCTAAATGTTGATGACCGTCCTTTAATACGACCTGATTTTGTCAGTCCGTCATAATGACGCATCAATAAATAGCTTTCAATTTGTTGCAATGTATCGAGAACAACACCCACTAAAATAAGCAGTGAAGTTCCTCCGTAAAATTGTGCAAATCCACTGTTTACTCCTGCTATTTGAGCAAATGCCGGCATAATAGCAATAATACCAAGAAAAACGGAACCAGGCAAGGTAATTCTCGATAAAATGTTATCAAGATATTCTGCCGTTTTTTTACCAGGTTTTATCCCGGGTATAAAACCGCCGTTCTTTTTAAGGTCATCGGCCATCTGATTCGGGTTGATAGTAATGGCAGTATAAAAGTAGGTAAACAAGATAATCATGATGAAGAAAGTGAAATTATACCAGAATCCGGTATAGTCCGCGAAAGCGGCCGCGAATCCTGATAATGATTCTGACTGTGCAAAACCAATCAAGGTAATAGGCAGAAACATGATAGCCTGTGCAAAAATGATCGGCATTACTCCAGCCGAATTTACTTTTAAGGGCAAATATTGACGAACACCTCCGTATTGTTTGTTACCTACGATTCGTTTCGCGTACTGAATGGGTACACGTCGTGTTCCCTGGACCAACAAAATGGTAAATAGAACCACAAACATAAGTATTACCAGTTCTACAAGGAAGTATACAAGTCCTCCACCAAGTGCTCCCATCTTAGAAACAAACTCCTGAACAAGTGAGCCGGGTAGTCGGGCAATGATACCAATCATAATGATTAGGGAAATTCCATTGCCAATACCTTTATCCGTAATTTTTTCTCCTAACCACATGACAAACAGCGTACCTGCTATCAGGATGATGGTTGAACTCAGCCAAAAAAAGAATGGAGGAGTTGCAACAGCAGCACTAAAAGGCGTAATAGCCTCTGCCGGGAGTTGTGATACCAGGTTAGCTATATAACCGGGAGCCTGCAAACCAACAATAATGACAGTGAGGTAACGGGTTATCTGGTTAATTTTACGACGTCCACTTTCGCCTTCACGTTGCAAACGCTGGAAATAAGGAATAGCCATTCCCAACAATTGGATCACAATGGAGGCAGAAATATAGGGCATAATACCCAATGCAAAAATAGAAGCATTGGAAAATGCACCACCTGAAAACATATTCAATAATCCCATTAAGCCACCACTACCTTGTTGCTGGAGGTTTGCCAACATATTGGGGTCCACACCAGGCAAGGTAATAAAGGATCCCAATCTGTAAATCAGAATAATCCCAAGGGTGTAAAGAATGCGGTTTCTTAATTCCTCAATCTTATTTATGTTCCGTAAGGTTTCGAATAATTTTTTCATTCAAAATTAAATTTTAGTAGCTGTTCCACCTTGTGCTTCAATGGCACTTTGAGCAGTTTTTGTAAAACTGTGAGCCGTTACATCAAGTTTTGCCTTGAGTTCACCCATGCCTAATATTTTCACCAGATCTTTTTTAGCTACAATGCCATGTTCAATCAACACTTGTTGATTGATCACTTCAAGATTTTTTTCTTCAGCCAGTTTTTGCAAGACGCAAATATTAACACCCCGGTATTCGACTCTATTGATATTTTTAAAACCAAATTTAGGTACGCGCCGATACAATGGCATCTGTCCACCTTCAAAACCGGGTTTACGTTTATAACCAGATCTTGATTGGGCACCTTTATGACCTTTAGTAGAAGTACCTCCACGTCCGGAACCCTGTCCTCGTCCTATCCTTTTTCTGTTCCTAACAGAACCTTCTGCAGGTTTAAGATTGCTTAAATCCATCGTTATCGTTATTAAATTTCTTCTACTTTCAACAAATGTTTTACTTTATCAATCATACCAAGGATTTGTGGAGTAGCCACATGTTCTTTGGGATTGTTCAGCTTTTTTAAACCAAGGGCTGCAAGTGTAAGCCTTTGCCTTTTAGGGCGGTTTATAGCGCTACGAGTTTGAGTAATTATCACTTTTTTCATCGTGTCGATTCTTTTCTTATCCGTTAAATACTGTATCTAATTCAACACCGCGAACCTGGGCTATTGTAAAGGGATCTCTGAGTTTAGACAAAGCATCAATGGTAGCTTTTACTACAGAGTGAGGATTTGATGATCCTTTGGACTTTGCCAATACATCAGTAACTCCAACACTTTCGAGGACGGCGCGCATAGCACCTCCGGCGATAACACCCGTACCGGCCGAAGCTGGCTGTATATAAACCCTGGCACCACTGTATTTACCAATTTGTTCGTGAGGAACTGTACCTTTCATTACAGGCACTTTAATCAAATGCTTTTTGGCATCGTCAATACCTTTTGCAATGGCAGAAGTAACTTCTTTTGCCTTTCCCAAGCCATAACCAACCACACCGTTTTCGTTACCTACGACGACGATAGCTGAAAAGCTGAAAGTACGACCCCCTTTAGTTACTTTAGTTACTCTCTGTATGCTCACCAGCCGATCTTTAAATTCAATTTCGCTGGATTTTACACGTTTAATGTTCGCGTTCGCCATAATACCTTAAAATTTTAGTCCCCCTAATCTGGCAGCTTCAGCTAACGATTTCACTCTGCCATGATACAAATAACCATTTCTGTCAAAAACTACTGTAGTGATACCGGCTGCCTGGGCTTTCTCAGCAATTTTCTTTCCAACCGCGGCAGCTTGCCCGATTTTAGTAATTTTATTTTCAGCAACATCGCTTTCGCGTGATGATGCAGCCAATAAACTATTCCCAGTGCTATCGTCAATAAGTTGAACATAGATTTGTTTGTTACTTCTATGTACACTCATTCTTGGTCTATCAGGAGTACCAATAACAGTCTTCCTGATTCTCATCTTGATCCGCAATCTGCGATAGGTTTTTTTATTTTTTGTATTCATTATTTAACGTTTTAACCTGTTAAGTATGAGAATTTTACTTCTTTTCACCAGCTTTACCAGCCTTTTTCCTCAACACCTCGCCTTGGAACTTAATACCTTTACCCTTGTAAGGTTCAGGTTTGCGCAGTGATCTAATCTTAGCAGCCACTTGTCCGAGTAGCTGTTTATCGATAGAAGAGAGTTTGATCTGTGGGAGTTTACCTCTCTCAACCAATGTTTCAACTTTTACTTCCGGGGGAAGTTCCATAAATATATGGTGCGAATATCCAAGAGACAACTCGAGAATTTGCCCTTTTGCTTCGGCCTTATATCCTACACCAACTAATTCCTGAACCAATTTATAACCTTCTGAAACTCCGATGACCATGTTGTGGATCAGCGAACGGTACAACCCGTGCTTGGCCTTATGGTCAAGTTCCTCTGAAATACGGTGCAGTTCGATTTGCCCATCGTTTACCTTTAAGGTGATGGCGGAATCCATTTGTTGTTCGAGTTGCCCAAGTTTTCCTTTGATGGTAACCAGATTACTGTCCGAAACCTGCACTTCGACTCCTTTTGGGATACTAATTGGTAATTTTCCTATTCGTGACATTGATCTTTCTCCTCTATTAACTTACATAACAAATAACTTCACCACCCACGTTTAGTTTTCTGGCTTCCTTATCGGTAATTACACCTTTTGAGGTAGATAAGATAGCCACACCTAAACCATTAATTACCCGTGGAAGTTCGGTTGCATTTTTATACTGGCGAAGTCCAGGTTTTGAAATGCGTTCGAGGCTTCTGATAGCTGGTAATTTAGTTACCGGGTGGTATTTCAGGGCAATTTTAATGTTGCCTTGCACGTCGTTATCCTCAAATTTATAATTCAGGATATATCCTTTTTCAAAAAGGATTTTGGTAATATTCTTTTTTAGATTCGAAGCAGGAACTTCTACCATGCGGTGTTTGGCTGCAACGGCATTCCTGATTCTGGTCAAATAGTCTGCAACTGGATCGGTTATCATCTGACAATTCTTTTAAATTCGTTAATTTACCAACTGGTTTTCTTTATACCCGGGATCAAGCCTGCAAGTGCCATTTCCCTAAAGTTAATACGTGAGATGCCAAATTGTCTCATGTAGCCTTTCGGTCGGCCGGTAAGCTGGCAACGGTTATGCAATCTAACTGGTGAAGCATTGCGGGGTATTTTTTGTAATCCCTCATAATCGCCAGCCTTTTTAAGTATAGCACGCCTTTCGGCATATTGTTCAACCATTCGTTGTCTTTTACGCTCACGCGCTTTCATCGACTCTTTTGCCATGAGTAATTATATTTTTTGATGTTTAAACGGTAATCCAAATTCTTTCAAGAATGCATAAGCTTCGGCATCGGTTTCTGCAGAAGTAACAATGGTAATGTCCATACCATTAATTTTTGAAACTTTATCGATGTCTATTTCAGGGAAAATAAGCTGTTCGGTAATTCCAAATGAATAGTTTCCACGGCCATCAAAGCCTTTATCGCTAATCCCGTTGAAATCCCTGACACGGGGAAGTGAAACAGCAACCAATCTGTCGAGGAACTCGTACATTTTTTTGCCACGCAGGGTTACCCTTACGCCGATTGCATTTCCTTTTCTAAGTTTAAAGTTCGACACGTCACGTTTTGAAATGGTAGGAACTGCTTTCTGACCTGTAATGGCCGTCATTTCGTTGATACCTGTTTCAATCATCTTTTTATCTGTCAGGGCACCACTTATACCCTGATTCAGGGCAATTTTAAGTACCCTTGGAACCTGCATAACAGTTTTATAACCAAACTGTTCGGTTAAAGCTGGGATAATTTCCTCGCTATACTTTTTTCTTAATCTAGGTTGATCATTCATTATTTAATAGCCTCCCCTGTTTTTTTTGAGATACGAATTTTTTTTCCGGTTTTTTCATCGACTTTATAGCCTATACGGGTTGGTGTTCCGGATTTATCCATGATCATCAGGTTTGAAACATGCACCGAAGCTTCCTGTTTCAGGATACCACCTTTGGGATTCTTAGCACTGGGTTTAGCATGTTTGGATGCCAGGTTTACGCCTTCCACAATAGCTCTTTCTTTTTCGATATCTACGACCAAAACCCTGCCATTCTGTCCCTTGTTGTTACCGGCAATGACTTTTACGTTATCCCCTTTTTTTATTTGCAACTTAGCCATAACTAAATCTCCTTGGTTGGTTAAAGCACTTCAGGTGCCAGTGATACAATTTTCATATACTGCTTTTCGCGTAGTTCACGAGCAACAGGTCCAAAGATACGGGTACCCATCATTTCGCCGGCGGTATTAAGCAATACAACAGCATTATCATCGAAACGAATATAGGATCCATCGTTTCTGCGAATTTCTTTTTTAGTTCTAACCACCACAGCTTTAGAAACAGCACCTTTCTTGATGGTTCCCGATGGAATAGCGCTCTTTACTGCCACTACCACCTTGTCACCAATGGAGGCATAGCGGCGGTTAGTTCCGCCCAGTACTCTGATACAGAGGACTTCTTTTGCTCCGCTGTTATCTGCAACAGCCATTCTTGATTCTTGTTGTATCATGGTTATTTAGCTCTTTCAATGATTTCTACTAGTCTCCAGTTCTTATTTTTGCTTAACGGACGGGTTTCCATAATGCTCACGGTATCACCGATGTTGCAATCATTTTTTTCGTCGTGGGCAATGAACTTGGTGGACAATTTGATGAATTTGCCGTAAACAGGATGTTTAACACGGCGTTCTA
>Ga0100387_10004302_pt1 | contig 11756 bp, 13 predicted proteins | sample CryGeymeta201511_FD_81547 | JGI IMG/M metagenome (GOLD analysis project Ga0100387, IMG submission 81547) | Groundwater microbial communities from Crystal Geyser aquifers in Utah, USA - Crystal Geyser metaG 2015-11 | ecosystem: Environmental > Aquatic > Deep subsurface > Groundwater | place... | reverse complement strand
TACACCGATTAATACTAACTGGAGGAAAAATGGCGGAAGAAAAAAAGAAAAAGGCAGCAGCGCCGGCAGCGCCGGCAGGGGCACCGGCAAAACCTAAAGTAAAGAAAAGAAAACCCTCTATACTAAAAAGGATAAGGCAGGAAAAAAGAAAAAGGGAGCATAATTCAGGGATAAAAAAGAACCTGAAAGCCACGCTCAAGAACACAGAGCTCGCTATCGCCTCAAAAGACAAACAAAAGATAAAAGAAGCCCTGAGCCTGGCATTCAGCACCCTGGATAAAACGGCCCGGAGCGGCGTGATACACAAAAACAAAGCGGCAAGGCATAAATCAAGGCTCGCGTTAAAAGCCAATAAGATCTAATAAAGAAAGATATCCCGATCCTCCAAACTAACTGGCGGACAGGTAAATCGGGACCGCTACAAGGGCGGGCAAGCCCGCCCCTACGCGCTGCATAACTTGCTTACCAATATTTCAAGAGCAAGATCCTCTGAGATCCTGCCGGACTTGATGTTGAATTCGGTATCAAGGAGCCGGTTCAGGTTATCCTCCAGTTCCTTCTGCGAGAATTTCCTTCCCTGCTCCATAACCTTTCCCGTCTGCCTCGGCGATCTAGAACCGATCGCGGCTCCTATCTCAGCGCTGGAACGTTTTTTCTCTATAAGCTGATTAGCGATCATTATCATCCTGAACTGCCTTGCCATCATAGCGATCAGGTAGCCGGGCGATATTCCTTCCCTGATAAGGATCCCCGCGGATCTCAGAGCCTCGTCTTTTCTTCTTTCAGCCACGCAATCCACCAGGTTCCATACGTCAGGCGCTTCCCTGCTTGAGATCACCGCCCTGACATCCTCTTCTTCTATGCTTTCCTTCCTGCCTGAAAACAACGCGAGCTTCTCTATCTCTTTTGACAGCAGGCCCAGGCCGGTGCCCGCCCTTTCCAGCAGGGCGTTAACAGCCGGTTCCGTCATTTTTTTGCCCTCTTCCGCGGCCCTTTTCCGGATCCAGGCTTTGGCTTCAGGGACAAAGGGACTATAGAACATAACCTCGTATTTTTTCAGGGCGGTTTCGGTCTTCAGGACCGTAAGGATAAGGCAGGTGCTGGGAACCGGGTCCCGGGCGTATTCGGCGATATCTTTTAATTTGCACGCCGCTTCCGCATTTTTCACGACGATCAGTTTTTTCTGGCTGAAAAAAGGGACGGTCTGGCAGGCGCCAAGCAGGGAACTGATGCCCGAAGAAAATACTTCGTCGCCCTGTTTGACGTAATAATTGAAGGCTTCCTGGGAAGGATCTATCAGCTTCTTTTTTATCTTTTCAACCGCTTCTTCCTTCAGGTATTCTTCCACTCCGGCAAAAATATAAAAGGGCCTTATTGCGCCCTTTTCGATCTCAGAAAATAATTCCTTGGTGTTTGACATTTTAGTTTCAGCTACCATTCGGGCTCAATGAATTGAGCCCCTACAAATTCCCCTCACCCCCACCCTCTCCCGCATCGGGGAGAGGGAAAAGGAAGGGATCGGTTATTTAAATAACATTTCCGCCAGCTGCCTTTCGATCACCGGCCTCAGCGAATTCAGGATAACGGCGAACGAATTATTCTTCTCCACGCGCTCTTTCTTCAGTATGAAACCGCCGCCCGGCATTTCCCTCTTTTCGACCGACAGGCGAAAGCCCGCCTTCTTTTTAAAATACGTTTTATTGATCTTCTCTATGAACGCGGCATCTATCCTTTTTTCTGAGGAAGGTATTATAACCTCCTCGTCTCCGTCAGCGGACGAAAGCATCTTCCCGATTATATCCTGGTATCCTGCTTTGTCCATGCCCTTGATCTCTTCAAGCGCCGCGCTGAACACGGCAGATATGGCTTTCTGTTTTTCCGCCAGGACCTGCTTTTTGGCGTCTATGACCGCGGAAATCCTCATTCTTTCCTCTTCCTGCCTCGCGCGCCCGCCTGCCTTCTCGCCAATATCCGCTTTCAGCAGTTCAGCCCTGGCCCTGGCTTCTGCCAGTATCCCTTCCGCCTGGCCTGACGCCTTTGATCTTATTGCATCCGCCTCTTTACGCGCGTCGCCTAAAATTTTCCGGATAATCGCTTCGATCGCCATAAACATCCTTTCCCAACCACAGATTACAGATTTCCACGAAAACACGAAAGTATCACGAAAACACGAAATAAAATTAGACACAGATCAACACAGATTATCACGGTTTTAACTTTGCAAACTATGTAAACTCTATAAACTTTGCAAACTGCTTTTAAATACTACCAAGGAAACACGGAATGACGGAAGTACGGAGAAATATTTGGCTTTTTACAAATGACTAATGACAAATGACTGTAGTTCAGACGAGCTTAATGCCGTTGAGCAGGATTATGCTCGCAAGCAGTCCCAGGACCGCGTACGTCTCGACCATAACGCCGTATATAAGCGCCTTCATCATGTCCTTAGGCTGTTTCGCGACTACCGCGATGCCGGCTGCGCAGGATTTACCCTGATGTATCGCGGATATCCAGCCCACCAGCCCAACCGGAATACAGGCGAAAAATATGCTTAATCCCTGCAGAAATGAAATGTCGGGTATCTTTCCGGTCAGAAGCCCTATCTTCATCACTACCAGGAAGCAAATAAGGAATCCGTAGATCCCCTGGGTCCCGGGCAGGCCCACAAGCAGAAGCATCGTGCCGAACTTGTCCGGCTCCTCAGTGAGCAGCCCGTCGGCTGCCGCTCCTGCGAGCCCCACTCCCTTGGCAGAACCTATTCCCGCAAAACCCGCAGCGAACGCCGCGCCAAGAATCGATAAAGCTAAACCCCAGCTCATTTTTAAAACCTCCTTAATTTTCTTATTGAGTTCAATTATGAATTATGAGTTATGAGTTATGAATGAAGGAATCAGGGCTCCCACCTTAAGGATTGGCGGGTCTTCGAGAAGCCCTGAGTTATCCCGAAGGGATCCCTTTGGGACAATTTCAAAAATACCTTGTTGTTGATTCATAATTCATAATTCAGCATTCATAATTAATATTTTATTTAAGGGCTTCTTTGAATTTCTTTACAAGCAGGGGGACGACCTCGAACAGGTCGCCCACTATCCCGTACGTGGCAACGTTGAAGATCGGCGCGCTGGGGTCCTTGTTTACCGCGACTATCACATCCGAGCCCTGCATGCCTACAAGGTGCTGGACCTGGCCTGATATGCCGCATGCAATGTAAAGCTTTGGGCAGACGGTCTTGCCTGTCTGGCCGACCTGGTGGTATGAAGGGATCCAGCCCGCGTCCACTGTCGCGCGCGAAGCTCCCACAGCCCCTCCTATGGTCTCCGCAAGTTCTCTAATAAGGGAAAAGTTCTCGGCTTTCCCGATACCCCTGCCGCCGGAAACGATGATGTCGGCTTCCTGCAGATCCACAACCTGCTCTTCCGGTTTGATAATCTTCAGTATCTCGACAACCGCGTCCTCAGCGGAAATTTTCGGGTCAACCGTGACAACTTCGCCCTTCCTGCCTGCCTGTTTTGCGATCCTCTTCATGACCCTGGGGCGGACAGTTGCCATCTGCGGGCGGTGGTTGGGCGAAATTATGGTTGCCATAATGTTGCCGCCGAACGCCGGGCGCGTCTGCATCAGTATCTTTTTTTCCGTGTCTATTTCAAGTCCGGTGCAGTCAGCGGTAAGGCCGCATTTGATCCTGGCCGCGACGCTCGGGGCAAGTGACCTGCCTATCACGGTGGCGCCCACCAGCACGATCTCCGGCTTGTATTCCGTGACCAGCCTTGTAAGCACCCTCGCGTAGAATTCGTTCCTGTACAGGCCCATGAGCGGTGAACCCGCGATATACGCCTTATCCGCCCCGTACGCGAAGAGTTCTTCCGCGATCCCCTGCGTCTTCTCGCCGATATAAACCGCCGCGAGCTCTGTGCCCAGCTTGTCCGCAAGCTTGCGGCCTTCACCCAGCAGTTCAAAGGTAACAGGCATGATCCTGCCTTCCTTCTGCTCGGCAAACACCCACACGCCTTTATACGCGGACAGGTCCGCGTGTATTACTTTTCTGGTTATCTCGATGGCGCCGGATTTGCACGCCTCGGCGCACGCGCCGCACAGGTTGCAGTTATCCCTGATCACCGCTTTTTTATCCACTAACTCGACCGCGCCGAACGGGCATTTCTTAACGCAGAGCTTGCAACCGGTGCATTTTTCTATAATTACCTTAATGTTGTCCATATATTTTCCATTTTCTTTGATTACAGTGATTAGTAAAGAGATTACAGTGATTATTTAAAGTTACCATAATCTTAGTTATAATCAACGTAATCATCTTTTAGAAATCACCGTAATCATCATCTAAAGGACTTTGCTATCGCGCAGTTTGCCGACAAGGGCTTCTGCCATCTGGTCCGGTTCGCCCCGCAGGATCTCGCCCTTCTTGCGCATTTCCGGCGTGAATATCTTAATAACCTGGGTCGTAGACCCGGTCAGCCCCACGCGGTTGGGGTCCGCGTCAATATCCTGCAAGCCCCACACGGTTATCTGGGCCGCCTTTGCTTTCATCATGCCTTTAAGAGAAGGATAGCGCGGCGTGTTCATCTCTTTTGTCACCGTGACCAGTATCGGAAGTTTCGCTTCAACGAGCTCAAAGCTGTCCTCAAGGGTCCGTTCCGCTCTTATCGTTTGGTCCTCTATCTCGATCTTCCTTACGAACGCCACCTGGGGTATGCCGAGGTGCTCCGCGACTCCGGGCCCAACCTGCGCGGTATCCCCGTCGATAGCCTGCTTGCCGAACAGCAGCAGGTCATAATTCCCCATTTTTTTGATGGCGCACGCAAGGGTGTATGAGGTCGCGAGCGTATCAGCCCCGGCAAAAGCCCTGTCGCACAGGAGCACTGCCTTGTCCGCGCCCATCGCAATAGCGTCCTTGAGCGCCTTCTCGACCTGGGGCGGCCCCATGCTCAGGACCGTGACTTCCCCGCCGTATTTCTCGCGGAGGCGCAGCCCCTCCTCTATCGCGTTCTCGTCAAACGGGTTTATGATAGCGGGTATGCCTTCCCTGACCAGCGTGTTTGTCTGGGGATTTATCCTTACCAGCTGGATCGCGGCGGTGTCAGGCACCTGCTTTATGCACACTATAATATTCATGAAAGGCCTCTTTTCCACGAAAGCACGAAATAAAATTAGACACAGATTATCACAGTTTTAACTTTGTAAACTCTGTAAACTTTATAAACTGATTTTAACCCAAATCTTAATCTTTCTGGCCTTTGGCGGACTGCTTGATCAGCTGCAGGGCGATAACGTTGCGCTGTATCTGGTTTGTCCCCTCGTAAATCTGGGTTATTTTTGCGTCGCGCATCCTTTTTTCAACCGGATACTCCCTCATGTAACCGTACCCGCCGAAGATCTGGACGGCGTCCGTGGTAACCTTCATTGCCGTGTCAGAGGGAAAAAGCTTGCTCATGCAGGATTCTTTCGCGATATCCTTGACGCCGGCGTCTATCATCCTCGCGGTAGCGTAAATGAGCGCCCTTGCCGCTTCAACCTGGGTCGCCATGTCAGCCAGCATATGCTGTATAGCCTGGAACGAGATTATCGGTTTGCCGAACTGGATCCTCTGGCGCGCGTACGCTATCGCGTCGTCAAGAGCACCCTGGGCGATGCCCAGGGCCTGCGCGCCCACTCCGGGGCGGGACCCGTCGAAGTTCCTCATCGCTATTATAAAACCCATTCCTTCCTTGCCGAGGACCCTGTCAGCCGAAACCTTGCAATCGTTAAAAATAAGTTCGCGGGTCGCCGAGGCCCGTATGCCCATTTTCTTTTCTTTCTTTCCGAATTCGAACCCGGGCATGCCCTTGTCAAGTATGAAAACAGTGGCGCCCCTGGCGCCTTTGGTGCGGTCCGTCATCGCGACTATCGTGTAAACCTCCGCCTCGCCGCCGTTCGTGATCCACTGCTTAGTGCCGTTGATCACGTAATGATCGCCCTCTTTCCTCGCGGTTGTCTGTATGCCGCCGGCGTCGCTTCCGGCGTTTGGCTCTGTCAGGCCGAATGCCGCCAGCTTTTTACCCGCGGCTATGTCAGGCATATACTTTTTTTTCTGCTCTTCACTGCCGGACATAAGTATGGGATACGCGCCCAGGGCCGTAGCCGCGTAGCATATGGAAATACCCCCGCACGCCCTGCTCAGCTCCTCTGTTACCAGGCACAGCTCGAATATGCCCCCGCCCAGCCCGCCGTACTGCTCGGGTATGTATACCCCGAAAAGCCCGGCGTCAGCCAGTATCTTCATGATATCCCAGGGGAATTCCTCGGTTTCGTCATAATGCGCGGCGACCGCGGGCGTGATCTTTTCCCTTGCGATCTTTCGCGTAAGGTCCACTACCATTTTCTGCGTTTCGTTCAATAGGTAATCCATTACTTCCCCCTAAATAGCTTCCCTGCAGGCCCTTATAATCCCCTTTACTTTCTTTCGAAAGTGACAGAGGGGACCTACAAACCAGATCTGGGTCAATGGTTTTTCGGCACAGGGATTTCACTCCCAGTTCAACAATTGTCCAATAGTAAAGGAATTTTATTTCAATATATAATTTTAACTCTCTGACCATAAGTGCAGCTCTGAATTTAACTTTTAACCCTTTTAACCTTTCGGAGAGTCATCCGCCCCGTTCTGACTCGTAGATCCCTGTGTTAAGTTCCAGTTTTATCGGAACTACAGGGATAACCTCTTTAACTAATGGCAGGGCAAGCCCTGCAGCTACCTGAACTTGCGCACTACTATGGTTGCGTTGTGCCCCCCGAACGCGAAGGAATTGGAAAGCGCTATTTCAGCCTTCATCTCCCTTGCTTTATTGGGGACGTAGTCAAGGTCGCAGTCCGGGTCCGGGTTTTCATAATTTATAGTAGGCGGCGCGATCCCTTTTTCCAGCGCCAGGACCGTTGCGACCACTTCTATCGCTCCAGCGGCGCCCAGCAGATGGCCTGTCATGGACTTAGTTCCGCTTATCGGTATCTTATAGGCATGGTCGCCGAAAACCGTCTTAACGGCCATTGTTTCGCATTTATCATTGAGAAGCGTCGAGGTACCGTGAGCGTTTATATGTCCAACATCCCGCGGCTTTATCTGCGCGTCTTTCAGCGCCAGGACTATCGCCCTTGTGGCCTGCCTGCCGTCCGGGTCCGGCGCGGTCATATGATGCGCGTCCCCGGTGATACCGTAGCCTATGACCTCCCCGTATATGTGCGCGCCCCGTTTCTGCGCGTGTTTAAGCTGTTCAAGTATGACTATGCCGCTGCCCTCGCCCATCACGAACCCGTCCCTCGTTTTGTCAAAAGGCCTGCTTGCCTTCTGCGGTTCGTCATTGCGCCGGGAAAGCGCCCTTGCCGCGCAGAACCCTCCAACGCCCAGCGGCGTGATAGCAGCTTCCGTTCCTCCCGCTATCATAACATCAGCGTCGCCGCGCTGTATGATCTTGAACGCATCGCCGATCGCGTTTGTTCCGGTGGCGCAAGCTGTGGCAACAGCGGTATTGGGACCCTTGACCCCGAAGATCATCGAAACGCAGCCCGATGCCATGTTCACGATAAGCATGGGAATAAGGAACGGGCTGATCCTGTCAGGCCCTTTTTCCATAAGCACGGTGTGCTCCCTCTCAAGGGTCGCAATGCCTCCTATGCCTGAACCTATAAGCACTCCTATCCTTTCGGGGTCGGATTTTTCAACTTCTATCCCCGCGTCCTTCATGGCAATGACCGAACCGGCCACCGCGAACTGAACGAACCTGTCCATGTGGCGGACTTCCTTCCTGCTCACGTAAAGAGTGGGGTCAAAATTCTTAACCTCGGACGCGATCTGCGTGGTGAACCTGGAAGCGTCAAAAGAAGTGATCCTGGTTATCCCGCTCTTTCCGGAACACAGGGACTGCCAGAATTCATCTTTGCCCGTTCCCACGGACGTGATCACGCCCAGGCCGGTAATAACAACTCTGTCCTTCATAATACCCGCCTTTTTTCCTATTTCTTGTGCGATTCCATATAATTTACGGCATCCTGGACCGTCAGGATCTTTTCCGCGTCCTCGTCCGGTATCTCCATGTCGAACTTCTCTTCAAAAGCCATTACCAGTTCCACAGTGTCCAGCGAATCCGCGCCCAGGTCGTCCACAAACGAAGCAGCGGGCGTTACTTCTTCCGGTTTTACTCCCAGCTTCTCTACCACGATCGCCTTCACATCGTCAAAAAGCGCCATCCTTCCTCCTTTTCTTTCTAATGAAGATTACGGTGATTTTTAACTGATGATTACGGTGATTATAATTAAAATTATGGTGATTTAAAAATAATCACTGTAATCTCTTTAAGAAATCACTGTAATCATATTTTGATTACATGGCCATTCCGCCGTCTATCCTTATGACCTGCCCCGTTATGTAATCCGAATCCCCGCTTGCGAGGAACAGGACAAGCCTTGCGACGTCCTGCGGCATTCCGAGCTTTTTCAGCGGTATCAGGCCCAGAAGTTCCTGCCTCTGCTTTTCATCAAGGGCCTGCGTCATTTTCGTGTCAATGAAGCCCGGCGCTATCGCGTTCACGTTTATGTTCCACGCGGAAAGCTCTTTCGCGGATGTTTTTGTGAGCGCTATGACCCCTCCCTTGCTTGCGGCGTAGTTTGCCTGCCCCACGTTCCCTATAATGCCTATTATGGATGCCATGTTTACGATCTTGCCGCTGTGCTGCTTCATCATGACTTTTGCCGCTGCCTGGGTGCAGTTAAAAACACCTTTCAGGTTTATCGCCAGCACCTTGTCCCACGCATCCTCTTTCATGCGGACAAGCAGGGCATCCCGCGTGATCCCCGCGTTATTGACAAGTATGTCTATCCTCCCGTATTTATCAGTGACCTCTTTCGCCATCCTTTCGGCATCCGCGGCGCTGGAAACGTCGATCTGCATCGCCATCGAATCCCTGCCTGTTCCGGAGCGCAGTTCCTTCGCGGTATTTTCAGCCTCGTTTATGTCCACGTCGACAACAACGGGGTTCGCGCCTTCTCCGGCCAGCATCTCCGCTATTGCTCTTCCAATGCCCCTTGCCCCGCCGGTAATGATCGCTACTTTATTCTCGAGTTTCATATTTTCTCCTCAAGATGATTACGGTGATTATTAACTGATGATTACGGTGATTATTTAATCGTGCGTAATCGTGTGGTTATTTCCTGTCGTTAAGCGGTAACCAGTTTTTCTAAAGATTCAATGTCTTCCACGTTGAGGACCTGCTTTGTCCTGTCGAAACGCCCCCAAAGGCCTGAAAGCACCTTTCCCGGCCCGACCTCAACGATCCTGTCTATCCCGCTGTCCAGCATCCGCTGCATTATATCCGTCCACCTGACCGGATTATTTACCTGCCTGACAAGGAACTCTTTTATATTCGCGGGGTCTTTTTCGAAATCTCCCGAATAATTCGAAAGGAAAGAAACATTGGGGATCTTTATGCTCACGGGCTCCAGCTCAGCTGCCAGCCTTCCGGAAGCCTCATCCATTAACCTTGAATGGAATCCGCCGCTGACCTGAAGCGGAACACACATCCTCGCACCCTTCTCTCCTGCGAGTCTCAACGCCTCTTCAAGCGCAGTGAGTTCCCCGGATATTACTATCTGACCGGGGCAGTTGTAATTCGCAACGTCAATTATACCTTTGTTAGAAACCTGTTTCAGGACCTCTTCAACCGCCGCCTTCTCAAGCCCGATCACCGCGGTCATTCCGGAACGGGCCTTCTGGCCCGCATCTTCCATGAAAAGCGCCCGTTTCTGGACGATCCCCAGCGCCGCGTCAAAATCCAGGGAGCCTGCCGCCACCAGGGCCGAATACTCGCCGAGGCTGTGACCGGCGCACACCTGGGGTAGGAACCCCTTTTCCTCCAGCACCCTGAAAATAGCGGTCTCAACCGTGAGTAACGCGACCTGCGTAATGCTTGTTTTCTTTAGCTCTTCCCCGGTTCCTTCGAATATCGTTTTTGAAAGCGGGAACCCCAGGACCTTATCCGCCCTGTCAAAAACCTTTCTGGCAGCCGCGTACGACCCGGAAAGATCCTTTCCCATGCCCGGCTTCTGCGAGCCCTGCCCGGGAAAAACAAAAGCAGTTTTCATGTTCGGCTCTCTTTGCCAGGCCCCAGGACTTCCCTTTTGAAATATTCTATCGTATTGCGGTTCAGGCTGTGCGACACCGATTCCGACGCGACCCTTATCGCGTTCTTTATCGCCTTGGGAGACGACCTTCCGTGGCCGATGACACATACGCCGTTCACTCCCAGAAGCGGCATCCCGCCGTATTCGGCGTAATCCACCCTTTTCCTGAAATTCTCAAAAGCTTCCTGGAAGACCGAAGGCACTATTCTCTGCCGCACAAATTCCCGCCTTACCAGCAGTTCCGCGGCCCTGAAAAGGTTCTCGGCGAATTTTAAGACTATGTTGCCCACAAACCCGTCGCAGACAAGAACATCGACCTTGTTGCCCACTATGTCATTTCCCTCTATGTTGCCGATGAAATTCAACTTGCTCTGCTGTATCAGTTCGTGGGCCGCGACGGTCAGCTCATTTCCTTTTGTTGGTTCCGAGCCGACGCTGAGCAACCCTACGCGCGGCTTTTTGTAGCCGTAAACGTATTCCATTAAAACACTGCCCATCATGGCGAACTGCAGGAGGTTTTTAGGTTTGCAGTCTACAGTGGCGCCTCCGTCAACAAGGAGGAAGAAACCCTTTAGTGTGGGAAGCATGACCCCTATCGCCGGCCTGTCTATCCCCTCAAGCTTTCCCAGCGTGAAAAGCGATGACACGACAACAGCGCCGGTGTTGCCGGCAGAAAAGAAAGCGTCCGCCCTGCCTTCTTTCACAAGGCGCGCGCATACCATAATGGAGGATTCCGGCTTCTCCTTGCATGATGCCACAGGATGCTCTTCCATGCCGATAACCTGCGGCGAAGCAACAACAGTAAGCCTGGAGGCATCAAATTTATATTTTGACAACTCGGAGTTAATCATGCTTACGGTGCCTACGAGCAGAATGTGCAGGTTTTCCTGCTGCAGCGCCTGGACAGACCCCTCAACAACCACGCGCGGGGCGTCGTCCCCTCCCATAGCATCAACAGCTACACGGATTATGTTCCCCATATTCTATCAGCCTATTTTTTTTCCTCTTTCTTTTTCTTTTTTTCTTCTTCTGATTTCATCACCTTGCGCCCCTTGTAATATCCGCACTTGGGGCACGCGTTATAAGAAAGCTTGGGCTGATGGCACTGCGGGCACAAGCCAAGCGTAGGCGACACAGCTTTCCAGTGGCTCGCTCTCATATCGCGCTTTGATTTTGAAGTCCTGCGTTTCGGAACCGGAACCGGCATATTTCCTCCTTGAATGATGATTACGGTGATTTCTAAATGATGATTACGGTGATTATTTTTAGTATCAAGAGTCAAGCAGAAAATTAAACTGTGCTAATCTGCGTTAATCTGCGTCTGATTTTTACGTGTTTTAACGGAGTTCTTTAACGTTATCCTTGATCTTCCGGACCGCGGTAACAATGTCCTTCATGTCTGACTTCGTTCCCAGAAGGACGGATTGAAAGATCCATGCCGCATCTCCGCAGATCTTTTCCGTATTTGGGCAGAAAACCGAGCTGTAATCTGTTTTCCCGCCGTAATAAGGGCAGGATAACGGGCAGTATCTGGGTCCTTTGCCTTTGCGCTGGAAAAGGGGATTTTTATACAGCGGAAAAGGATAACCCTGGCT
>Ga0100387_10004300_pt1 | contig 11757 bp, 9 predicted proteins | sample CryGeymeta201511_FD_81547 | JGI IMG/M metagenome (GOLD analysis project Ga0100387, IMG submission 81547) | Groundwater microbial communities from Crystal Geyser aquifers in Utah, USA - Crystal Geyser metaG 2015-11 | ecosystem: Environmental > Aquatic > Deep subsurface > Groundwater | place: USA... | reverse complement strand
GGCGCAGGATGCGCGGGAGGTCGCGGACGCCTCGGAGGCGGGCAGGACGCCCGCCCCCGCATGAGCGAAAAGTATTTTCAGGCCGGGAACGCTTGACTGCCGACACAAGCTGGATAGTTACCTCTAACTTTTAGATTTTTTTGGGGGGTTTTCATGATTGATCCCGAGCTGCGCTACTGCCCGCAATGCGGCGATGAATATCGCGCCGATATCAGCCATTGCGCTGTCTGCCGCGTGGCCCTCATAAGTGGTCGGCAGCGCCTGCAACAAGAGGAAGAGCATCGGGCCATACTGGAAAATCGCTCGGTTGACATCCGGGAGGGCGAAGAGCTCGTGGTCGTCTATCGCGGCCCCCTGGCGGACATCAAGACGCTCCAGGAGGTGCTTGCCGCTCGGCGGATCGGCTTCCAGGTATCCGGCGACGAGAACTCCTGCGCCAAGAAGGGGTGTAGCCCGGCAATGCTCTATCTCCAAGTGCGGCGGCAGGAGGCGGCCGAGGCCATGCAACTGCTCGATGCGGCCTACCGGAAGGCCACCGGTCTCGATGGCTCGGCCCTGGAGCATACGGACGCGGTCTTTGACCAGAGCCGACAGGAGGCGACCTGTCCAGCCTGCGGTCACTGCTTCTCGACCAATCTCACGACCTGCCCGGACTGCGGCCTCTGTTTCGGCTGAACCGGCCGTTCGTGGCCGGTTCAGCCTGGTATGCCATTTTTTCGGGCCTGGGGACATTTTAAAGTGGCGGGCGTGGGGCAGGAAAAGTATATTTGCCTGCCTTGACGGCGTTTTATCAATGGCCACGGCTCAATAAAATCTGCCCGGCGACCTTGCGCTGGCCGGGGATGTTGTCTTGCAGCACCATGGAGGAGTATGAGCGGTTCACCAGAGGGCGAGGTCCGGAGTAAAAGGGAGCGGCGGCTGACCATTCCTGGTTGGATGTATGCGGCGGTAAGCCTGGTGCTGGTCGTGGCCATGGGTATGATGGTCTATGATTATTATCTGGGCCGCCGTTTGGCCACCATGTATCATCCGGTCACCGATGCCCTCATCGAGATCAAGCTGGAGTGGACCAAGGGTTACCTCAAGACGGCCGAAGTGCTGCGGGGCACCGGGAAGTATCCGGCGGAAACCGTGGATGAACATTTCGCCTATGCGGACTGGTACGCCAAGGCCATGCTTGAGGGTGGCCAGAATTCCCTGGGCACCTTTGTGCCGGTCAATAATTATTTCCTGCGCGAAAAGCTGGCCGACCTGCGCATCAAGCTCCAGCATTTCCGTGGCAAGGTGGCGGAATTAATGCGGGCCGGGCCGGCCGGGGCCGGGGCCGCCGCGGACGCGGAGATGCTGCACCAGGGGTTCGGGGGCTTCATCGCGGATGCGGACGCCATCGAGACCATTCTGCAGGCAAGCATGCGCACGGCCTTTGAACAATTCCGGGTGGTGCAGACCCTGCTGCTGGTCTTTTTCTTTCTGTTGTTGGGCGGCATCCTCACCATGGTCCGGTTTTACGAGGATCGCCGGTTCCGGGATTTCCAGGTAATTCGCCAGGCCAACGCCCGCTTTCAGGAAGAAATCAATGAGCGCAAGCGGGTGGAGGAAGATCTGAGTCGTAGCGCCACCGAACTGGAGCGTAACAATAAGCAGTTGCTGGAGGCCCGCTTCGAGGTGGAGAAGCGCAACTGGCTTAAGACCGGCGAAACCGAGCTGCATGACGTGATCAACGGCGCCCAAGGGCTTGAGGCGCTGGGCAATAACATCATCACCTTTTTGGCCGAATACCTGAATGCCTTTGCCGGTTCCTTTTACGTGGCCGTGAGCGACCAGGACTTGCAGCTCGTCGGGCACTACGCCTACTATGAAACGGGCGAGCGTCCCGGGCACCTCAGCTTCAGCCAGGGGCTCGTCGGCCAGGCGGCCGTAAGCCGGCGGAAGGTCGTGCTGCAAGAGGTGCCGGCCGATTACCTCAAAATCAGCTCCAGCCTCGGCGCGACCGAGCCCAGGAGCATCGTGGTGCTGCCGTTTTTCTTCGAGGATAAAGTGAAGGGGGTGCTGGAGCTCGGTGCCCTGCATGAGTTCAATGACTTCCATCTCGGTTTTCTAGACGAGATCGGCAACAATATCGGTATGGCCGTCAATCTTTGTCAGGCGCGGGAACATATGGCCCAACTGCTGGAGCAGACCAAGATTCAGGCCGCCGAACTTCAGGCCCAGCAAGAAGAGTTGCGGGTGACCAACGAAGAACTCCAGGAACAGACCGAGGTCCTTAAGGAATCGGAAGAGACTTTACAGACCCAGCAGGAAGAGCTGCAGGTGGCCAACGAAGAGCTTGAGGAGCGCACCCGGACCCTGGAGAAGCAGAGGGATGCCATCCACCGTCAGAACGAGGCCCTGGAAAAGGCCAGGAGCGACATCCAGCAGAAGGCCAGGGATCTGGAAATGGCCAGCCGGTACAAGTCCGAGTTCCTGGCCAATATGTCCCATGAGCTGCGGACGCCCCTCAATAGCATGCTCATTCTTTCCCACCTGCTTACCGACCAGGCGAAGAATAACAATCTGACCAAGAAACAGGTGGACTATGCGGCCACCATTTACTCCTCGGGCCAGGATCTTCTCCACTTGATCAACGAGATTCTCGACCTGTCCAAGGTGGAGGCGGGCAAGTTGACCTTCACCATGGCCCCCGTTGTGCTGGCGGACCTGGCCGGGAACTGTGAGGGGCTCTTCCGGGAGGTGGCGGTCGGCAAGGGCTTGACCTTTGCGGTTGACCTGGCCACTGATCTGCCCGCCCGGATCGAGACGGACGGCCGACGGCTCTTGCAGATTCTCAACAATTTTCTTGGCAACGCCTTTAAGTTTACCGAAAAAGGCAGCGTCACCTTGCGGATTTACTGCCCCACCGCGGAAGAACTGGGGAAATCGCCGGCTGGACTGGATGCCTCCGGAAGTGTCGCCATCGCCGTGACCGACACCGGCATCGGCGTGCCGCTGGAAAAGCATCAGGCCATTTTCGAGGCCTTCCAGCAGGCGGATGGCACCACCAGCCGGAAATATGGCGGCACCGGCCTGGGGCTCTCCATTTCCAGGGAACTCGCCTGGGTGCTGGGCGGCGAAATCCGTATGACCAGCCAGGAGGGCAGCGGGTCCACCTTCACCCTCTACCTGCCGGCCCGGCCCGCGTGCAGTATGCCCTCGGTACCATTAGCCGCGGCCGGGGCGCCGTTACCGGCACTCACCCAGAGGACGAAGCCGGACAAAGAGGTCAAGGATGACCGGCAACATATACGACCGAGCGACAAATCCCTGCTCGTTATCGAAGATGATCTCGACTTCTCCCAGGTGGTGGTCGACCTCGGCAGGGAGGCGGGCTTTCAGTGCCTGGCGGCCGAGGATGGGGAAACCGGGCTGCATTTTGCCGATTTTTACAAGCCCAGCGCCATTATCCTCGATATCGGCCTGCCCGGCATCGACGGCTGGCAGGTGATGGAGCGCCTGAAGGGCAACCCTGCCACCCGCCATATCCCCGTGCATTTCATCTCAGGCCACGACACCCCGATGGAGGCGTTGAAGATGGGCGCCATCGGCTTTTTGACTAAACCAATCGACGCCAAGGCCCTGCAAGATGTCTTCCAGAACCTGGAGCAGGTGCTGTCCCGCCGGGCCAAGCGCCTGCTCATCGTGGAGGACAACGCGGCGCTGCGCCAAGGCCTGGTGGAACTGATCGGCAACAATGACGTGGTCACCACCGACGTCGGCTCCGGGGAAGAGGCATTGGCCCATTTGGGCAAGGAGGCCTTTGACTGCATGATCCTCGATCTCGGCCTGGCTGATATGACCGGTTTTGACCTGCTTGCCAGGATGCGGGAAAGGTCTTTGGCCAGCCTCCCCATCATCATTTACACGGGCAAGGCCCTCACCCGCGACGAGGAGGAAAATTTGCAGCAGTACGCCGAAAGTATCATCGTCAAGGGGGTCAAGTCGCCGGAGCGGTTGCTGGCCGAGACCACCCTTTTTCTCCATCGGGTGGAGGCGGATCTGCCGGAGGAGAAACAGCGGATGCTGCGCATGGTGCACAACCGGGAGACCATGCTGGTCGATAAGAAGATCATGATCGTGGATGACGATATGCGCAATGTCTATGCCCTGACCGGCCTCTTGGAGGGCAAGGGCATACAGGTGGTGGCGGCGCGTGATGGCCGGGAAGGGTTGGTCAGGCTTACGGAAAATCCGGACATCGACCTGATCCTCATGGACATCATGATGCCCGAGATGGACGGCTATGCGACCATGCGTGAGATCCGCCAGCAGCGGGAGTTCGCGAAACTGCCCATCATCGCCCTCACCGCCAAGGCCATGCGGGGTGATCGCAACAAGTGTGTCGAGGCCGGGGCCAACGATTATCTCCCCAAGCCCATTGACTCGGAAAAACTGCTTTCCCTGCTGCGGGTCTGGCTCTATCGGTAGAAGAGAGGTGAAAGCTGAAAGGTGAAAGCTCAAGGCTGAACGATAGAAAGCGAGACAGGAATATATGCACGGACTAGGTGGGCGCACTGCATGGATGACCTGGAGAACCAGAACCTGGAGATCAAGTTGCTGCTGGAGGCCATTTTCCAGAAGTACGGCTATGACTTCAGAAATTATTCCATGGCCCACCTGAAGCGCCGGATCAGCCGGCGGCAACTGCTCGACGGCTTTGCCTCGATCTCCGAGATGACCAACCGGGTCATCTGCGATGCTGATTTTTTCGACCGCCTGCTGCTCGACCTGTCGATCAATGTCACGGAGATGTTTCGGGACCCCACCTTTTTCAAGGCCATTCGCCATCAGGTCGTAACCTTTCTCAAGACCTATCCCTTTATCAAGGTGTGGGTGGCGGGTTGTGCCAGTGGCGAGGAGGTTTACTCCCTGGCTATCCTCTTGCAGGAGGAGGGGATCTATGACCGGGCCCAGATTTATGCCACTGATTTCAACCAGGTCGTGTTGGAAAAGGCCAGGAAAGGGATTTACGCCATTGACCGGATCAAGGCCTACACGGAAAATTATCAGAAGTCCGGGGGGCAGCGGTCGTTTGCCGATTATTACAGCGCCAGGTATGATGCCGTGCTCATGGCCGCAGCCTTGCGGGAACGGGTGGTGTTCGCGGACCACAATTTGGTGACCGACGGGGTCTTCGGGCAGATGCACATGATTGTCTGCCGTAATGTTATCATCTATTTCGACCGACAATTGCAGAAAAAGGTGGTATGCCTTTTCATGGAAAGCCTCATCGACGGCGGCTTCCTCTGCATGGGCCAGAAGGAAAGCCTGTCTTTTTCCGAATATTTTGACCAGCTCGTGCTCATTAATGAAAAGGAAAAGATATTTCAGAAAAGATATCCGCCGGGCGACCGGAGTCAGAACGAGTGAGCGACAGCGTGCCGTCGGCAGGCCCGCTGCCGCGGCATGGTGCGGGTACCATGCGCTATGAAGCTATGGTAATGGGGGCTTCGGCCGGCGGCCTGGAGGCCTTGCAGACTATTCTCTCGGCCCTGCCGGCGCATTTCGCCATCCCGGTGCTGATTGTGCAGCACCTGAGCCCGCAGTCCGAGAATCTTCTGGCCGAGGTGCTCAACCGGCAGTGCCGCATCGTGGTGCAGGAGGCCGAGGAAAAGGAGACGCCCCGGGCCGGCATGGCCTATATCGCCCCGCCTGATTACCATCTCATGGTGGAGGCGGATCGCACCCTGTCGCTCTCCCGTGAGGAACGGGTGAATTTTTCGCGGCCCTCGATCGATGTGCTGTTCGAGACCGCGGCCGAGGCCTACGGCGACAAGCTCATCGGCGTCGTGCTGACCGGCGCCAATGCCGACGGCAGCCAGGGGCTGCGGGTCATCAAGAAATTCGGCGGCACCTGTGTGGTTCAGGATCCTCGTACCGCCGTGGCGGCCCGCATGCCGCAGGCCGCCATCGAGAGTACCAGAGTCGATTACGTCGTGCCGCTTGTGGAAATCGCCCCCCTGATTGTGGGGCTGCTGGAGGGAAAACATGGTTGAATCAATCAAGATTCTCGTGGTGGACGATCGGCCGGAAAATCTGCTCGCCATGGAGGCCCTGCTGGAACAACCAGGCATCGGCATCATCACCGCGGCCTCTGGCCAGGAAGCCTTGCGGCTTATGCTGGAGCACGATTTCGCCCTGGTGCTGCTCGATGTGCAGATGCCGGAGATGGACGGTTTTGAAACCGCCGCCTTCATGCGGGGCAGTGAGCGGACCAGACGGGTGCCCATTATCTTCGTCACCGCCATCAGCACGGAGCAGCGGCATGTGTTCAAGGGGTATGAGGCTGGCGCGGTGGATTATCTCACCAAGCCCATTGAGTCGGAGATTCTGCAGAGCAAGGTCAAAGTCTTCTGCGAGTTGCACCGGCAGGACCAGGTTATCCGGCGGCAACTGCTGGAAATTGAGGAAAAGAACCGGCTCCTGGAGAAACAGCTAGGCGAGATCAAGACTTTGAGGGGTTTTATCCCCATCTGCAGCGCCTGCAAGAAGATTCGCAACGACCAGGGCTACTGGGAGGCCATCGAGGTCTATATCCGCAATCATTCCGAGGCCGAGTTCAGCCACGGTCTCTGCCCGGAATGTATCGAGACGCTTTACAAGAAGTATGATAAGTAGAAACAAAGTGGCAAAGGGGCAAAGGGATTGCCGGAATAACTTTGCCCCTTTGCCACTCTGTCCCTCTGCCCATTCACTCCAGCAACCGTTTAAGCAGCGTATCGGTCGCCTCCGCCATGAGGTCGGCCACCCGGTCGATGGCCTGGCCGTCCCTCTCGTTCTTGCGCAGGGCCGGGTTGTCCGGGAAGAAGGCCAAGGGCTCCTCGCCCAGTCCCTCGGTGAGAAAACGCCGGTCCTCGTCGTCCACCACCAGGTTGCCGACAAAGGACACCTTCTTCAGCCGCACATCCTGGGCAAGTTTTTTGATCCTGAGGGCGGTGCGCAGGCTGGATTTTGAGGGGATCACCACCACCAGCAGTTGGTCCACGCCGGCCACCGTGCCTCGTCCCAGGTGTTCGACGCCGGCCTCCATGTCGAGGAGCACGAACTGACTGGGCGCGAGCAACAGTTTGGTAAGCAGCCTTTTAAGCACCGTGTTCTCGGCGCAGGCACAGCCGCCTTCCCCTTCTTGAATGGCGCCCAGTACCATGAGCCGGATACCGTCCTTTTCCACCATGTAGCGGGCCAGCAGGTCGTCGACCCGGGGATTGATGTTGTAAAAGGGCGAGCCGGGCGTCTTGCCGGAACGCTCGACCAGCATATTCTTCATCTCCGCGATGGGGACGATGGCGCCCACATCATGCACGCCGATGGTCTGGGCCATGTGCGGGCTGGGGTCGGCATCAACGATCAGCACCTCCTTGCCGGCCTCCTTGAGTTTGTGGGCCAGCAGGGCCATGATGGTGGTCTTGCCGACGCCGCCTTTGCCGCTGATCGCAATCTTCATGGTCTGCTTCCCGTGGTGTGTTTTTAATTTTGATGCAACTTCGCCGGGATTCTGGTAGAAAAATGCCTTTCGATCCCAAGTGTTGTCGGAATCGTAGGGTGCGCCGTGCTTAGCTATACCTTTTGGGTTGTCATGCGACTATCAAATGTTGCAGTAACTCTAAACACGATTGGCGGAACTGGAAAGCGAAATATGCTTAGGCAGACAGGCTGTAGTCTTTTAGACTGTTGGAAAGCAGGATGAGTGCTCTTGCGAGGCCCAGCGTCCCTGCATTTTCCGGGTATGACCCAGAGAACTAACAGCCTGCGGCCTAAACTCCTGATGTGTCATCATGATCGCCATCATCGACTATAAGGCCGGTAACCTCACCAGCGTGGCGCGGGCCGTGGCCCATCTGGGCCATGCGGTAGAGATCACCCACGACCTGGCCAGTATCGACCAGGCGGAGAGGATTATTTTTCCCGGGGTCGGCGCCGCCGGTACCGCCATGGCCAACCTGCGTGAACTTGGTCTTGACCAGGCCTTGGGACAGGCCTTGCGCCAGGGCAAACCCATCCTGGGTATCTGCCTGGGCACCCAGATCATCTTCTCAGCCAGCGAGGAGGATGGCGGCACGCCCTGCCTGGGGCTCTTGCCCGGCCGGGTGCGGAAGTTTCCCTCCCCGTTGCTGGCCGACGGCCAGCGCCTGAAGATCCCTCACATGGGCTGGAACCGCGTCGATTTTCGCGGCGCGCACCCGGTGTTCGCTGGCCTGGACCCGGCCTTTGCATACTACTTTGTGCACTCCTACTATCCGGAGGTGGAGGCGGGCGCCGAGGAGATCATCGTCGGCACCACGGTGTATGGTTTTCCATTTACCTCGGCGGTGGCCCGGGACAACTTGGTCGCCGTGCAGTTTCATCCGGAGAAGAGCGGCCCCGGGGGCCTCAGGATTCTGGAGAACTTCTGCGCCTGGAGGCCCTCATGCTGAGCAAGCGCATCATCCCCTGTCTTGACGTGCGGGAGGGCAAAACCACCAAGGGGGTGAAATTCAAGAACAACGTTGACATCGGTGATCCGGTGGCCATGGCGCGTTTTTATTACGAGCAGGGCGCCGACGAGCTGGTGTTCTATGATATCACCGCCTCCAGTGACAAGCGCGCCATCATGATCGATGTGGTGCGCCGCACCGCTGAGGCGATCTTCATCCCTTTTTCCGTGGGCGGCGGTATCCGCACCGTGGACGACATGCGGGCCGTGCTGCTGGCCGGGGCCGAGAAGGTGAGCGTCAACAGCGCGGCGGTGAAAAATCCGGAGATCATCCGGCAGGGGGCCGAGGCCTTCGGCGGCCAATGCATCGTCCTGGGCATGGACGTCAAACAGGTCGAGGTCTCCGAGCGCATTCCCTCGGGGTATGAGGTCGTCATCAACGGCGGTCGCACCTTCATGGGGATCGACGCCCTGTGGTGGGCCCAGGAGGGCCAGCGGCTGGGCGCTGGCGAGATCTGCCTGAACTCCATTGACGCCGACGGCACCAAGCAGGGCTATGAGATGCGGCTCACCTCCCTGATCTCGGCCAATGTCTCCATCCCGGTGATCGCCTCGGGCGGGGCCGGCACCCCGGAACATATCCGCGCCGTGCTTGCCGAGGCCAGCGCCGATGCGGCGCTCATCGCCTCCATGACCCATTTCGGCGAATACACGGTCGGTGGCATCAAGGACTATCTCCACGAGCACGGCATCCCTGCCAGGATGGCCTGGTGATGGTCACCCTGGGTATCGAGAGGCTGGTGAGCGCGCCGCCGGCCTGGCTTAGGGGACAGAGGCTGGGGCTTCTGTGCAGCCAGGCCTCCACCGACCGGCAATTCCGGCACAGCCGTGACTTGATCCAGCAGGCCTTTCCCGGCCAGCTCACCTGTCTGCTGGCGCCGCAGCACGGTTTTTTTGCCGAAAAGCAGGACAACATGGTGGAGTCGGCGCACGGGGTTGACCCGGTCACCGGCCTGCCGGTCTTCAGTCTTTACGGCGTCACCCGCCGGCCCGACCGCGCCATGCTGGACCTTTTCGACGTGCTCCTGGTGGATCTGGTGGATGTCGGCACCCGGGTGTACACCTTCTTCTCAACCCTGGGCTACTGTCTGGAAGAGGCGGCCAGGCTGGGCAAGCAGGTGGTGGTGTTGGACCGCCCCAACCCCATTGGTGGCGTCGCGGTGGAGGGCAATATGCTGGTTGGGGCATGCGCCTCCTTTGTCGGGTTGTACCCTTTGCCCATGCGCCATGGCCTGACCTTTGGCGAACTGGCCCGCTTTGCCAACGAGGAGTTCGCCCTGGGCGCCGATCTCACCGTGGTGCCGATGGCCGGCTGGCAGCGGCCCATGTTGTTTGCCGATACCGGTCTGCCCTGGATCTTCCCATCGCCCAATATGCCCACTCCCGGCACCGCCCTGGTCTACCCCGGCCAGGTGGTCTGGGAGGGCACCAACCTCTCGGAAGGCCGCGGTACCACCTTGCCATTCGAGCTGTTCGGCGCCCCCTTTGTGGAGCCGGCGGCACTGCTCGCCGCCCTGGCCGATCTACCCTTGCCCGGTTGTGTGCTCAGGCCCCTGACCTTCGAGCCCTTGGCCCAGAAATGGGCGGGACAAGCCTGCCGGGGCTTCCAACTGCATGTGACCGACCCGGCCAGCTTCCTGCCCTACCGCACCACTCTCGCCCTGCTCCAGGCGATCATGCGGCTCTATCCCGAGGATTTTCAGTATAAACCGCCACCCTACGAGTATGAGTACCAGCGCTTACCGCTGGATCTGCTCATCGGCGACAGCCAACTGCGCCAGTCCCTGGCAGCCGGCGATGACCTTCTCCAACTGGAACGGCGGTGGCAGCCGGGCCTGGCCGCGTTCGCCGAATTACGGCGTCAATATTTCCTGTACTAGTCCTGACCCCGGCCCTGCCTTTTGGGTACTTCCAGGTCATTGCCTGAGGTTATAGGCCGTACCGGCACCAAACCGCGTACCGAGTTCCCCACGTAGAGGCCGTCTGCCGTCGTCAGGTCGGCCGGGGTGAGAACCGCCTCCCGCACCAGATCGGGGAAGGTGGTGAGCAGGTGGTGGCGGAAGACGCCATTCAAGAGGCCGCAGGCCACCGGCGGGGTCAGCAGGGTATCGCCTCTTTGCACAAAGACGTTGGTGAAACTGCCCTCGGTGAGCTCACCCTGCCGGTTGGTGAACAGGACCTCGAAAAAGCCCTGGCCCGCCGCCATCTTTTTTTCCTCGTCATAGAGCTGCCGCTGGGTGGTTTTGTGAAACAGGTAAAGCGATCCGCGGTCGGTCGGGGTGGCCGCCAACCTTACCGGCAGCGGTTCGCCGGTCGGTCCCGGGAAGGGCGGCGGGCCGGTCATGGTCGGCAGGGCACAGGGCGACGAGGTGATTTCCAGGCTGCCGTCCTTGGCCAGGAGCAGGCGCACCCGGCGGGCCGGCTTGGTGGACCTGGCGGACCGGTCTGACTTGTCCGCACTGTCCGACAGGTCGGACAGTGCGGACAGCACCTGGTCACGATGCATGGCAAAACCGAGCAGGCGGGCCGAGGCCGTCAGCCTTGCCAGATGCGCGTCCAGCAACCAGTAACCCGCCGCGGGCCGCCAAAGCATGGTCTCGATGAGCTGGAACTCCGGGCGCGGCGAGGTCAGGAATTTGCCCTTGAGCAGGCATTCCTCCCACTCCGCCATAGGGTCGGAATCGGCGACCACCCCGGAGCCGATGCCCATTTCGCCCTGCCCGTTCTTAAGCACCACGGTGCGGATGGGCACGCTGAAGACGCCATCGCCGGCCGGGGTAAAAAAGCCGATGCCGCCGGTGTAGACGCCGCGCGGGGCGCTCTCCAGCTCCCGAATGATCTCCATGGTGCGGATCTTCGGGGCGCCGGTCACCGAGCCGCAGGGGAAGAGGGCGCGGGAAAATTCCTCCAGACCCAGCATGGGGCGCAGGCGGCTTTGGATGGTTGAGGTCATCTGGTGTACGGTCTCGTAAGTTTCCACGGTGAACAGGTCGGTGACCGCTATCGAGCCGCTGCGGCTTAGGCGCCCCAGATCGTTGCGCAGCAGGTCGACAATCATGATATTCTCACTGCGGTTCTTGGGGTCGTTCCGGAGTCGGCTGGCCAGGGCGGTGTCCTCGGACGTGGTCCGGCCCCGCACCATGGTGCCCTTCATCGGCCGCACCGTGCAGCGGTCGCCCTGGCGTCGGAAGAAGAGTTCAGGTGAGCAGGAAAGGATGCGCTGTCCGTTGCCGCTCAGCAAGGCGCCGTAG
>Ga0100387_10004294_pt1 | contig 11767 bp, 10 predicted proteins | sample CryGeymeta201511_FD_81547 | JGI IMG/M metagenome (GOLD analysis project Ga0100387, IMG submission 81547) | Groundwater microbial communities from Crystal Geyser aquifers in Utah, USA - Crystal Geyser metaG 2015-11 | ecosystem: Environmental > Aquatic > Deep subsurface > Groundwater | place... | reverse complement strand
GTCAAGGTCTTCGATCTGCAGGCGGCCGCGACGGGACTGAATGAAAAAACGGCCAGGAGAAATAACCTCGACTACAAGGCGATCCATCTCCATCCTCTCAGCCACGCCGGCTACTACCCCGGCGCCGCGACGCTGGCCTTGAAGATCCTGTTTGCGGCGCCGGGGGGCAGGATTCTCGGCGCCCAGTGCATCGGAACGGACGGCGTCGATAAACGAATCGACATCCTTGCGACCGCCATCCGTGCGGGCATGACGGTTTACGACCTGCAGCAGCTCGAGCTCGCCTACGCGCCGCCCTTCGGCTCCGCCAAGGATCCGGTCAACATGGCGGGCTTTGTGGGCGGTAATATCCTCAAGGGTCTCGTGAATTCGGTGACCTATGACCGGGCCGCAGCGATGGAGAACGCGCTCTTCGTCGACGTGCGGACCCAAAAGGAATTCGAGACCGGCAACATCCCGGAGTCTATCAACATCCCCCGGGAAGAGCTGCGGGAACGGATCGGCGAACTCCCGAAAGACCGGGACCTGGTCGTCCTCTGCTGCTCCGGCGTCCGCTCCTACGCGGCCTGCCGGGTACTCAAGCAGACCGGGTTCGAACTCCTGTCGAACCTCTCAGGGGGGTACATCAGCTACTGCCATTACACGGGAAAGACCGCGCCCCCCGAGGTGAAGGCCGGCGTGTAACCCGCGCGGCAGGGCATCCCAACCCTCGATCACTATTTTCCTGATTCACGCCCCCGGAGTTAGAGGAATTCCCGGTCCGGCGGCGTGAACGTGACCACAAAGCGCACGTGCGCGGTCAGCGGCTGATTGCCATGGGGCAGAACAGCTTTCCTTCGCCGGAAATAATTTCAGCCGGTACGCTTTATATGAAAATCCCCCCATCCCCTCTTTGTCAAAGGGGGGTAAGGGGGGATTTTCATGCTTCGTTGTGCCCGTGCTGGGCATGGGGGTTATCGAGAAGGACCTCCGCGGCAATCCTGGCGGCAATCCCGCAAACCTGGGGGCATCCCGTCTTACTGTGCCCGCCTGCATCGTGAAAGGCTGTCCTCTCCTCCGGGACGTTAAGATGATAGACCTTGCCAAACCGTTTCTTGTGGATCTCCGCGCAAAGCGTCTGGCCGACTTCTTCATTGAACCGATCATACACTCGACCGGCTTCTTCCATCGCTTTTCCGTATTGCTCTCGATCTTCAAGCCTCTCCCGTCCAACGACGCAGCAAACCGCCATGATGGCGCCGGTGAGAGCACCGCAGGTTTCGCCTCTTCTTGCCACACCACCGGCCAGAGCGCTTCCGGCTTTAAAAACCTCGACGCTGCCCACGTTCAATTTTTCTTGCAAAGCTGCAAGAACGGATTGTGTTCAACCGAAATAGGTCATGTCATTTTGAATTGCCGTCTCATAGATTTCATCCAAGAGCATTTCCCGATTTTTCATGATTGTCTCCTCCGGTTAGGGATATCAATGCGAATTATTTACCGAGAATAATCCCTGGCCACGCAACTACGCACGAGGCCTTGCTTTTGTGTGGCGAGGATAAGAGAACCCATCCGGTGTGTCAAGGAGTTTTTAGGCCGCGCCCCACGAAATCCTACCGAGGGGAAATTGATCTACCCGCCGCAGGTCCCGGCCCCGCTAAAAGGCGGCGCGAAAAGCGATGCGGACAAAAAATCACCGGGGAACCGGGGCTATGCCAACCTTCTGCGCGAAGGCGTCCAGGGTCTTGAGGACCTCCGGGGAGACGGGGATGCCGCTTTGGCGGTATTCCTGCTCCTTCAGATACTCCATCTCGCCGGGCATGAAGATCCCGGCCGAGCCCTCCATCGGAGGGGAGCTCTTCAGTTCGTCGATCAGCCGGCCGACCAGATCCTTGAATGAATCGGGCGCGAGAAAGGTCCCGATGTCGATCGCCATGAAGAAATGGCCCAGGTTCGTAGGGGTGGCGGTCTTGTCGAACCAGAGGGGGATCTCGCCCAGGGTGGCCGCCCGGGTCAGGACGCCGGAGAGGATCTCGATCATGATCGCCATTCCGAAACCCTTGTAGCCCATCGGCAGGAGGGTCCCGTTGGGGAACATGTCCGCCGGGTTGTCCGTCGGGCGGCCCTGTTCGTCGAGGATCCAGCCGAGGGGGATCTTCGTCCCCTTGACCGCCTCCAGGCGGACCTTCCCCCCGGAGACCACGCTCATCGCCATGTCGAGGACGAGCGTATAGGGTTTGTTCGTCGGGACCGTGATTGCCAGGGGGTTGTTCCCGATCGCGGACTTCCCCCCGCCCCAGGGAGCCATGACGGTGGCCGTATTGCAGCCGGCGAGCCCGATCATCCCGCTATTCAGGGCCATCAGCGGGTAATAGGCGGTCATCCCGAAATGGCAACTGTTCCGCACCCCGGCAAAACAGATCCCCTGGGTCCGGGCCCGCTCGATCACCATCTCCATCGCCCTGATGCTGACGATCTGCCCGAGGCCGTTGTCCCCGTCAACCAGGATCGACGAGGGTTTCTGGGCGACGATCCGGACGTCCGGATTGGCGTTCGATCCCCCGTCGAGAAGCCGCTTACAGTAGAAGGGCAGGCGGATGATCCCGTGGGAGCCGACCCCTCTCAGCTCCGATTGGATGAGGGTGTCTGAGATCCATCCGGCGTGCTCCGGGGAAAGCCCGCTTGCCTGAAATGACCTTACCGAGAAATCCCGTAAAACCGCAACCGGGATGAACGGCGTTTCTTTCTTCTCCATCGCGATATCCTTTCCTGTTATGCGCCGACCTGGCCGTATGCCCGAAGGCTGCTTCGCTCTCCTATGTCAACCGTTGTCATGCTGGACTCGATCCGGCATCCAGGATCACTCTGAACACCGGCTTTCGCCGGTGTGACGAATAGGGGGGGATGCCGGATTAATGAGCGCCCCTCGCGCCCGTTTTGAGCGCCTGGATCGTCTTGCTCCACACTGCACGCAGGATCGTCACATCGTGGCCAAGTTCGATGGCCTTGACCCCGAGCTCCTTCGCCTTATGGACCGTTTCCCACTGGGGGAATCCCGCCCCCGGATAGATGACGAACTTCCCGTGCTTGTCGGCCGCCTCGATCGCCTTCCGGAGGCCGCTCATCACCTTTTCGTGCCCCGTCTGGAGGGGGACGCCGGCCGAGACGCTGAAATCGGCCGGGCCGAAGAAGACGGCATCCACCCCTTCGGTTGCGAGGATCGCGTCCAGATGGGGAATGGCGGAAATATCCTCGATCATCGGGATGACCAGGGTTTCGGCGTTGCTCCACTCCATCCACTTGGTTCCTCCGTTGACGCCCCACTGCCCGGAGAGGCAAAGGCCGCCGTATCCCCGCTTGCCGAAGGGGGGAAACTTGGCCGCCTGGACGATCTCCTCAGCATCCTTTTGGTCATGGACATGCGGGACGATCACGCCGCCGGCCCCCGCTTCGAGCGCCTTGCGCACCAGATAGGGGTTGTCCCGGTCCACCCGGAGAAGCGGGCAGATCCCCGACAGGAGCGCCCCCCGGATCATGTTTTCGGCGCTCTTGTCCTGCCGCCAGGCGTGCTCGTTATCGATCCGGCAAAAATCGAGTCCCGTATACCCGGCCAGTTCGATGAGCGCCGGGCTGAAGCTATAGAGTGCCGTTCCCAGGGCGGTTTCACCCCGGCGGATCTTTTCTCTCAGGCTGTTCTTCTTGAATTCCATCAATGTCTCCTCTCTTCCTGTCAGATTATCGGGTTACCACCCCCACCCCTCCCTCCCCCGTCGAGGGGGAGGGAAAGTATCTACCGCCGGGCGGCTGAATTCCGGATCCTGGCCAACACCCGCTCCTCGGTGGTGCGGATATGGGCCTCCATCTCCCGCGAGGCCCCGCTCAGGGAGTGCCCTTTGAGCTCGGCAACGATCCTCTCGTGTTCATCGAGAGCTTCGAGAGTCCGCGAATCAATCTCGAGACTCCGGACACTCGCAAGATTGATCAGATCGCCGATTTCATTGAGGGCGCTGATGAGATAGGAGTTGTCGGTCAGACCCGCCAGGCAGGCGTGAAACGCCATATTGGCATGAATCGATTCCACCGGATTCTCCTTTTGCACGACTTGCTGATATTTTGCCCGGACCCGTTCAATCTCGGCCAGCGCCTTTTTCGTCAAGTCGGGAGTGATGTGACGGATGACGGCCAGCTCCAGGACAAGCCTCAGTTCGAAGAGATTCCGGACATCCTTTTCCGCAAGCAATTTGATCTTGAACCCTTTACGCGGGAAATAGGTGATCAATCCCTTGGAGGCTAGGTGGATCAGCGCCTCCCGCACGGGGGTCCGCGAAATGCCCAATTCCCCGGTAAGGGCGGCTTCGGTATACATCACGTCCCATTCCAGTTTTTGGGCGAGCATGGCCTCCTTGATGGTCGCCAGGGCCATCTCTTTCAGGGACGGCGCGGGAAGCAATTTTCCTAACTGTAGATTTTGCCGAGGCATAGGGTGGTTTTGGTTATACCTCCGCCCCTTTGCTCTCCTCGCGTATCGCAGCAGGCCAAGCCTGCCAGGCCGAAGTGACCATGATGACGCCGGCCAAGATGAGGAAGAACAGCGAGATTGGGCGGGTGAAGAAAATGGTGAAATCCCCCTGGGAGACCGACAGGGACTCGCGCAGGCTCTGTTCCATCAGGGGGCCCAAAATCAGCGTAAGAATCGCCGGGGCCAACGGAAAGTCCAATTTCTTGAAGAGATACCCCAACAATCCGCAGAAAATCATCATCCCGACGTCGAACAGGCTGTTGTTGAGGCTGTAGGCCCCGATGATGCAGAAGACCAGGATGAACACCATCAGGATGTTGTAGGGGATCTTGAGAAGTTTTGCCCACCAGCCGACGAGCGGCAGATTGAGGATCAGCAGGATGATGTTGCCGATATAGAGGCTGGCAATGACCGCCCAGACAAAGGCGGCGTGTTGCGAAAAAAGGAGGGGTCCGGGGGTCAGCCCGTTCATGATCAGGGCGCCCATCAAAATGGCGATCGTGGGCGACCCCGGGATCCCCAGCGTGAAAAGCGGGATCAACGCGGCGTTCGCATAGGCATTGTTCGCCGTCTCCGGCGCTGCCACTCCCTCAATCACGCCCGTACCGAACTTGTCCGGGTGGCTCGAGACCTTCCTCTCAATAGAGTAAGACATGAAGGAGGCGACGGCGGAATTCGTCCCTGGAATCAACCCCAGGAAAAAGCCGAGTCCCGTGCCACGGAGGATCGAGGTGATCGAGATCCGCCATTCATCCCGTCGCGGGAAAAAAGACGAAACCTTCCCCTCGCCCGCCATCACGCCCGTCAGGGAACGCTCCGCGTTGATCAGGATCTCTCCGATGCCGAAGAATCCCATGACCACGGGGACGAAGCGGATTCCGTCCATCAGGGGCGCGACGCCGAAGGTGAAACGCGGCGCCCCCTCGACGGGGTCCACACCGACGAACGAGAAGATCAAGCCGAGAATCCCCATCACCAGGGCCTTGGCCAACGACTTTCCCGCCAGGCCCATGACCAGGGTGAGGCCGACCAGCAGCAGCGAGAAGTACTCCGTGGGACCGAACTTCAGAGCGAAACGGGTCAATGGGAGCGCTACGAGGACGAGCCCGAAGGTTGCCACCGTCCCGCCGAAGAACGATCCGATGGCCGCGATTCCCAGGGCCGCCCCGGCCCGCCCCTGCTTGGCCATCTCGTAACCGTCGAGACAGGTCACGACACTGGCAGCCTCTCCCGGAACGTTGATGAGGACCGACGTGATGGTTCCCCCGTACATCGCCCCGTAGTAGATAGCCGCCAGCATGATGATGGCCGAAGTCGGTTCGAGTTTGAACGTGATGGGAATGAGAAGCGCCGTCCCGGCCGCCGGTCCCAGGCCCGGCAGAACGCCGATCAATGTCCCCAGGACACAGCCGATGGTCGCGAACATGAGGTTCATTGGGGATAAGGCCGCTGCGAACCCCGTCATCAGATGTTGAAATGCCTCCACGCGCTTTCCTTCCTAATAATTAGATGAACCCTAAAAACCCCTTCGGCAACATCACCTGCAACAACCCGAACAGGTATGTGGCGCCGAAGCTGGCGGCAACGGCGAGAACCAGGGTGAGCCACCAGGGCTGCCGTCCCAACCTGCGCAGCAGGAAGATGCAGAATCCCATCATGGTCAGACTGAAACCCAGGTATTCCATCAGAAACAGCGACGCCGTCAGGGCGCCCATGATGCTCAGCATCCGTTTGATGCCTTCCCGGCTCGGGATGAAACCGTCCGGCAGAGGTTCTGCCGGACGGCGATAGATCATAACGATCTGAACGAGGGACAACACCATCAGCAGCATCCCCAGCCAGAAGGAAAAGAATCCGGGGCCAGGCCCAAAGTCACTGCCGTAGTATTTGTGGTTCAGTGACTCGCGAATGACGAAAGCGCCGAAGGCAAGCAGCACTCCCCAGACGATGTAGTTAACCCGGCTCATTTGCGGTATTCGGCGATGAGCTGTTTCGCGCGATCGTTCTGGCTTTCAAGGAACTTGTCGAACTCCTCGACGCCCATGAACTTCAGGGTGAGCCCCGCCTTCTTCATCCGTTCCATGTGTTCCGGATCCGCCATCGCCTTCTTGATGGACTGCTCCATGTACCTTACGATCTCCATCGGGGTCCCGGCTGGGAAAATGTACCCCCGGGTTGAGGAAGAGACGAGGTCGAAGCCCCTCTCCTTGAACGTCGGTACGTTTGGCAGATCCGGGTACCGCTGGTCCATCATCACCGCCAGGATCCGGGCCAGACCCGAATCTACCGTCGGCAGGAAGCCGCCGATGTTGTCAAAATCGACATCGGTGTGACCGCCCAGGACCCGTGTGAGGGCTGTCGGTGTGTCCTTTAGATGGATGGTGTTGAACTTGACTTTCGCCCGGCGCTCTACGTCCAGGACCGCCAGGTGGTCGTCGCTTCCGATCCCCGTCGTGGAGGCCTTCACCTGCCCCGGCCTTGCCTTCGCGTCGTTGAGCAGGTCCTCCAGTGTTTTGTAGGGACTCTCCTTTCGGACCAGGACGGCGCCCGGGTCCTGTACGTGGTTCGCCACGGGTTGGAAGTCTTTCATGGAGAAGAGGGCCTTCCGGGTGGGGTCGAAGACGATGGTCTGCAACTGCGGGATGTTGATCAACGCCATGGTGTAGCCGTCGGGCTTGGCGTTGTTCTTGAAATCGGTCAACATCACCTGGCTGCCGGCGCCCGGCTTGTTCTCCGCCAGGACCGGTTGCCCGATGACCTTCTTGAGGGAGTCGGCCAGGAGGCGGACACCCACATCGCTGCTTCCGCCGGCGCCGAAACCGATTTGGATCGTGATGGGTTTGTTGGGGTAGTCTTTCGGTTTGTCGGCCGCCCAAGCCGGCGCCCATAAAAGGCCCAGCGACAGAAGCAGACACACGGACAAGCATTGAATACGCCTTTTCTTCATGAAATCCTCCTTAATCATCGATCGGTTAAAAAAAGCTCTTCCCCGCCGTGACCGGATGGTATGAATCCACAGGCATTCTCATCCGGCGAGGCGCCTCTTACCGCGGCTTTCCTTATCAACTATGAAATATAACGAAGAAAGGACGGAAAACATGGCAACCGTTAGTTATTGTTTGCTATTTTAGCTTTTTATCGTATATCTGTAATATATCACATATCAATAGCGGAAAAATGTCAAGGAGAAAATACGGAATCGACGGAGATCCGCGAGAGTGTGGTTGAAAAATCTTTCTCAAAATTGCCAAATCCGCAAAAAATGTGTATGATCGCCCCGTCCCTGAAAACCGGCTTATTGTTCTTTCGGCGCTGTGGGTGACGGCTTGGACGCCATCGAGCGTGCAGGGTCCCCGTCCCGCACCTTACCTTTACCTTGGGGACGTCGGGCGCATCTTCATACCTTTTATGGAGGGAATGTCCAATGCATGAACAGAAACCCTGGTTGAAGTTTTACGGCGATATTCCGGAGCACATCGACTACCCGCGGGTGACGATGTACGAGGCGCTGATGCAGACGGTTTCCCGGAGCCCGGAAGCCATCGCCTACGACTTTTTCGGTACGACCTCCACCTACCGGCAATTCGGAGAAGAGATCGACCGCTGCGCGGACGCCCTTGCCGCCCTCGGCCTGAAGCGGGGCGACCGGATCACCATCTCCATGCCCACCTGCCCGCAGGGGATCATCTGTTTCTACGCCGCCAACAAGCTGGGCGCGGTCGCGAGCATGATCCATCCGCTTTCGCCCGCGAAGGAGATCGAGTTTTACCTGAACACGGCCAAAAGCCGCTTCGCGCTGACGCTGGACGCCTTCTACGGAAAATTCAAGGAGGCGCAGGAAAAGACGGGGCTCCGGACGCTGATCCTCTGCCGGATTCCCGATTACCTGCCCCTGATCAAGAAGATCGGCTTCAACCTCACCAAGGGGCGGAAGATCCCGCCGGTCCCGGAGGACAAGCTGGTTTCGTGGTGGAGCGACCTGATGCGGGGGAGCTACCCGAAAGCGCCGAAGGCGGATATGGGCACGGACGAAATGGCCGTCATCCTCTACAGCGGCGGCACCACCGGCGTTCCGAAGGGGATCATGCTCTCCAATTACAACTTCATCAGCGAGGGGATGATGGTCTCCGCCTGGGGGAGCATGGGGGGCGGGGATTCCATCCTCGCGATTCTTCCGATTTTCCACGGCTTTGGCCTCGGGGTCTGCGTCAACGCGGCCTTCATGGGCGGGGGGAAGAGCATCCTCGTTCCGCAATTCACGCCGGAGATCGTGGCCGACCTGATCAAAAAGAAGCGCCCGACCATGGTCGTCGGCGTGCCCACCCTCTTCGATGCGCTGAGCAGCAATCCGCTCTTTCGGAAGGCCGACCTCGGCTGCCTCAAGGCCACCGTCAGCGGCGCCGACACGCTTCCCCTGCCGGTCAAGGAGCGGTTCGAGGCGGTCGTGAAGGAGCGGGGAGGGAGCGTCCAACTGCTGGAAGGCTACGGTCTTACGGAGGCCGTGACGGGGATCATGGCGACGCCGCTCAACCAGTACCGCGAAGGAAGCGTGGGGATTCCCTTCCCCGACATGCTGGCCAAGATCGTTCGGTTGGGGACGACGGAAGAGGCGCCCGTCGGCGAGGAGGGCGAGATCTGCGTGAACGGCCCCGCGGTGATGCTGGGCTACCTCGATCATCCGGAGGAAACGGCCAATACGCTCCGGATGCACGCGGACGGGAAGGTTTGGCTCCACACCGGCGACATCGGCACGATGGACGCCGACGGCTTCTTCTACTTCAAGCTCCGCCAGAAGCGGATGATCAAGTCATCCGGGATGAACGTCTATCCCGCCCAGGTGGAGGACGTCCTCTACAAACACCCCGACGTCGCGAAGGCCTGCGTCATCGGCGTCCCCGACGAGAAGCAGATCCAGCGCGTCAAGGGGTTCGTCGTCCTGAAGGAGCCGGGGAAGGCCGGTCCGGAGATGGAGAAGGCGCTGATCGCCCACTGTCAGGAATGCCTGATCCGCTGGAGCTGCCCCCGTGAGATCGAGTTCCGGAGCGACCTCCCCTGTACGCTGGTCGGCAAAATCGCCTTCAATACCCTCGAACAGGAGGAGATTGCGAAACTGAAGGCCGAAGGGAAATACTGCGGAGAATGATTCCGGAACGGACAGCGTCATATCCTGCTGCTGATGAAACTGCCTGCAAATGTCCAGCTACATCGTAAAAAACGACCCACGCCGCTTCTGGCGGCCCTAAATCTGGAAGGAAGTTTTGGGATTTCCTTTAATGGAAACAAGAAAATGATTGACATGACCAGCACAATGGTCATATATCGTATCAAACAACCATCAGGATGGTCACGTGAGTCAAGACGACAACAAACTGTTTGATATATTGGTGAAATGGAATTTCTGGGATAAGGCGTCCATCGAGGCCGGTTATCCGAGAACGCTTAATTCACAAATTCTCCCCCATATCGCATCACCGGAAATCATCGTCATCAAAGGGGTGCGGCGATCGGGGAAATCAACCCTCATGCTGCAACTGATGAATGTCCTTCGTGGCCGGGGCGTTCCGGCTGAGGACATGCTTTACATCAACTTCGAGGAACCCCTGTTTATTGAGCAGCAGGGTGTTGAAATCCTGGACAGGCTGTACCGGATCTATCGGGAGAGGATCAATCCGCAGCGATTCCCCTATGTCTTTCTGGATGAAATTCAACATGTACCCGAATGGGAACGGTGGGCAAGAGTTAAGACCGACCTCAGGGAGGCGAAGCTTTTTGTTACGGGCTCCTCGGCTAATCTTGTCGGCGCTGAATATTCAACACTTCTCACCGGCAGGAATCTCTCCTTTACCGTCTATCCTCTCAGTTTTACGGAATTTCTTTTATTCAAAGGTTGCGAAGGGCCGTTCGCTCCACTTTTCCTCACCAGGAATGAACCGCTCATCCGAAATCTGTTGCGGGAATATCTCCAGTTCGGAGGATTCCCGGAGGTGGTTCTGCGAGAAACCGCCACCGGAAAAGAAAAACTTCTGAAGCAGTATTTTGAAGACCTGCTTTACCGGGATATTGTATCGCGCTACCGGCTGCGGGATGTTCGTACACTGAAGAACATTGCCCTCTACTGTATGACCAATGTGTCGAGCCTTTTTTCATACACCAGGTTGAAGAATGTCCTCTCTGTACCCCTGGACGTGGTCCGGAATTATACGGGCTATATGGCGGAAACCTACATGATCAGGGAAGTCCCCAAACATTCTTTCAAAATAAATGAACAGTTGCGCAATCCCAAGAAAATCTATGTCATGGATAACGGCCTGAGGAATGCTGTGTCCTATCGGTTTTCTGAAGACTTGGGCCGGCTGGCGGAGAATGCTGTGTACTGGCGCCTCTTACGTCAGGAAGGGGATGTCTTCTATTACAAGAATCGCGGTGAAGTGGATTTTCTTGTAAGAAAGGGGATGCAGGCAACGAATCTGATTCAGGTATCGATGATCGGTGAGGAAGAGAACTCTGCGCTGCAACGGGAACTGGATGCGCTTGCCGATGCCATGCAAAATCTGGGAGTGGTCGAGGGAATGATCATCACAGAAAGCCGTGAGGAAATTCTTGAGATCCCGCAGGGGAAAATCCGGATGGTTCCATTGTGGAAATGGTTGACGTCTTGAAGGTCGTAAAAATAAATCTGTCCCCTTTTTACTTCTTGACAATACGCGAATAATCAAGATAATGGTGATCGTGTTCACTGAATTATAATAAAAGTGGGGATCGCAATGATCAGGAGAACCATTCAAGATGCAATCGAACAATCCCTTTTCAAGGGGAAGGCGATCATTATCTACGGCGCCAGGCAGGTGGGCAAGACCACGTTGATCATGGCGCTTCAGCAGAACGCTGCCGTTCCCTCCATCTACCTCAACTGCGATGAGCCGGACATCCGCCGATCTCTTTCAGATAAGACATCGACCGAATTGCAGATGTTAATGGGCAACAACCGGCTTGTGCTGATTGACGAGGCGCAACGGGTCAGCACAATCGGACTCACCATCAAACTTTTGACCGATACGGCGCCAAACATTCAGGTGATCGCTACCGGTTCTTCCGCCTTCGAGCTTTCCAGCAAGATAGAGGAACCGCTGACTGGCAGAAAACGGGAAAAGGGGGTAGTCGGTTAGCGTCACCTGTCTGATTATCCCCATTCATATCCATGTGTCACGTCACGTTCGGTAATCGGGCCAGTTGCAACAGCCCGTTCAAGTAGTCTTCTGAACACAAGGC
>Ga0100387_10004287_pt1 | contig 11778 bp, 7 predicted proteins | sample CryGeymeta201511_FD_81547 | JGI IMG/M metagenome (GOLD analysis project Ga0100387, IMG submission 81547) | Groundwater microbial communities from Crystal Geyser aquifers in Utah, USA - Crystal Geyser metaG 2015-11 | ecosystem: Environmental > Aquatic > Deep subsurface > Groundwater | place: USA... | reverse complement strand
ATTTATCTCTTCTAATTGGTACTCATAATCAAACAATCCACGCATCACTTCTCTCTTTTTTATATTTATTTTACTGAAATCTTGGTTTTAACAAAATTAAGGGTGGTTTTTAGAGGTGCCCTACTGTAAATCAATTGAATATCACTTAAAACAGTTATTTTTAATTCTATCTACATCCTATCCCACACATCATTTGAACCGTCTTATGCCAAAGATTTCCACATGCCAAAGATTAGATTAGTTCAGTGTTATTTTCTCATTCAATAAAACTCTTTGCTTTTGTGTTATCGTATCTTCATTTTGGACGATTATTTTCAACTTTTTATAAAGTTTGTACTCTATTATGATTGCAAATAAACCTAATATTCCAAGGGTGTATAACATAGTAATTAACTTAACATCGAAGTAGTCAAGAACCATAGCAGTCACAGCTCCTCCAATAATAGCCACCGATACTACAAAGGAGCGTAACATCAGATAGTCTTTAATCTCTATCTCATCTTTCATAAAATCTATTGTATGAATTCTTGATATTTCAAATGTGATTGCCTGAAATGTAAATATAGTTAAAATGACATAAGTAAAAAGTACCATGTTCACCTCAGACAAAAGGTAGCTTAGCATCTGAATAATGTCTAAAATAATAACAAAGAGATATATCTTATAAATTTTTACTTTTTTAAACAGTGGTTGGATTAAACCATCCGTTGCACCAATAAGCATATAAAAACTTATGGCTAGAACTGGCAGATGCAGACCTTCTAGTTTAGTGATGTAGGGCATTAAAACCCAGTCAATATATGTTGTTAAGAACAGAACAAGTACTTGAAGTTTGAGAAGTTTAGAGTGTTCAAGTGATTTATAAAGATGCGTGTAGTTTTTTATCGGCATAGTTCAACTCCATAAGATAGTTTGCTTTAACATCTATTATCTTATACATGAGTAGAACTATATCTGAATGTGGAAAATGGAAGTACTAAGAGTTGTAACTTTCACTAGCAGAGAGAAAGATTTCCACATGCCAAAGATTGCTATTTAAGAGTCTCTCAACCTCTCCTGAACCTCATTAAATATCTCTTCGACATCCTCAGAGTTTTGCGCACCTATTTTACTAAACACCAATATAGCAATCCATGCGGCTGCGAAGCCTGGGAGGAGTTCGTAGAGGTCGAAGATTCCGCCTTCTAGTTGCTTGTAGATGATGACGGTTAAGGCACCGACGACCATTCCTGCTATGGCTCCATTTTTTGTGATGGAGTGGTTGTAGAGGGAGAGGATGACAAGTGGACCAAACGCCGCGCCGAAACCTGCCCATGCGTAGGCTACAAGTTTTAAAACGCTGGAGTTCTCATCGGTGGAGATGTACCAAGCGATGAGTGCGATGGCTATCACTGTAAATCGCCCTACCCATACAAGCTCTTTGTCCGTTGCATCTTATCTGAGTAGTACGTGGTAAATATCTCTTGTTAAAACCGAGGAGGAGACGAGAAGTTGCGAGTCGATTGTACTCATGATAGCCGCTAAGATTGCGGCTAGTAAAAAGCCTGCTATCCATGGGTTGAAAAGGAGTTGAGAGAGTGTGATAAAGATTTTTTCACTATCTTGAAGATCTACTCCATGTGACACAACATAAGCAAGTCCGAAAAATCCAACTGCCAAGGAGCCAACAACGGAGACAATCATCCATGTCATCCCGATGGTTTTTGCACGATGCATCTCATCTTCATGGCGAATAGACATAAAACGAACCAAAATATGTGGCTGACCAAAGTATCCAAGTCCCCAAGCAAGCAAAGAGAGTATGCCAACTATGGAAGTTCCGCTGAAGATGTCAAGATTTGAAGGGTTTACAGACTCGATGAGCCTAAGCCCCTCACTCACTCCGCCGATGTCATAAAGAACCACAAAAGGAACAACCGCAAGAGCCAACATCATAAGGATTCCCTGAATAAAATCCGTCCAACTCACAGCATTGTAACCACCTAAAAAAGTGTAAGAGACAATAATAAAACTCCCAACTATCAATGCAGTATCATAATCAAGATGGAAAGTCGCTTCAAAAAGTTTCGCACCGCCGACCAGTCCTGAAGAGGTGTAAAGCGTATAAAAGAGCAAAATTACTACAGCGGTAACAACACGAAGAGAATTTCCATTGTCATTAAAACGGTTTGAAAAGTAGTCAGGGATGGTAATCGCATCTTGGAGATGATGCGTATAAACACGAAGAGGTTTTGCCACATAGTGCCAGTTAAGATAAGCTCCGATGATAAGCCCCACCGCTATCCAACTCCCAACGATTCCCTGCGAGTACATCATGCCAGGAAGCCCTAAAAGGAGCCAGCCACTCATGTCCGAAGCACCAGCACTGAGTGCGGTCACACCTGGACCTAAGCTTCTTCCGCCTAAGACAAAATCACTTAAGTCATCCGTTTTAAAATAGAAATAAAATCCTATTCCAAGCATCACTGCCATATAGGCTAGAAATGATATTAGTAGTGGTAACTCCATTAGTTTTCTCCTTTTTCAACTAGACCACGAAGTCCAAGATTCCCATATCTATGGTAACTATCAGATATACTCTGCTCAATAAAATAGTGCATAAGTTCTATACGTCCATGTTCTATAAATGGCTCCGTTGCGATGTAGAGCGTATGCTCTGCCACAGCTTCATAGAGTGAAACATCGGGAGGCTGTAAAAAGCGGATGCGCTCTACACTCTGCATCGCTTTACACAGAGCCGTTGCATCTTCTAAAGCGAAACTATCCTCACGCTCTAGCAAGAAAGATTTTTTCTCTTGCAAATAGAGTAACGCTTCACTTTGAGGGTTGTGAGGAATAGATACATAGACTCTTGCACCTACCATTTTTACAGCGGCGATAGAGGCTAACATCTCATATAAAATATCCTCTTCTTCAAAGCGTAGAAGTACACTTTTTACTCCAATATAGCGTATAACATTACTCTCCCCTCGGATGTTCGAGTAGTCATGCTCTTTGTTAAAATGCTCCGCTAACCAATGGCTAAAATCAGCCGTTAATCGCAATGTTTTTTCAAGAGAGTGAGCAACTTTGTCCTCCTCATCTAAAAGTGGTTTGAGTTTTTTGGCATAGAGGTTAGTAGAACTCTTATCTTCAAAACGCAGATTCATAAATTGCGAGATATAGTTAAAACCACCCGCTTTTTTACCACTTCCTATGGCAGATTTTCCCATGCCACCAAAGGGCTGTCGAATCACTATGGCACCTGTTGTCATGCGGTTTATGTACAAGTTTCCTGCGCGAAGTCGCTCTTTAAATATCTTCTGCTCTCTCGCATCTAAACTCTCCAAGCCTGAGGTGAGTCCATAACCTGTCTCATTGACGATGTCGATTGCATCTTCGAGATTTTTAGCACACATTACACTCAGAACTGGACCAAAAAGTTCATTCATGTGGCAAAAATCACCACGCGAAGTTCCCCATCGGATAGCTGGCTTTAACATGTATGGATTTTTATCTGCATAGGATGGTTCAAGCGCCCATTCCTCTCCCTCATCTAAACTCCCAAGCGCTTTTTTCAAGTTCCCTGAAGGAAAATCCACAAGAGAACCTATACGGTTTTGAAGTTCCCAAACGGAGCCAACATTAAGAGATGAAGCGGCATCCACCAACATCTTTTTAAAGTTTTTATCTTCATACACTTCACGCTCAAGAACTACAAGTGAGGTCGCAGAACACTTCTGCCCAGAGTTGTTAAAAGCGGAAGCGACAATATTTTTAACCGCTTGGTCGCGGTCAGCTAAAGCCGTAACAATCGTTGCATCTTTACCGCCTGTCTCAGCGCTGAGATGAATATCAGGACGGCTTAGTATCATCTCTTTTGCCGTTGTCTCTCCCCCTGTAAAAATCACAAAATCTATATCGCTGTTTGTGATAAGGTGCTTTCCTGCCATCGCTCCGCTACATGGAACAAACTGCAAGGTGTTTTTACTCACACCCGCATCCCAAAAACATTGACAAACTCTATAGGCACAAAGAACAGCATCCGAAGAGGGTTTGATGAGAACTGTGTTCCCTGCCGCTAATGCCGCAGCGATGCCACCTGTTGGAATGGCAATAGGAAAGTTCCAAGGACTCACAACAAGACCAACACCTTTGCCCTCAGCGCAAACTCCTTCAAGTGCTTCAAGCTTTTGCACACTGTAGGGGTAGAAGTTTAAAAAATCTATCGCTTCTGAGACCTCAACGTCTGTCTCTGAAAAGACTTTGCCCACTTCTGCTGCGGCAATGCCGATTAAATCACCCCTACTCTTTTGAAACTCTTGTGCCACAGCCATTAAGACTTTTTGTCTCTGACTTGTCGTGCGTTTACGCCAGCCATCCACATCCGCTTTTGCAACTGCTACGGCTTCGTTTAAATCTGAAGAGGAAGCTTTGACATACGTTCCTACAATCACTTTTTCATTGTATTGGGATTTATCTCTTACCTCTACATTCTCACTTGTTCTAATCAGCTCTCCACCAATCACAACGGATGCATGATAACCACCACTATGTGAAATATTTTTCCACTTGTCACGTAGAGCCTCTGCCCACTCTCTATTTTGTGGCAATGCGAAGTCCGTATCACTCTCATTTTTAAAGATGTAGTTTTCTGTCTCTACCTCAGCTGGGAAGAGTTCCGTTTTTCTATCTTGTGTACGAAATGGTGTTAGGGAGATTTGAGGGAGAACTTCTATGGAAGCATCATAACTCTCTAACACTGTTTTCCATGCAGGCGAATTTACACTTAGTCCAAAACTATGACGTAAAAAGTTCTCCTCAGCAGTGTTCTCATCAAAACGTCTCACAAGATAAGCGATGGCATTTGTAAATGTCTCCTTCGTTGCTATGGGCGCATACAAGATAACATTTAACCCCTCTTTTTTAAGTACGTGGTACGCTGTCTCACTCATGCCTTCGAGCATCTCAGCACTACAATACTTCTCAACACATCTCTCACGGGCAAGCAACATCGCCACAGCATGCTCAAAGAGATTGTGTGAAGCTATTCCAACATGTACATAGGGTGCGACATCCTCTGCTATGAGATAATCCATCAAGATTTTAAAGTTTGCATCGGTTTCACGCTTACTCAGGTAAGTTACACATGGCCAGTTACGAAGACTCGACTCTGTAAGTTCCATCTCCTGATTTGCACCTTTAACCAAGCGGATTTTAATCGGTACGCCACCTTTGTTGATTCTTTTCTTTGCCCATGTCACAAGCTTTTTGAGATTTTCAAGTGTATCTGGGAGATAGGCTTGTAAAACGATTCCCGCTTCAAGTGAATAGAACTTCTTTTGAGAGAGCGTCTGCATAAAAGCATCTATAGTTATATTAATGTCACGGTACTCTTCCATGTCAAGGTTTACAAACTTATACTCCTCTTTGCCATTATGTATAAAAGTGTTTTGCATCGCTGCGGAGTAGATACGCTCTAATCTCGTTGAAATCTCTCCAACACTCCAAGTATGTGCTACAGGAGTAACTTGTGAGAAGATGGTGGAGATTTTTATGGAGATATAGTCTATGTGTGGGTTTTGGAGCGCCTTGATGTACTTCTCTATTCTAGCCTCTGCTTCACCCTCACCTAAGACCATCTCTCCGATGATGTTAATGTTCACTCGCGTATGCTCTTTACGTCTCTTTTTGAGATGTTTGTTGAGTGCATAATCCTCACCTTTTATCACTATGTCACTTATATCTTGACGCAGATATTTTATAAAAAGCTCAACGGAGGTATCGGGCATATATATCCCAATATGTCGAAACGACCAGACAAGCAACTCTTCAAAGTCGCTAAAGATATCGGTACCTTTATACTTTGAAAATATATACTCTAACTGATTTGCGATTCGCTTAGAGTTGTGAGCGCGGAAGCTTTGGTCGAGTAACTCAATGAGAAAAATCTTATTCATAGGATTTTTGAGCATTCTTTTCATAATCTCATGAAATTTCTTCTCACTGCTCTCTCTGCTTTTGTCTATCTCACTTTGCCATGAAGCGGCTACATCTTTTGCCGATTCAAATATTGTTTTACTTATTTGCATTTTAGATCCCTTCGCTTTTCATGGTATCAAGATACTTTTAAATCCAACTTATTTTTCTAAATTTTTTTACTGAGACTTAGAAATTAAAACGTATTTCCACATGCCAAACATCTAAAGTTCTCACAGAGTTATAGTAGCAAGTTTATATGAAGCTTAATAGGAATAAAATGAGTGATATACCTTTATAGAGTCTCACTCTATCTTGTTAGAAAAACTAAAATTGGAGAGAACATGACTATTATTAACTTAATAATATTTTTAGCAGTAGGTGCCTTGGCTGGATGGCTTGCGGGCATCCTCATAAAAGGACGAGGTTTTGGCATTCTAGGTAATATTGTTGTTGGGATTGTTGGTGCTCTTTTAGGTGGCTTTGTATTTGGTCTGCTTGGTATCACAACGGGTGGTTTGATTGGCGCTATTGTTATGGCTACTATCGGCGCTATTATTTTGCTATATTCAATCACTTTAATCAAGAGAGTATAACTCTATAGCATCTCAAAATAAAGCATGTAATGTTGTCCAACAAACCATCAAGACAATTCATCGGAATACGCATGAGAGCTAAACTATTATTTTTACTTTTATCTTCCTCTGTTTTGTATGCGCAAACTCTTCCCCTTCTGTTTCAAGGAAACAGAGCTTTAGGGGAGAGAGAGCTTTATGAAACAGTACACCTCTATAAACCCTATTTTTATGAATTTTACAAAGATGAACCAGCAGTAGATACAAGAACGCTCCCTATTCTCAGACAAACACTTCAAAACTTTTACAAAACAAAAGGTTTTTACCATACAGAGATTAGCTACGCAAAAAATGAAAAAACAATCACGATAAGTATCAAAGAGAATGCCCCTATACGAGTGAACGATATTACTACGCTCTCCAAGCTAGATATTGCTTCTAAAATTTTTCTTGAAAAAAATGATATTTTTGATGCAGAAAAATTCACGCAAAGTAAGAAAGAGATAGAACTCTTTTATGCAAATAATCATTACTGTAACATAGAACTTGATGCAAAGGCGTGGATTGACATAAACACAAACTCCGCTTACCTGACTTATAGCGTAACTCCAAATGCTCTTTGCCACTTTGCCAACGTAACCGTTCATAGTTCTGAGACAATAGATGCAGATATTATAAAATCACTTTTATACATAGAAGAGGGAGATAGTTTCTCTTTAGAAAAAATAAAAAAAAGCTATCAAAGCCTCTACTCTCACGATGGAATATCTAAAGCTTTAATCGATACAAAAACAGATGAAAACAACAGCGTCGATGCAATAGTCACTATTACAGAAAATGAAAAACCAATTCGCATGCAGATTGGCTTGGGTGCAAGTAGTAACGAAGGTTTTATGGCATCCTTTGGAGTAAAACATAGAAACCTTTTTGGTAATTTAAAAACTTTAAGCCTCAACACAAGAGTGACACAGATTCAACAGAGTCTCAAAATAAATTATGAGATGCCACTTGTCAATAAAAACTCTTTTGGAGCAGAGAGTGGTCTTGAAAATGAGATTTTTGAAGGCTTTAAAGAGAAGAGAGTTTTTACAACGCTCTCCATAAACCAAAGGTTTACCCCTACGTCATTTAAAGAGAGTCTCTTTTTTGACAATGTTGATACCTATGAGAGTGATGATAAGCTTTTGTTTCCTGAGGGTTCACTCTTTGTCTTGTCTCCAAAACTTGAATGGAACTATGATACCAGAGATAAGATTTTAGAGCCAAGTAAAGGCTACTTCTTAGGCGCTGAAGTGATGGGTTCTGCGATGAGTGAAATCTCGGATGCGACCTATTATAAATTTAAACTCTCAGGCGGTTATATTTTACCTCTGGCTTCAACTATCTTAGCAGCAAGAGTAAAGTTTGGCTCTTTGCATCTTTATCAAGGAGAGATTCCAGCATCGTACCGTTTTTATGCAGGTGGTATGGATAGTAATCGTGCCTATGGTTACCGTAAACTAGGAGCTGTCGATGCGCTCTTAAATCCGATTGGCTTTGACTCTGTTGTTGAGACAAAAATTGAGGAGCGTTTTCCTCTTTATGGTGCGATTAGGGGTGTTGTGTTTAATGACAACACTTTTATAGGAGATAATTTTACTCCCAATTTTACGAGAGGATATTATAGTGCAGGCGTTGGACTTCGCTATAGGACTCCCATTGGAGGGCTTGCCATTGATTTTGGATTTGACATAGCAGACCCAACTGCGCAACATGCGCTTCACTTTCACATTGGAGAGTCGTTTTGATAAAAAAAATCTATCTTCTTTTTTATTACTTTGCTCTTTTTCTAGTAGCTATTGGCATAGCTTCTCTATTTGTATTCTCACAAAAGCATCTGCTTAACACTTTTGCAGATAAATATTTAAAAGAGTCAGGAGTCAAATACTCTCACATTGAATGGAGTTTATTTAATGGAATTATTGTACATGACCTAAAATATGAAGAGGCGATTAGTATCAAGAGAGTTCAAGTGCACTACAACCTTTTATATCTCTTTCGAGCGACTCCGAAAATCAGTAAAATAGAAGCGGATGCATTCACTTTGGATGTAAGTAAACTTGCACCCTCAGATGAGAACCAAACGCAAACTTCGCTCATCGCCTTTGCAGTTTCAAATCTTGAACTAAAGCATACAAAACTCATTCTAAAAGATGAGACTTATTTATTTGATGTAAAAGCAAAAGAGTTCTCTTTTGATGAGAAGATTGATGTAGGCAGCGTTACTATGGAGTTAAACTCCACTTACGTAAATGCAATCATAGAAGGTACTATAAAATCCAATAAATTTGATGGAAACGCTTCGGTTGAGGTAAAAGAGAGTCTTACTATCAAGGATGCAAAGATAGAGTTTAGTTACTCTGTTAATACTAACTACTATCAATCCACACTCCATGCAACACTCGAAGAGGAGCCACTAAAATTTCCCGCTCAGACATTGAGTGCGGAACTCTTTGGAGATGAGAGCGGTATGGGGGCAAATATTAAAACTGACTTATTTGATCTGAATATAAGCTCAAAAGATTATGAGATTTACGAAGCTACACTCTACCCTAAACTTGAAGATGCATTTTATAAACCCTACCCAATGAAGTTGTTTTTACCAATAAAGATGAGATATGAAAATATCTCAAAAAATCAAAAATTAACTCTAGATGCAAATCTACTCCATGCAACACTCACCCAAAAAGAGAAGCGTATCAAGGGCTATGGCACGCTTGCATCGGCTCAATTCACCCTCTCTACTCAAGAGAACAACTCTAAAGTATTGCTTCATACAAAAGTGCTCTCTATAAAAAAACTATTAGCCCAGCTTCATCTGCGTGCACAAGAGGAGAGTATGGTTCATGATGGTGAAGCCGAGATTGATTCCACTTTTGATTTTGCTGAAAACTTTTCCATGAAGAATGATTTCCACATGCCATGGTACACAATCACTTTAGACGATAAGAAGAGTTATTTACTCAAAGATATTTTTCTCTCATCCACCTACAGCAACGATAATTTTGTTATTGAGAGTTATAAAGCAAACTATCTTGAACAAAAGTTTTATTCAGATAAACCCTCAACCATCTTCACAGATGAGAATAAAAATATCGTGATTAAAGAGTTTTGGCTCTATGACAACCTACTTGCAACAGGTTTTATTGACACTACGAAAAGAGAGGTAAATATAGCTCTAAAAAGTGATAAGTTTAGCTATTACAATAAAGATATAAACATAAGTGCTAAGGCTGATTTGCATGCGAGTATGGACGCTTTGGGAAAACAAAAAATAGAGGGAACTGTTACACTGCTTGATGGAGTTGTCAGTTACGAGCCAAGGGATGATTTTACTGTTAGAGACAGAGATATAATCGTTATACAAGAGATGAAAAAAGCTCGTAATTCAAATTTATCTATGCGTATAAACATAAACGCGTTCAAACCAATCACTTATAAAACCAAAGAGATTACGCTTCATTTCAGCCCCGATATGAGTATCTCCCAAGAGCCAAATGCACCGCTCAAACTTTTAGGTATGGTAACCATCCATGATGGAGAGATTACAAATAGCGATAAGAGCTTTGTATTTGACAAGAGTGAGATATATTTTACAGCTAAAGAGCCTATAGACCCACAACTTAATCTCAATCTGCACTACTACACTGCAGATGATATGGATATAGAAATTTTTATTACAAACAGGCTTAGTTCGCCTGTCGTTATCTTCTCTTCAAAGCCTGCTATGAGTCAAAATGACATTATCTCTTACATACTCTTTGGTGAGCCTGCTAGCGCTTTGTTTGAGAGTTCAGATGGAGATACAAAAATATCTGCGAGTTCCTTGCTTCTAGGAACTGGTTTAAAGCAGATGTTCAGTCAAAGCGCAGGAATAAAGATAGATACGCTCAATATTTTGACAAACAAAGAGGGAACACTGGGGTATGAAATAGGAAGCCGTTATAATAAAGATATTCGCATACTCTATAGAAATGACACAGCGTCAAGCGTTGTAGTGCAATATAGCCTCAGCAAATCTCTAAGAGTGGATGTCGATGTTGTACAAACAGGACAAGGGATTAATATCATCTATGTAAAAGATTTTTAAAAATGAGCATAAGGAAAAAATCATGAAATATATTAAAATTATCGCCAATAAAGAGAGTGCTGACACTGTTTTGGCAATAGCGAAAAAGGAAGAGGTACAGGACTTTCGTCTTGGTATTGTCGAAGAAGATGGCATGCAACAAATGCGAATGCTTGTAAGCGATGACAAACTCCAGTTAGTACTTGATGCCTTACAAAAGCTCTTGGTCGAACAACCAACTGCTCACGTTGCAGTCCTTCCAGTAGAGGTATCCTTGCCTAAACCCCAAGAAGAGGAACGTAAGCAAGAAGATGCTGCAACTGAAGCACGAGAAGCCCTCTATGAAGGGGTTGAAAAAGGTGTACGTATTGATTTAAATTTTGTTGTGCTTGTTATACTCTCTTCACTAGTAGCTGCGATAGGTCTTATTACGAACAATGTTGCTGTCATCATCGGAGCCATGGTTATTGCACCCCTACTCGGACCAAACCTTGCCCTGAGTCTCGGAACGGCGATGGGTGACCTCTCGTTGATTAAAAATTCGGTAAAAACTCTCGTTGTGGGAATACTCCTAGCCATAGCGGCACCTGCTAGTTTGGGAATATTTTGGTCTTTTGATGTCACAAACCATGAGCTAATGTTGCGTACCGCTGTGGGCATGGACTCCATTGCTCTCGCTCTTGCATCTGGTGCCGCAGCAGCACTCTCTCTTACCACAGGACTCTCAAGCGTGTTGGTAGGTGTCATGGTTGCCGTAGCTCTCCTTCCACCTGCAGCGGCACTTGGATTGATGCTAGGTGCTGGATATAGCAATCTTGCTATTGGTGCAGGATTATTACTGATGGTCAACATTGTATGTGTCAACTTGGCAAGCAAGATTATTTTTGATATTAAAGGCATTCGTCCAGCTGGTTGGAGAGAGGAGAAAAAAGCAAAACGCTCCATAGTTGTTTATATTGTAGGCTGGCTTGTGACACTACTTTTACTTATAGCGCTCATCTATCTGCGCAGTTCATTAACAAGCTAAGCCTAATGTGATAAAGCTATAATACCCCAAGAAAACAACACAAGAAAAATCAATTTCTAATTCCAAAAGAGTTAAGATACATAGATTATTTTAAGGGGTAGATGATGAGT
>Ga0100387_10004282_pt1 | contig 11785 bp, 6 predicted proteins | sample CryGeymeta201511_FD_81547 | JGI IMG/M metagenome (GOLD analysis project Ga0100387, IMG submission 81547) | Groundwater microbial communities from Crystal Geyser aquifers in Utah, USA - Crystal Geyser metaG 2015-11 | ecosystem: Environmental > Aquatic > Deep subsurface > Groundwater | place: USA... | reverse complement strand
GGCAATACCATGTCTCCGGTAACTCCCAACAGCATCAATCCCAATCCATTGTTTCCATCTGGGATTTTGCCCTGATAGGCTGGCCTTTTGGTGCCTCTCCGGCGATAAAGTTCTTCAATTTTCTGTTGAATTTCTTTTTCCAGACCATTGGCTTTGATATACACTTCGCATTGCTGGTCGATGGCGGCATTCATAAAGAAACCCACCAAAGTTGGTGCCGGCCCGTTGATGGTCATCGAAACCGAGGTGGTGGATTTGGCCAGATCGAAACCCGAATAGAGCTTTTTCGCATCATCCAGACAGGCAATACTCACGCCTGCATTGCCAATTTTTCCATAAATATCAGGACGGATATCCGGGTCTTCACCATATAAAGTCACCGAATCGAAAGCTGTGGAAAGTCGCTTGGCAGCCAGCCCTTTACTTACATAATGAAAGCGGCGGTTGGTACGCTCAGGGCCTCCTTCGCCTGCAAACATGCGCGTGGGATCTTCGTTTTCGCGTTTAAACGGGAAAACCCCGGCAGCATAAGGAAATTCGCCCGGTACATTTTCCTTCAATACCCAACGCAGTATCTCGCCCCAGCTTTTGTAGGGAGGCAAACAAACCTTTGGAACCTGTGTGTGCGACATAGATTCGACATGCGTGGCAATTTTCAATTCCTTGTCGCGCACCTTAAAGATAAAATATTCATCGGTGTATGATTTTTTGGTCTGATCCCAATTTTCAAGAATTTCTTTGTTTTTTGGATCAAGTTTGGCGACCGTTTTTTTAATTAACTGACGGATCGGTTTGTTTGCTTCCTCTTCATGCTCTTTTTCCAGAAGGGAGGCCGATTGCTCCAGACTAAATAATTTTTGTGCCACTTCGCTTTGCTGCATGGCCCAACGGTTATAGCCACGAACGGTTTCTGAAATTTCCGAAAGGTAACGTATCCGATGAGGCGGGATGATATAAATCTTGTCCGGCGAATGACCGGAATCACCTGATTTCTTACCAAAACCAACGCCGGTAAATTGTTCAATTTTCAACAGAAGGTTGGAGTATAACTCATTGACGCCAGGATCGTTAAACTGCGAAGCTACGGTACCATAAACAGGCATTGAATCCGAATCCTGATCGAACAACTGATGATTGCGCTGATATTGTTTCTTCACATCACGTAAGGCATCCATCGCGCCCCGCTTGTCGGCTTTGTTTAAGGCGATGATGTTGGCATAATCTAGCATGTCGATTTTCTCCAGCTGGCTGGCAGCACCGTATTCAGGAGTCATCACGTAAAGTGAAACATCGCTGTGATCGATGATGGCGGAGTCGGACTGGCCGATGCCCGAGGTTTCGAGGATGATCAAATCAAAACCCGCCGCCTGCGCGATGAGTTCTGCATCTTTAACATATTTTGACAGACTCAGGTTGGCCTGACGTGTGGCGAGCGAGCGCATATAAACGCGGGGATTGTCGATGGCGTTCATGCGGATGCGGTCGCCCAAAAGGGCACCACCCGATTTACGTTTGGACGGATCTACCGAGATGATGGCCATTCGTTTTTCGGGGAAATCGCGTAAAAACCTACGTACTATTTCATCAATTAAGGATGATTTTCCGGCACCACCAGTACCTGTAATTCCCAAAACGGGTGATTTTATTTTACGTTTGTGATGGGCTATTTCTTCGAGTAAAGGGGCTACTTCATCGCGGTTGTTTTCGGCAGCGGAAATTAGCTTTGCAATGGATACAAAGTTTTGGGTATAAATATCTCTGGCTGTTACCTGAATATCTTTACCGGTAGGAATATCTGATTTTTCCAACAAATCGTTGATCATACCCTGAAGGCCCATTTCCATTCCGTCGTCGGGACTATATATGCGGGTGATGCCATAAGCTTGCAATTCTTTGGCTTCTTCGGGCAGGATTACGCCACCACCACCGGCAAAAATGCGGATATGACCGCACCCTTTTTCCTGGAGCATGTCGAACATATATTTCAAAAACTCCATGTGCCCGCCCTGGTAGCTGGTGAGTGCGATGGCTTGTGCGTCTTCCTGAATGGCTGTGTTTACAATTTCGTGTACCGAACGGTTGTGTCCCAGGTGTATGACTTCGGCTCCCGAAGCCTGTATAATCCTGCGCATGACGTTGATGGCGGCATCGTGTCCGTCGAACAAGGAGGCTGCGGTAACGATACGGATGTGATTTTTCGGTTTGTAAACAGGTTGGTCTTGCATACTATAATTCCATTTTTTTAATCGTGCAGCAAAGATAAAAACTTTCGGGCGTGTAAATAAAGAATGGAACACGGATGACGCGGATGCGACGGGTTTGCACGGATAAAAGGTAAAAGTTTAGAACACGGATAACACAGATGTTACGGATTTAAACGGATAAAACCCGTGATCACCCGTTTAATCAGTGTCATCCGTGTTCAAAAACAAATTTGTATCTTTAGCAATTAAAACCCATCGCCATGCTATACGAAGAATTAACAAGTGAAATTATCGAAGTATTCTATAAGGTTTATAATACTTTGGGATACGGTTTTCTTGAGAAAGTTTATGAAAATGCCATGATGATTGAATTGAAAAAAGCGGGATTGGAGTGTAAAAATCAATGCCCGATTGCAGTTTATTATGAAGGTGAATCTGTTGGAGATTATTCTGCAGATATCATTGTAGAAAATTTGATTATCCTTGAACTTAAGGCTGCTGAAGCCTTGGTTGATGAACATGGTTATCAGCTAATCAACTACCTGAAAGCTACAGACAGAGAAGTGGGTCTGTTGTTCAACTTTGGGAAGAAACCTCAGTTTAAAAGAAAAATATTTACTAATGACAGAAAGGGTTAGAACACGGATAAAGGGGGAAAAATTAGAACACGGATAACGCTGATGGGACGGATAAGAACGGATAAAACCCGTGATCACCCGTTTAATCGGTGTCATCCGTGTTCCAAAACAAATTTTCAATATTTTTGACAAAAAATAAAAACGATATTAAATGTTCAACAAGACTTTCTTTCTTTCAATTGTACTTTCATGGCTTTCGGTTACACAGATTTTTGCTGGTGAGGGCATGTGGATTCCCATGTTGCTGTAGCAGATGAATGAAAAAGAAATGCAGGAAATGGGTTTAAAAATTACGGCAGAAGATATTTATTCCATTAATCACAGCAGTTTGAAAGATGCTGTTTTGCTTTTTGGACGGGGTTGTACCTCGGAGCTGATTTCGAAAAACGGATTGTTACTCACCAATCACCACTGCGGGTTTGGTCAGATTCAACAACACAGCACTATGGAACACGACTACCTGACCGATGGTTTTTGGGCGATGAACCAGGGCGAAGAACTGGTAAATCCGGGACTCACCGCCACCTTGCTTATCAGGATGGAAGAAGTTACGGAAAAAGTGCTCGAAGGAGTAACCCCTCAAATGACTGAAAAGGCGCGGCATGAATTGATTGCACTCAACAACCTGAAAATAATTGCGGAGCTTGAGAATGATTCTCTTTATCAAGGGTTCATTAGGCCGTTTTTCAATGGGAACCAATACTATATGATGGTTACCGAAACCTTTAAAGACATCCGACTGGTAGGTGCACCTCCCTCAAATATCGGTAAATTTGGAGGCGATACCGACAATTGGATGTGGCCCCGGCATACCGGCGACTTTTCACTGTTTCGCATTTATGTGGGCAAGGATGGAACTCCGTCCGAATATGCTGAAGACAATGTACCTTATCAGCCCAAATTCTATCTACCCATTTCGTTGGAAGGGGTTCAGGAAGATGATTTTACCTTTGTGTTTGGCTATCCGGCCAACACCAGCGAGTACCTGCCATCGTATGCTATCGAAATGATTACACAGGTACAAAATCCGCAGAAAATTAAACTCAGGGAAACCCGGTTGGATATTTTTGGGAAATATGAAGAAAAAGATCCTCAAATTCGCATTCAATATGCCTCCAAGGATGCACGCGTCGCCAACTATTGGAAAAAAATGATTGGCGAAAGCGATGGGATCAAACGCATGAAAGGAATTGAAAGGAAGCAATCTTATGAGGCAGAATTTCAGGATTGGGCACGAAACACGTCTTATAGCGGGCTGCTTCCTGCCTTTGAACAAGCTTACTCATTATTGAGTCCGTTGAATGTTGCAACCGATTATTATCTGGAGGCTGGTTTGGCCATCGAACTCGTGGCGTTTGCCAACGGATTTTCCAAACTTGCCACACTAAGCCAGACAAAACCTGTTCAGGAAGACTTGATCAAAAAGGAAAAAGAAAAATTGCTTGGTAAAATAAAGGCCTTTTTCAAGGATTATTATCAAGCCATTGATGAAGAAGTAATGACAGCACTGCTTATGTTGTATGATGAAAATTTGGGAACACGGTATAAACCGGCTTTTTTTGAAGAAATTCATAAGAAATATAAAGGCAACTACCCGAAATACACCAAAGCGGTTTTTGCACAATCGATGTTTGATAATCAGGAAAAGATTACTGAATTCGTTGAAAATTACCAGCAAAAGGATTTGAAAAAACTGCGTAAAGATCCTGTTTATCTAATGGCTTCTCAAATGACGGCTCTTTATCAGGATGAAATAAAACAACAACGTACGGCCCTGAACAACACGCTTGACAGTTTGCAGCGATTGTATATGAAAGCCCAAATGGACATGCAGCCCGACAAACGGTTCTACCCCGACGCCAACTTTACTTTGCGTGTGAGTTATGGAAATGTGGGTGGCTTTTCACCAAAAGATGCAGTATATTATAAGCATTTCACAACACTAGAAGGCATTATTCAAAAGGAAAATCCTGACGTGTATGATTACGTTGTTGAGGACAAATTGAAAACACTCTACCAAAACAAAGATTATGGACAATATGCCGATCAGGACGGTACCCTGCATGTGGCCTTTGCGGCCAGTAACCACACCACTGGTGGAAATTCGGGAAGTCCGGTACTCAATGCGGAAGGTCAGCTGGTTGGTGTGAACTTTGATCGTTGCTGGGAAGGCACCATGAGCGATTTGATGTATGACCCAGAAGTTTGTCGCAATATCTCATTGGATATCCGGTATTTTTTATTCGTGGTGGATAAATACGCGGGTGCAGGTTATTTGTTGGATGAAATGACGTTGATACATTAATAGGTTGATCAATTGCTATTTACCTCGCGGTAAATTTTGCCGCAAAGTTAAGCACGGAGAACTGCGGAGGAAAACATTGCTTTTTTAGGTATAACAAATAGCGAATCTTTGCCCTGGTAATTCCATGGCTTTGTGGATTAATTTTTGCCGTTAAATGCTTCACCTGCACTATTTCCCATTTCACCGAGCAAGCACCCCCATTCACCTAAAACCTATTTAAGGGAACCTGTTGTCATTCTAGTTTTGCACACGCAATAAACGATAAATTATTAATCGCTATGAATACGCAGCATCAATTCATACCCTCAACCCCGGCCATCCCGCTTAACCTGAATGCCAAGGCTCATCTATACATATTAGATTTAGATTGGAGTATTCACAGATCACGAATGAAACTTTCAAAGGCGAACAAATTATTTAATATAAACTTAATAAACTATTTTCATAATAATAGTTTACGGAGTTTATTTTTTAGTACTTTTGCCGTCCGTTTTAACAAACTATTACACTATTTCAACATGAAGATATTAAAAATAAACACTGTACTTCTTTTGTTTTTTCTGACAAACAGTCTGGCGGCTCAACAAATAAAAACGTTTTCGTTGAAAGAAGCGATCGCCTTTGCCATGGAAAACAACTATACGTTAATTAACTCGCAAAAGGATGTAGAATCGGCCAAATACCGGGTAAAAGAATCCACTTCTATAGGTTTGCCTCAGGTAAGTGGCTCCATTAATTATAACGACAACCTGCAGCGTCCGGTAATGATTATCCCTGACTTTTTTAATGACCCCACCAAAAACATTGAGCTTCAGTTTGGAACCAAGTATGATGGTACCATGGGTATTTCAGCTTCGCAATTGATTTTTAGTGGTGAATACATTGTCGGATTGCAGGCTGCCAAAAAATTTCTTGAAAGTACCGACATCAACTTTTTTAAAAATAAAGTGGAAGTAAAACAACAGGTGGCCAATTCGTATTACGCGGCGCTTTCGGCAGCAGATGGCCTGGTGGTGATCGATTCAACACTTCGCATCACCCGAAACCTGGCCGATGAAACCCGTCAGGTATATGAGGTTGGTTTCGCCGAAGAAACCGATGTCGACCAGCTGGAACTGCTGGTATCTGATTTGGAAGCATCGCAGGATTACCTGAACAACCAATTGCTGATTGCACATGCGTATCTCAAATTTTACATGGGATTGAACGATGCCGACAGTTTGATCTTAACTGATAACATGGAAAGTATTATTGAGGAGAAAAATAGTTCCGGAATATTGATAAACCCTTTTGTGGTTGCACAAAATGTGGATTACAGGTCGGTTGTCAAACAAAAGGAGTTGAGCATGCTTCAGGTAAAATTAGCAAAATCGGCCCATTTGCCTTCACTTTCCGCCAATTTAAACTATCAAACACAGGCACAAAGGGATCAATGGGATTTTTTTAAAAAAGAGGGAATCTGGTACAACAGTTCCGTTTTTGGTATTTCGATGAAGGTTCCTATTTTTTCAAGCGGTATGCGGCACTCAAAGGTTAAACAGGCCCAGGTTGCTTACGAGCAGGTTGAAGTATTGGAGATGCAGTTGTTGTCAACGCTTGGTATTCAGTTCTCAAAGGCAAAAAATGAGTATATGAATGCCTACGCGGTTTATTTGAATAAACAGAAAAGCCGGATAACAGCCGAAAAAATCTATAAAAAAACAACCGAAAAATACACCGAAGGATTGGCTACGAGCCTCGACTTGCTTAACACGCACAACCAGTTCCTAAATACTGAAAATGAATATATCAATGCTGCATTGTCATTGCTGAAAGCGGGCGAGGAGCTTGAGAAAATACTTACCAAGTCGAAAATATAACTACCCATGGAAACTAAAAGAAACGATATTATAGAACAGGTAAAAAACCTTTACCTTGAATTTGGTATCAAAAGTGTTACCATGGATGATGTATCGCACAAGTTGGGTATCTCAAAAAAGACTTTATACGAGTTCTTTACCGATAAAAAGCAGTTGGTTTGGAGTGTGCTTGAGAACATGAGTACCTCACCCAACTCGCCCTATTCCATTGGCATGCCCGAAAACCTGAATGCCCTGGAAGAACTATTATTTTATTACAACCTTCAGGTGAAAATGATTCAAGACCATAAACCCGGGTTTATCTACGATTTAAAAAAATATTACCCCCGCTTTTTTGAACATTTTAACAAAATAAAACGTACCCGTTTCATCGATCATGTGCGCAATAACCTCGTGAAGGGGAAAAATGAAGGGCTCTTCAGATCTGACTTAGATGAAGAAATAATTACCCGCCTTACCTTGATGCGCATGGAGTGCATCATGACAACGGATATTTTCGATAATTCCTCCTTTTCAAAAGCCAAATTATTTAACGAAATTTTCCGTTTTCACCTCTATGGAATCGTCAATGAAACAGGAAGGAAATTTCTGGAAGAAAATCTTGATAAATTAACATTATAACCAACATCATCACAACAATATTAAAATCAGTATGAAAACGATAATTAAAATCACCTTCTTAGCTTTAGTAACTAGTTTTATGTTCGCCTGTGGTTCCAGCCAAAAGGAAAACCCTGTGGTTCAAATGGAGACCTATAAAAAACAGGTAAGCGAATTGAATAAAAAGATTGAAGATATTGAAAAAGACATCAATACCACCAGCCACGAAACCTATACCGGTATTAAAGTTCCTGTTTTAACTCAGGTGCTTCATCCGGAACTGTTTTCGCATTATTTTGAAGCTGCCGGAGAACTGGAAACCATTGATGAAGCATTTATCAGTCCGGAAGTAAACGGACAAGTGGTTCATATTTCGGTCAAGGAGGGTCAGATGGTGAAAAAGGGCCAAACCCTGGCCAGGCTCAACACGGTTGTGATCGAAAAAAATATACAGGAGTTGGATTCTCAGCTTAGTCTGGCAGAAACAATCTACAAAAAACAGTCGGCCTTATGGGAAAAAAATATAGGATCGGAACGACAATTCCTTGAAGCCAAAAACAACTACGAAAATCTGCAAATCAAGCTGGCAACTCTAAAGGCTCAATACAATATGTCGATCATCGTTTCGCCAATTAATGGCATTGTTGAAACCATCGTTTTAAAAGAAGGCGAAATGGCTTCCCCCGGAATGCAATTTATGCGGATAGTTAATATTGATGAACTTTTTCTTACAGCCCAACTATCAGAGACCTATCTTCCCGTGGTTAAAAAAGGAGAGGAAGTCACCATTACTTTCCCCACTTATCCCGGAATAAAAATGAGCAAACCAATCCATCGTACCGGTAACGTCATCAACAAAGAAAACCGGACTTTTGAGGTTCAGGTAAAACTCGATAATCCTACAGGTGTGCTCAAACCCAATATGCTGGCCAATATGGAGATTAACGACTATAACAATGAACAGGCCCTGGTAGTACCCTCTGTTTTGATCAGGAACGATATGAAAGGAAGTTATATTTATTTGGCTGACAAAAAAGATGTAGAAACGGTAGCGCGAAAGCAATATGTTACCATTGGCAAGTCGTTTAAGGACAAAACTGAAGTGGTAGCCGGACTGACGGAAGGCGACATTTATATTACAGATGGATATAGCAATGTTTCGGACGGGGCAGTAGTAAAGGTGATGAATTAATCACAGCAAGCTATTCATCTTATTTTATCACACAATTTTAACAACGTATCATGAATACAATGAACAACGAAATACAAGAACCCAAAGAGAAGCAACTCGAACGTAACTTCTGGCTTTCAACCTGGGCTCTGAACAACAAAAACACGGTTTATCTGATCACGGTATTGACCATTATTTTCGGGTTTTATTCATACGTGTCGATGCCCAAGGAGTTATTTCCCGATATCAATATCCCGACCATTATGGTGTCAACCATTTATCCCGGAAATCCACCGGTGGATATCGAGAACCTGATTACCCGACCCTTGGAAAAAGAAATAGAGTCGATAAAAGGAATCAAGAAATTAACAACCATTTCGAGCCAGGATGCCTCAAGCGTGTTTGTGGAATTTCAAACTGATGTGGATATAAAAACCGCTCTACAGGATGTAAAAGACGCGGTGGACAAGACCAAGAGCGATTTGCCCGATGACTTGTTGGACGATCCCCTGGTTACAGATATTGATTTCTCCGAATTCCCGGTGATCAACATCAACCTGTCGGGAGACTACAGCGTGAGTGAGTTGAAAGATTTTGCCGAAGATCTGAAAGATGAAACAGAGACCATTTCAGAAGTATCAAAAGTGGTAATCACAGGCATCACCGAACGCGAGGTTAAAATCAACCTCGACCCGTTTAAAATGGCTTCCTTACAGGTTAGCTATGCTGACGTGGAAACCGCCATTTCCAGCGAGAATGTAAGCATGTCGGGTGGTGATGTGGGTTTGGGCAAGATTGACCGATCGATCCGTATTTTGGGAGAGTTTACCAATCCCAATCAAATGCTGGGCGTTATTGTTAAAAGCGAAGAAGGCCATATCGTGTATTTACGTGATATTGCCCAGGTGAGTTACGGGTTTAAGGACCGCGACAGTTACGCCTATCTGGGCGGAAAACCAGTGGTTTCGCTTCAGGTGGTGAAAAAGGGCGGCCAAAACCTGCTTTCAACGGTCGACCAGGTAATGGATGTGCTCCACACGGGCCAAAAAAACGGGATGATTCCAGAAAACTTGTCGGTTACCATCACCAGCGACCAAAGTGAAATGGTAAAAATGCAAGTTAGCAACCTGGAAAACAGCATCATCCTTGGTGTAATCTTCGTGGTTTTTATTCTTTTTCTCTTCCTTGGAACAAGGAACTCCCTTTTTGTTGGATTTGCCATTCCAATGTCCATGTTCCTGTCCTTTATGATCATGGGGCTGATTGATTACCGCATCAACATGATTGTCTTGTTTTCACTGATTTTGGCCTTGGGCATGTTGGTGGATAACGCCATCGTGGTAACCGAAAATATTTATCGGTATGTACACATGGGGTATCCGGTAAAAGAAGCGGCCCGACAGGCCACGGGAGAGGTGGCCATGCCGATTATCTCATCTACGGCCACTACCCTGGCGGCCTTTTTTCCATTGCTTTTCTGGAAGAGTATCATGGGAGAGTTCATGTCGTATATGCCTTTAACGCTCATCTTTGTGCTAGCTGCCTCACTCATGGTGGCATTGGTAATTATCCCGGTGTTGTTTACCGATTTTTATAAAAAAGGAGCCAATATTCAACTTCCCAATGTGAAACGCGGCATCATCCTGATTGGTGTTCTCATTGCGTTGTCCCTGTTATTTTTTGCTGTCAAGGTGAACTGGGTTGGTACCTTGCTGCTTATTTTCGCTTTTATCGGTGTTCTCAACCTGCTGTTTTTGTCACGGCTTGCCTTGTGGTTTCAAAACGTGTTTTTGGTATGGTTCGAAGGGTATTATGTGAGATTTGTCAGGTTCGCTATTTCAACCTGGCACCCGCTGGCCCTGGTGATTGGCGTCTTTTTGTTGATGATTGTTACAATGATGTATTATTTTGGATCAAATCCAAAAGTGGATTTTTTCCCATCTACCGATCCCAAGTTAATTAATATTGTAGCTGAATTGCCCATTAGTACCAATGTTGATATTACCGATTCGGTGATGCAGGTTATAGAAGACAAGGTAAACGATGTGTTAAGGCCTAACATGGAAATCGTTGAATCGGTGTTGACTTTGGCAGGGAAGGGTGCCGTGAGCGAGGATGATGGTTTTAGCGGACGTGGGGGCATGCCCAACCGGGGATTGGTCACGATTAATTTTGTTGATTTCAAAGAACGCGGGGGGAAGAGCACTTCCAAGATAGAGAAACAACTTTCTGATGCGTTGGTTGGCATGTATCCCGGCATCACCATCTCGGTCGAAAAACAGCGCAACGGGCCTCCTACCGGAAAACCAATTAACCTGGAAATAAGTGGTGTCGATTTTCAAAAACTGTTGTTCCTTACCGATACCATCCGTGCCGTGTTTAACGAAGCCAACATACCAGGTATTGAGGCTTTGCACATTGACCTGGATGTGGGAAAACCTGAAATCCTGGTGAACATCGACCGTGAAAAAGCCCGCCGGTTTGGCTTGTCGACCGGACAAATTGCAGATGCCTTGCGCACCTCCCTTTTCGGAAAAGAAATTTCGGATTTCAAAGATGGGGAAGATGAATATAAGATTGTGGTGCGTCTCGACAAGAAATACCGCGACAACCTGCCCGATTTAATTAACCAACGGATTACTTTTAGAAACCAATCTTCAGGTAAAATTGTTCAGGTTCCCATCTCGGCTGTTGCCGAATTTGAATACAGTTCAACCTATGGAGCTATTTCGAGGAAAGACCGCAACCGCATGATTACCATCTATTCCAATGTAATTGAGGGATATAATGCCAACGAGATCAACCAGGAATTGAAAAAGATCATGGCCGGTTTTGAGATGCCTGCCGGGTACAAGTATGTGTTTACCGGAGAACAGGAAGAACAAGCCGAGTCGATGTCGTTTCTCTCCATGGCCATGCTGATCGCCCTGGCATTGATCACCCTCAGCCTCGTTACACAGTTTACCTCGCTTGTGAAGCCGGCCATTATTATGTTCACCGTGTTGTTG
>Ga0100387_10004280_pt1 | contig 11787 bp, 8 predicted proteins | sample CryGeymeta201511_FD_81547 | JGI IMG/M metagenome (GOLD analysis project Ga0100387, IMG submission 81547) | Groundwater microbial communities from Crystal Geyser aquifers in Utah, USA - Crystal Geyser metaG 2015-11 | ecosystem: Environmental > Aquatic > Deep subsurface > Groundwater | place: USA... | reverse complement strand
TAATTTTAGATGAAAATGCCACGGTTGGAATGGAGTTTACAAAATATATTGATTTACATAAATAATTAACCCTGTAGAGTAAATTCGCCGTGACGAATTATTTTTCCTAGGGGAAAATTACTCCACAGGGTAAATAAAACTATGAGAAAAATTGTTATTGAAGATCCGGACGAAAAAACACTAATAGAAGAGTTGAACAAAAGAAGTGATATAAAAGCCGAGCGCATAAAAAGGCTTTTGGCTTTGCCTGATCTTACGAAAAAAGAGCATTCACCGGTGAAAATTTTATTTGATCAGATAATTAACCTGCCAAGGTTTGATGGTTTCGATATTGTTGAATTTCCAAAGGTTATAACCGTAGAACAATGTTTCGATCTTCTGAACACGCCCAAAAATCATCCAAGTCGAGGAGAAACTGACACCTATTATCTGGATGACATTCATATTTTGAGAACGCAGATGACGGCTTTTTGGTCTTTTTATTTAAAAGACAAAGAGGTTTTAAAAAGATTGGAAGAAGAGGGAGAAATCAAAGCTTTGGCCCCGGGAATTGTTTATAGAAAAGATGAAATAGACAGACATCACTTTCCAGCCTTTCATCAAATTGACGGGTTATTGATTTGCAAAAAAGATAAAAAAATTATTACCCAAAAGGATCTGAAAGATGTTCAGATTGATTTAGCTAAGGGAATTTTCGGACCGGATATTGAGTATAAATTTTTGGAAGACACTTTCCCGTATACAGTAGAAAGTTTGGAGATGGATATTAAATTCAATGGAAATTGGCTGGAAGTCAATGGCGCTGGGCTGGTTAATCCTGTTGTTTTAGAAAAATTTGGCCTAGATCCCGAGGTTTATAATGGCTGGGCTTTTGGTTTTGGAGAAAGATTGGTCATGATAAAGATGGAAATACCGGATATTAGAATTCTTTGGTCGAATGACGAGCGAATTACAAGTCAATTTAAGGATATTAACAGCAAGTTTAAAGAAGTCAGTAAATTCCCCGCAACCATCAGAGATATCTCGTTTATCATTAATAAGGATGTAAGCCTGAATAATTATTATGAAATTGTTCGGGATTACGCGGATAATCTGATTGAGGAAGTAAAACTTTTGGATGAATATGAAAATGAGGAAAAGTTTGGCAAGGATAAAAAAAGCTACACCTTTCGCATCGTTTATCGTTCATCTGAAAGAACATTAACTAACGAGGAAATTAATAAAATACAAACTGAAATCCGCACAAAAACCGAGAAGGAGTTAGGCGCATTACTCCGATAAATTAAAAGTGGAAATTAGAAAATAAAATTGATAAGAATGTATTATATTTGATATGCGAGAAATTTCCAAACAATTTGATTTCAAAGAGAGGGAAGGGAAAATTTACGCGCTTTGGGAGAAGAGTGGGTTTTTTAATCCGGATAATATAAAATCTTCTAACCTGCCTGCCGGTAGGCAAGGAAAATATTGCAATGTTTTGCCGCCACCGAATGCCAATGGCGAATTGCATATCGGCCACGCCAGCGGTTATGCGGTGATGGATATTTTCGGCCGTTTCGAACGGATGGGTGGCAAAAAAGTTTTGCTTTTGCCAGGCAAAGATCATGCCGGCATCCAGACGCAAGTTGTTTTTGAGCGAAAAATAAAAGAAGAGCAAGGGATAATTCGCCAAGAAATGGGCCGGGGAAAATTTTACGCGGCTTGTTATGATTTTTGCATGGATCGCTCGAACTATATGCGCTCGCAGGAAAAGAAAATCGGTATCAGCGCGGATTGGTCGCGGGAAAAATTTACACTGGATCCGGACGGATTGAAAATCGCGCTGGAGACTTTTGTAAAAATGTATAAAGATGGTTTGGTATATAAGGGTAATCGGATTATCAATTGGTGTTCGCGTTGCGCGACAGCTTTGAGTGATGTTGAGGTGGAGCACAAAGAAAGAGAGGGAAAATTATATTATATCAAATATCCAATCAAAGACTCCAAGGAATTCATTGTGGTGGCGACAACTCGTCCGGAAACAATGTTGGGAGACTCTGCTGTGGCAGTTAATCCAAAAGACAAGAGATTCTTGGGTTTTATCGGCCAGAACTTGATTTTGCCATTGCAAAACAGGGAAATTCCCGTGATTGCCGATCGGCGAATTGATATGAAATTTGGAACCGGTGCGGTGAAGATTACGCCGGCGCATGATCCATTGGACTGGCAAATTGGCAAGGATCATAAATTGGAAGAAATTTTTGTCATTGATGAAAAAGCTAAAATTACGGAAGCCGGCGGTGAATATGTCGGTCTGGATGTTTTGGAGGCCAGAGAAAAAATTGTAGCCGATTTGCAAGGGCTGGGATTTTTGGAAAAAGAAGAATCTTTGACTAATGCTGTTTCTGTTTGTGAAAGATGTAAGACTATAATTGAGCCGTTGATTTCAAACCAATGGTTTGTGTCGGTGGACTCGGAAAAATATTCCTTTAAGAAAAAAACTTTAGAGATGATCAAGTCCGGCAAGGTTGAGATTTATCCGGAAAATTTCAAAAAAATTCTCATCCATTGGTTAAATAATTTGCAGGATTGGTGTATTTCACGACAAATATGGTGGGGACCGCAGTTTCCAGTGTGGTATCGTGGCGAAGAGATTTATGTCGGACTGGAAAAACCCAAAGGCAAGGATGCCGACTCCGCCAAGGCTACGACGGGCAAGTGGATTCAGGACGAAAATACTTTGGACACTTGGTTTTCTTCAAGTCAGTGGCCATATACAGCACTGGGTTATCCCAACGGAAAAGACTGTAAAAACTTTTATCCAACCGACGCTATGATTACGGGTCGTGATTTGTTGTTCTTTTGGGCAGCAAGAATGTTGATGATGGGTGGTTATCGTACCGGGAAAGTTCCTTTCAAAAATCTATATTTTACTGGCTTAATTTTGGACAAGGATGGGCATAAATTTTCCAAGTCGCGAGGCAATGGCATTGACCCGCTAGAAATCATTGAAAAATATGGCGCGGATGCACTGCGTTTGAGCTTAGTGATGGATATTGCGCCGGGACAAGACGCGCGGCTCTATGAGGAAAAAATTGAAAGCTTCCGCAATTTTGTGACCAAGCTGTGGAATATTTTCCGCTATTGCGAGCAATCGGATGAAAATTTTGCTTTGGTGGAAAAAATAAGCAAAAAAGATTTGAAAACTTTGTCAGACAGATGGATTGTTTCTGAATTGGAAGAGGTGACAAAAAAAGTTACACAATGCATGAAAGACAAGCAGATTTCTTTGGCGCAGGACGCATTGCGCAAATTTACTTGGGATAGTTTCGCTGATTGGTTCGTTGAAATAAATAAACTGGAAAAGAATACTAAGGTTTTGGGCTATGTTCTGGACAAAATTTTGAAACTTTGGCATCCGTTCACGCCTTTTGTGACAGAGGAAATTTATCAAATTTTGAATAAGAGTGAAGATATTTTGATGATGGCTAAATGGCCGAAAAGTGAAAAGAAATTTATTGATGCCAAGGCGCAGGCTAATTTTGCCGATCTGCAAGAATTGATTGCAAAAATCCGGAATATACGGGCGAGTTATTACATTAATCCAGCGGAGTTGATAGAGGCGTATGGCAAGATTAAGACCGAAAAAGAAATCGTGGAAAAACTCGGTCGAGTTAAAATTGAAACTAAGATTGCCAAAGAAAAAATGACCCAAATTTCTACTCGCAAGAGATCATTGCAACTGAATATCTCCAAATCGATAGATGTGGAAAAAGAAATTATTGCTTCAGCCAAAGAAATTCAAAATTTGACACAACTTGTGGCCAAAAACGAAGGTATGTTGAAAAACAAACAGTTTGTGGCTGGAGCGCCCAAGGAAATTATTGAGGCAACAAAGACAAGATTAGAAGAATATAAGGAAAAATTGGAGGTGCAAGCAGCGCTTAAGAATAGCCTAGAACAGCTTAAAAGAACTTAACTGTATTGTTGGGCATTGGAAAATACCTGTGATATAATGTAGTTAGTAATAAAAAATAAATAAAAACTTTTATGTCTAAGATAAAAAAGATTTTTGCCAGGGAGATTTTGGATTCACGGGGTAATCCGACAGTGGAAGTGGAAGTTGAATTGGAGTCGGGAATTAAAGCTGTGGCAGCGGTGCCGTCAGGCGCTTCGACTGGAATTTTTGAGGCTTTGGAATTGCGAGATGGCGATAAGAAAAGATTTAGTGGGTTGGGAGTTTTGCAAGCCGTGGAGAATGTGAATGAAAAAATCCAAAAAGTTGTGGTTGGCATGGAAGTGGAAGGTCAAATTGAAATTGATCAAAAAATGCTGGAATTGGATGGAACGGAAAATAAAACTAATTTGGGAGCCAACGCAATTTTAGGTGTCTCACTGGCTGTTTGCCGCGCCGCGTCTGTTGAGGCTGGCATACCGTTGTATAAATATATTTCTAAGGTCTACAAACTACCTGCCTGCCGGACAGGCAGGAAAACCACGGGCTTTAAAATGCCCATTCCCATGTTTAATATCATCAATGGCGGCAAGCACAGTGATTCAGGACTTTCAATTCAGGAATATAAGTTGGTACCCAATGGCATTAAATCGTTCAAGGAGCAATTCCGTGCTGGCAGTGAAATTTTTCATAAATTAAAAGATATCTTGGCTTCTGAGGGACAAAGCGTGGCTGTGGGTGATGAAGGTGGTTTTGCGCCTCGCCTGGAAAGCAACTCCAAACCCTTGGAACTGATTAATCGTGCTATAGAAGAAGCCGGTTATAAAAAAGGAAAGGAAGTCAGTACGGCGATAGATGCGGCGGCTTCATCTTTTTTTGACGAAAAAGAAGGACAATATATTTTCAAACCGGAAAGCAACGGCATCACTCGTGAAATGTTGGTGAATATTTATAGCGAATGGATAAATAAATATAATGTAATGTCAGTTGAGGACGGTTTGAATGAGCAAGATTGGGAAGGCTGGCGCGCGATGGAAGAAAAAATTGGAAAGACGGTGATGACAATTGGCGATGATCTCTTGGTGACCAATGTAAAAAGATTGGAAATAGCGATCAAAGAAAAAGCGTGCAATTCTGTTTTGATCAAGGTTAATCAGATCGGCACCCTAACAGAAACGATGGCGTGCATAAAATTGGCCAAGAAAAATAAGATGCGAATCGTCATTTCGCATCGTTCAGGCGAAACCACTGATGACTTCATAGCCGACCTAGCCGTGGGCGTGCAAGCCGACTACATAAAATCCGGCTCCCTTTCCCGAGGCGAGCGAATTTGTAAATATAATCGCTTGTTGAGGATTGAGGAAGAAATAAAATAGTTCAACTTATTAATGTGAGAGTGCCATTGATTACCTTCCAGTTATAAATACAAAAAACCCTTTTTAATAATTTAAAAAAACAAAAATGCAAGAAGAACAAAACAATTTGAAAAAAGTGGAAGAAAAATTGGATGGCATAATGAATGCCTTGAAAGTTCTGAATGAAAAAATTGAAAAACAGGGGGAGCGGATTGAGAGATTGGAAATAATTTCCAGCCAAAATGGAGTGTCTCAGGCTTCTGTAACTAGCGCTGTTTCGGCGCCTCCGACACCGCCAGTGCCCGAAAATAAACTCACACAAGAATGGGCGACAAATGTTTCTGCTAAAATAGATGCGCCTGAGGAAAAAATCAATTTTGAGGAAAACATCGGTGGGACATGGTTTGCCAGAATCGGAATTACCTCCTTGGTGTTGGGTGTTTCTTTCTTGCTGAAATATGCTTTTGATAATAATTGGATTGGAGAAACTGGCCGAGTGATGATCGGGATTATTATTGGCTTGATTCTGTTAGGCTTGGGAGAAAAATATATCCGTAAATATTTTGTTTATGGACAGCTCATTACTGGCGGCGGAATCGCGGTTTTGTATCTTTCAATTTTTGCGGCTTTTAATTTCTATCATTTGATTGGTCAATTGCCGGCTTTTTTTATGATGATATTGATTACGGCCATCGGAATTGTTTTAAGCTTGCGTTATAATGCATTATCATTGATAATTGTTTCCATTATTGGCGGTTTTGTGACGCCCTTTCTTGTTTCAAATGGACAGAATAATCAAATTGGATTATTGTCATACGTTTTGCTTTTGGATGTGGCTATCCTAGTCATTTCTGTTTTCAGAAAATGGCGCGAATTGAATTTCATCGGTTTTATTGGAACTGTAATTCTTTTTGGTTCTTGGGCGGCAGAATTTTATACCACGAAAGATTTGGGAATGACAATGTTTTTCCTAACAACCTTTTTCATTGTTTATTCGATTTCTTCGTTGATTTATAATTTAGTAAAAAAGGAGAAGTCCTCCCAAACAGAACAAATGCTGACATTGTTTTCGGCGACGGCCTATTTTGGCGCGAGCTATGCGCTTTTGAATGACGATTATCATCTATTTATGGGCTTTTTCTCTTTAATTTTGGCAATTTATTATTTCCTTTGGGCATATTTGGTCAAAGCAGTGACGCCGGAGGATGAAAATCTATATAATTTTCTCGCCTTTCTGACCGTTGGTTTTATAACTTTGGCCATTCCTTTGCAATTTGAGAAAAATATAATCTCAATCGGTTGGTTGATTGAATCAATAATCTTAATTTATTTGGGAGTTAAAACCCGAGGAAGTGAAATTAAGATTCTCGGAGTAGCAGTTTTGGTGTTGGCATTGCTTAGATTAATGACAATTGATTCCGTATATGCGCAAGACAGCGGTATGATACTCAATCAAGTATTTTTGACTTTTATTTTTGCGGTGTTAATTTCTTATGTGGCGGCTTATCTCTTTAAGTTAATTTCAATCAGTGATGGGGACAAAAATTATGTCCAGTCTAGGCAAATGACTGTAATCTTGCTGGTCGTGGCTAATTTCTTAACGATATATGCCATTAGCCGTGAAATAAGTTTTTATTATCAAAAACAAACCACGGAAATCAGAGTGAAACAAGATAAAGCCAGGGCGGATGCCAGAGCTTTAAATAGTGCTGGAAGCTATAATAAAAATTATTATAATAGCATCTATGATGATGCTGGCACATATGAAGAAATTCAAAGAATTGGAAATAAAAACAGCGTGTCGCTATCTATTTTCTGGCTGATGTACAGTATAATTTTATTGGCAGTTGGAATCATTGGAAAATATAAGGGGGTGCGCGTTGGCGGCTTGATCCTTCTATCAGTAGCTATTTTGAAATTATTTTTCTATGACTTATGGAGTTTAGGCACGCCTTATCGAATTATCTCATCAATCAGCTTGGGTGTCGTGCTTTTGTCAATTTCTTTCGCCTATCAAAAATATAAGGATAAAATTAAGGAGATAATTTAAAAACATGAAACGAAAACTTATTTTAATTGCCTCTATTTTAATTTTTCCGTCAATGTGCCTTGGCGCATTTGATGTTGCGCAGTGGAAATATTATAAAGACATCAGCATTAATTCAGTCGGTAGTAATTTGATTAAAATTACATTGGATGACGAAATTTTTTCCGGATCGAATAAAAATCTTAGTGATGTGCGAATCGTCGGGGGCGGTGGAAAAGAAATTCCTTTCAAAATTGTTTCCGGAAAACAAGAAACAAAAACAACTAGCCATCCTTTGAAAATGATTAACAACTCATTTGTTCCTAGCCAGTATTCTTCAGTGATTATGGATCTGGGTGAAAAAGGAAAATTGACAAACAATTTGAAGGTTGCAACGACTTCAGAAAATTTTCAAAGAAATGTGACGGTCTATGGCAGTGATGATATGAGCAACTGGAATATATTGCGAGACAAGGCTTATATTTATGATTATACCGATCGCAAGGGCAATTTTAAATCTCAAAATACCGGCGTATCTTTTCCGGAAAGCGTTTTTCGCTATCTGAAGTTGGAAATTTCAGATGAAAACAATAGCCCGGTAAAAATAAATTCAGTAACCGCAAGTCAGAATATTGATGAGAAAAATCGCGAGGCTGAACGACATCCGCAATTTTCAAGCAGTGAAAATGCGCTAAGACAATCAACGGAGATTATCGCCGATTTGGGACTTCAAGGTGTTCCAATGAATCGTTTGCTCTTGCGAAGCGATGATGCTAATTTCAATCGGGGAGTATTGATTTTTTCCAGTAAGGATAAAAATGATTGGAAATTGCTCGGACAGGGATATATTTTTCGTTATAACACGCCTAAGTTTTCCGGAGAAAATTTACAGCTTAATTTTACTGAAACAAATGATCGCTATTTGAAAATTGAAGTTTTAAACAAAGATGATGCACCGCTGACATTCAAAGATGTCACGACCTATTCAATCTACCGGGAAATTATTTTTCAAGGAGAAAAAAATAAAAACTATCAAATTTTTTATGGCAATCAAAAAGCTAATTATGCGGAATATGATCTGGATAAATATTTTCAATATTTAGATGTAAATAGTGCTCAAAATGGAACGCTTTCAGCGCAAAAAGACAATGTGAGTTATGTTCCGGAAATAGAACCGGTTAAGCCTCTTTCAGAGAGAATTCCTTATTTATTTCCGACGGTTCTCGGCGTAGTTTCAGTGATGTTGCTTTCATTAGTGTATAGATTCTTAAAGAAATAAAAACTATGAACAACAAAAAATCACCCATGCTTTTGGTAATCCTAGATGGCTGGGGTATTGCGCCACCATCCAAAGGCAATGCTATAACCTTGGCTAAAAAACCGACCCTTGATCGGCTGTATGAAATTTATCCCTCAACTCTGCTTGGTGCGACTGGCAAAGATGTTGGACTTGAAGATCATAAGATGAGCGGGTCGGAAGCTGGGCATATGAATATTGGCGCTGGCAGAGTCGTGAAACAGGATTCACGCCATATCACTAAGAGCATACACAACAAGAGTTTTTTTGTAAATCCGGTTTTAGTTAGTGCTGTTCATCATGCGCAAAAAAATAATGGCAATTTGCATCTGATGGGACTCATGGGAAACTCGGACAGCCCGCATAGCGCGCCGGAACATTTTCGCGCTGTTTTGCAGCTGGCAAAAAATCATAACATCAAAGAAGTTTATTGTCATTTATTTACGGATGGTCGGGATTCATATCCCAAAAGCGCGCAGGAACATTTAAAAAATTATAAACAGATAATGGCAGAAGTCGGAATTGGAAAGATTGCAACCCTGTGCGGTCGATTTTATGCCATGGATCGCGCTAAAAATTGGAAAAGATTAACGATGGCCTATGATGCGATGGTTTTTGCCAGAGGGGAAAAGGCTAATTCGCCGGAAGAGGCTATTGAACAGGCATATGCAAATAATTTAACGGACGAGTATCTGTTGCCGACAGTTATTTTTGAACAAGGTGAGCCAGTAGTTAAAATTAGCCAGGATGATGCGATTATTTTCTATAATCTGCGTTCTGATCGAGCCAGACAATTTACCAAGCTTTTTGTGGCGATGAATAAAAAAAGCATCCTTGATGACAATATGCCAATAATCGATAAGATAAAAAATTTATATTTCGCCGCGATGACAGACTTTGGTCCGGATTTGGATATCCACACTGCTTTTCCTGGACACACTATTTCAGCTACTTTGCCAATGATTTTAGGTGATATAAAGCAATTATATATAGCGGAGTCAGAAAAATTTGCGCATATTACATATTTTTTGAATGGAGGCTATGCTGATCCGGTGGATGCGGAGGCTAGAATTATGATCCCATCGCCGGTAGCTGATTCATATGCTAAAGTTCCGGAAATGTCAGCGGAAGCCATAACAGATAAGGTTTTGGAATATATAAACAAGGAGGAATATGATTTTATTGCTATCAATTACGCCAATGCTGATATGGTTGGGCACACTGGTGATTTGCCAGCAACAATCAAGGCGGTTGAATTTTTAGATAAACAGCTTAGTCGAATTGTGCCGGAAGTTCTGCAGCGCAAAGGCGTGGTAATTATCACAGCGGATCATGGCAATGCGGACGACATGATGGATTTTGATAGCGATCAGCCCAATACCTATCACACTAAAAATCCAGTACCGTTTCTGCTGATCGGAGAAAAATTTAAAGATAGGAAATTGCGGGATGGAGGAGTACTGGGAAACATTGCTCCGACTATTTTGGATATTTTAGACATAGAAAAACCAGAATTGATGAAAAAGGAATCATTGTTAAAATAAATTTTTTAAAAGTAACTGTATGAATAAAGTAATTTGCATCGGGTCTTCAACCAAAGATATTATTTTTCATATTACGAATGGAGAAATTATGGAAACGCCGGAAGACTTGGAGGCGCAGAGAAAAATTGTTTTTGAGTTGGGTGCTAAGTATCAAGTTTCGCAAGGGCGCCATGAAACTATTGGCGGTTGCGCGGCCAATGTGTCTTGTGGGTTGGCACGCCTCAGTATTGAAACGCATTGTTGCACCAGAGTGGGAGATGATGAATCAGGCAATTGGCTCAAAAAAGAATTAGAAAAAAATGGCGTTGGAATTGATTTGGTTCAGACTGGAACAAATCATCGAAGCGACCTTTCCGCTATCATCGCGCACATTCCCAGTGAAGACCGGATTATTTTTTCTGATCGCGATTCTAACGAAAATTTGGAAATATTGCCGGAAGAAATCCAGAAAATCGGGGCTGAATGGATTTTTGTCAGTTCGCTGAATGGAAATAGCAATGAGAGTTGGGACAAAAAACTGGATAAGATTTTGGAATTGGCTGCACAAGAAAAAATAAAATTAGTTTTCAATCCTGGGCAGAAAAATATCAAAAGTGATCCGCAAAAAATTATAGAAGCTATCCGTCAAACAGAAGTTTTGATAATTAACAAGGATGAGGCAATTGAAATAGTTGATAAATTAGATGGTTTTGATAAAACATTAATCAATGATGAAAAATTTTTGGCAGAAAAATTGCGAGACTTGGGCGCAAAAATTGTTGCCATGACGGATGGCGTTCGCGGCGCATGGGGATTAGGCGAGCAAGAATTTTTGCATGTGGACGCCAAAAAAGAAAAGGTGGCTGACACCTTGGGCGCTGGCGATGCTTTTTCCAGCGGATTTATAGCCTATCACATCAAAGGCAAGAGCTTGCAAGAATGTTTGGGTATGGGTATAGCAAACTCATCTAGTGTCATTAAATATTATGGCGCGGTGGAGGGATTGTTGAAAGAAGGAGGGAATAAGCTAGTGGCTTGACGAGTTTTGTTAAATCTAGTATAATGGAAATATATCCAAAATAATGGAATAATATTATGCATAAATTAAACAATCTTTTATTTTCCACTTCTCAACAAAAAATCCTAAGTTTTCTGGTGGAGGATTTTGCCGAGTATACGGAAAAGGAAATTTCAAAAAATACGGATGTAAAAAAATCAGCTGTTAATTTGGCATTGCATGATTTGGTTGCTTGCGGGTTGATTCAAAAAAGGAAAATCGGCAGAACAGCTCTTTTGCGAGCTGATTTTAGAAATAATGCAGTCAAAGAAATAAAAATTATTAAGAATATTTTAGAAGTCCAGCCCTTGGTTGAAAAAATAAAAAAAGAAAGCCTAAAAATAATTTTATTTGGTTCTTTTGCCAGCGGATTAAATTCCAGGGAAAGCGATATCGACCTGTTTGTTTTGTCTAATAATGGTATAGCGATCAGGGGAAAAATAAACAATTCTGCATTTGCGGAGCGAGTGCAGTTGATTCTCAAAACTCCAAGTGAAATGTTAAAAATTAATAAAAATAAACCGTTGCTTTTTCAAGAAATTGAAAAAGGCAGAGTGTTATGGGAAATAAATGAAGACCAAGGAATTTGAAAAAT
>Ga0100387_10004265_pt1 | contig 11807 bp, 5 predicted proteins | sample CryGeymeta201511_FD_81547 | JGI IMG/M metagenome (GOLD analysis project Ga0100387, IMG submission 81547) | Groundwater microbial communities from Crystal Geyser aquifers in Utah, USA - Crystal Geyser metaG 2015-11 | ecosystem: Environmental > Aquatic > Deep subsurface > Groundwater | place: USA... | reverse complement strand
GTAGCGCATGATTATTTTTTCGTAGCTGCTTATAGGCCGTTGGTGTGCTTTGGCCAAAAACTTGCTAATTATTAAACCCGGATCCATCCACACGAATTTCTGTACCCGAGAATGTTGCGGATGTTCCTGATTATCAATAGGTTGACTGACAGATATTTGCATTTTCGATGGGGGTTACATGTGATTGTGCAGGTAAAAAATTCCATGTTCGAAGGTGAATACGCGGAAATTCTCAACATCCTCAAAGATGAGCGAAATTTCGATTTTTATGCCTACAATCCAGGGATGCTGGAGCGTCGGATCCAAAATCGCATCATTCGCAGCGGGGCGAATTCCCCTAAAAATTACATTGAATTGCTAAAAACCGACCCGGCTGAACCAACGCACCTGATCGAGAATTTTATGATCAATGTGAGTCGCTTTTTTCGTGACCCGCTTTGTTTTGAATTTCTCGCAAAATTATTACCACCAGCCAGCTTCTCAGCCAAGCTCAAGCGCGGCGATCGTTCCTTCCGAATTTGGTCAGCGGGTTGTTCACATGGTGAAGAACCTTACTCTGTGGCCATCTTGCTGAAAGAGTGGATGCAGCATGAAAAACTGGCGCTCAATGTTGAGCTCTTCGCCACGGATTATGATGCAATCGCCCTGGCGAAAGCACGACTAGGTGTTTTTCCTGCTGACAGCATCGTGGATATGAAGCACGGTCTGGTTGAACGCTATTTCCGCCAAAACGCGAATGGATTTTTTGAGGTCGCACCTGAGATCAAGGCAATGGTCCAGTTTTCTGAATACGATTTACTGGATCATAACAGTTATGTCCCCAGTGACAGTATTTTCGGGGAGTTCGACCTGGTGCTCTGTCGCAATGTGCTCATTTATTTTAACAAGGAATATCAGGAATTTATCTTCGCGAAGCTGCACCGGGCTTTGGCAATCCAGGGAATGTTGGTATTGGGGGAATCCGAAATTCCAGTTGCCCAATTTGGGAAAAAATTCAGGTGTGAGTGCGAGCATTGCAAGATTTACGAAAAGGAACAATGAACGGATGCGTTGATGTGTCAGTACTTCAGAAGGTTAAAAAAAATGACATTCCGCAACGGCAATTGGATTAACTTCCCTCAAGATCAATCACAAATGATGGAAACAATGATAGATGCCAAATATTTGGGAGCGGATATTTTCCGAAGCGTTGGTTTTTAGCTGAACAGATAACCTGAATGATACCGCAATAAAGTGAAACCGTAACAGAGACCCAATTATGAAAAACTTTGAATTTTCAACGATTCGACGCAAGCTCACTTTCTGGTTTTTATTTCTGACGCTTGTTCCGCTGTTAATCTCCGGTATCGTCGCCTATATGGTCAGTTCAAATGAATTCGCAGAAAAAACATTTAATAAATTGACCGCCATCCGGGATTTGAAGGTAGGGCAGCTTCAGATGTGGATTGCGGAGCGTCGTAGTGACATTGATGCTCTGGCACGTAACGAGCTACTGGCGAATCTGGATAATCTAAGTGTTGAATCCGATTTTCAATTGCCAGGCAATACGACCAAATCACGGATTCGTGAGTTGATGCGCCACTTCCAATATTCACATGATGTTTACAAAGAAATATTCATCGTTGATGCCATGACCAAGAAGGTACTGGTCTCAACCAGTCCGCCTTTTGAGGGCGCCGATAAATCCACGGATGAGTATTTCTTAGGACCCCTTAAGACAGGTCGAACTTACGTCAAGGACATCTATTATTCCAACCAACTGGGTGAAATCACCATGAGTTTTTCCAAGCCTTTGCGTAAAACCACCCATCCGGAATCAGAAATTATCGGTGTCCTGGTTGCGTATGTGAATTTGAAAAATTCGCTCTACCCTGTACTGGCAAATCGAACCGGTTTGGGTCACACTGGCGAAACATTGATCGTGAACAGAGATTTTATCGCAATCAGTGAGTTGAGACATTATCCGAATGCGCCATTGAATTTTAAAATGAACGCCTTGCCAGCCCTAAATGCAGCCAGGGGTGAAACAGGTCTGGTGGTTAGTGAAGACTATGCCGGCAATCAGGTGCTCGCCGCCTATACCTTTGTCCCTGAAACGGGTTGGGGATTTGTCTGCAAACAGGACTGGGCGGAGCTTAATCAACCGATGCAACACCTGGAAACGGGACTGCTGATCTTGTTCATTATCTCAATCGTGATCATCAGTGGCGTGGTGTATCTGTTAAGTAAATCAATCTCTTCACCCATTGTTGCCCTTGCATCAATGACCCAGAAAGTCACCAACGGCGATTACACGGTTCGAACCCGAATTCATTCGAAAGACGAAATTGGGTTCCTGGGTGATGCCGTGAATCAAATGGTTTCCGGAATCGAAACCAAAAACATCGTCCAGGCAGGTATTACCACCATCTCTGAAGCCGTTATCGGTCATCAATCAAGGCAAAATTATTCCCTGACTGTCCTCCAACGATTGTTGCATCTGACCGGTGCAGAACTGGCCGTGTTCTATAGTCTGAACGATACCGGATCGGTTTATGAGCCGCTGAACGCCATCGGCGCCAATCCGGAATTATTGGAACCCTTCAGCGCGGTAAATCCGGAAGGGGAATTGGGTTATGCCGCCGTTGAGAAGAAAATTCATTATCTGCAGAACCTACCGGAAGACACGCGCTACCGGTATAAAACCTCTGCAGGGGACATGATTGCTAAGGAGTTGATCACCATTCCACTTTTGAAAAATAATGGTGAGGTCTCGGGTGTCATTTCCCTGGCCAGTGTGCATGAATTTGCTCCGGAGGTGATGGAAATGATGAACCTCGCGGTGACCTTAATAACGGCTTCCTATGCGAATTTATTGTCTGCCGAACAGACCCGGGAGCTCGCTGACAATTTGGTCATCACCAATCAACAACTTGAGGTGCAAACGGAAGAATTGCAGGAGCAGTCTGAAGAACTTCAGGAGCAGGCGATTGAATTGCAGCGCAGTGCGGATGAATTACTCCTGCAAAATCAGGAACTGGAGTTGCAACGCATCCGGGTTGAAGAGACCACCCGACTCAAGAGTGAATTCTTATCAAACATGAGCCATGAATTGCGAACACCGCTGAATTCCATTAATGCCCTTTCCCGTGTGCTCATGATGACAGCCAGGGAAAAACTCACCGAGGAGGAAAATACCTATCTCGAAGTGGTTGAGCGGAATGGAAAACGACTCCTTTCTTTGATCAACGACATTTTAGACCTTTCGAAGGTTGAAGCCGGCAAAATCGAACTCGAACCCCGCCCATTTTCCTTGTCAACTTTGTTAAACCAGGTCAAAGAAAACCTGCTACCCCTTGCCGACCAGAAAAAAATTGAGCTCAGGATGATCAAACCCGATAGGGAGATCGAAATTGCGACGGACGAAAATCGGCTGCATCAGATTTTGACCAATGTCATTGGGAACGCTGTCAAGTTCACGGATCGCGGTAATGTTAAAGTCACAGCAATTCAGGGAAAAGAGACGGTGACGATCAAGGTGCAGGATACCGGTATCGGAATTTCCGAGGAGATGCTTCCCTTCATTTTTGAGGAATTTCGTCAGGCAGATGGTTCCACCTCCCGCACCTATGAGGGCACCGGACTCGGACTTGCCATCGCCCAAAAGCTCGCTCGTGCGTTACGCGGTAATATTACGGTGGAAAGCACAGTGGGTGTCGGCTCGACATTCACCCTGGTGCTGCCATTAAAATGGGATGGGCTTATCAACAAATCTGCCAGTTTTTCCTGGATGCAAGATCAAAATAGCGATGAGGAGCGGAAAACAATCCTGGTGGTGGACGACAATCCCGAAATTGTGGAATATATCTCGGAAAGCCTGAAAACCGGCGGGTACCAGACCATTGGAGCTTCAACCGGAAAAGAGGCACTGCGCCTGGCTGAAACGGTTCAGCCTTACGCCATTACACTTGACATTATCATGCCGGAAATGGATGGTTGGGAAGTTCTCCAACGCCTGAAAATGAATCCGCACACGGCTGCCATTCCGGTGATTGTCATCTCAATGGCAAATGACAGACAAACCGGGCTGGCATTGGGAGCGGTGGGTTACCTCTCGAAACCCGTGGACCGTCAATTACTGATCAGGGAGATTAAGCGCGTCAATCCGCACCAGGCCACAGTTATGATTGTGGATGACAATGCCGTTGATCGTAAGATGATACACGATATTCTGCTTCAGGAAAATCTGCATGGCTTGCAGGCGGAGAGTGGATCCCAATGTCTGGATCTTCTGCGAACCCACTACCCGGATGTCATCATTTTAGATTTGATGATGCCGGGAATGGATGGATTTCATGTTTTGGATGAAATTCGCAAGAACAACGCCACGCGAGACTTGCCGGTCATCGTGGTTACCGCAAAGAATCTGACCGTTGCGGATAAGCGCAAGCTCTCGGGCAGAGTGGCGACGGTTTTGACCAAGAGTAAGGTGACGCCGGAGGAGATTTTCCAGGAGATCAAACGGATTCTCAGCAAAATGGAGCCGGACAAGGGTACGCCACTCCAGACACCATCGGGTGGTGCCGCACCGAAAAAAATCCTGATTGTTGAAGATAATGCGGTTGCGGTGCTCCAGGTTCGACAGGTTCTGGAACTGGAAGGATTCATCGTTGATGTGGTGGATAACGGTTTGGCAGCAATTGATTATGTCAAACACACGATACCGGATGGCATTGTTCTGGATTTGATGATGCCGGGAGTGGATGGGTTTGAGGTTCTGGAAAAAATTCGCAGCACGCCTGCCACAAGAAAGCTGCCGGTCTTGATTCTGACTGCGAAAAACCTGACCCACGATGATCTGACCAGACTTTCCGTGAACAATATTCAACAGCTCATCCAAAAAGGTGATGTGGATGTCCACGGATTACTGGGAAAAATAAAAACCATGCTGGGACTTGATACCGATTCTGGTTCGGGTTCCAATCAACCCGTCGTCAGCAATCCCTCCAAAAAATCGAGTTTGCCATCGACAACACCAGAACCCGCACGTGTGCAACGACTGGGCGTTTCGAAAATCCTCATTGTGGAAGACAATGCTGATAATCGATTAACGGTACGGGCAATTCTTGAAGAGGAATTTTTATTGGTCGAAGCGGTGGATGGCGAGGAGGGGTTGGCAATGGCGATCTCCGAGAGACCCGATTTGGTACTGTTAGATATTTCATTACCCAAAATGAATGGCTATGAGGTGGTGAAGCATATCAAGGGCAACGATCTCACGAAGCACATCCCGGTCATTGCTCTTACTGCCAAGGCAATGAAAAATGACCGGGAAGAAATTATGGCAGCCGGGTGTGATGAGTATGTTGCCAAGCCTATTGATCACAACGATTTGCTCCGTAAAATTGAAATGTTTCTACATCGGTAAAAAAATGCTATGACAAGTATTGAACAGATGATGAATGAGGACATGTTAGGCAATGACATGCCAAAAATTCTGGCGATTGATGACCAGATAGACAATCTGATTACGATCAAAGCGGTCATAAAAGCTTACTTGCCTGAATATCATGTTTTGGTTGCACAAAATGGCCCCGACGGAATTGATCTGGCTCGGGAGGAGCAGCCGGAGGTCATCCTTTTAGACATTATCATGCCCGGAATGGATGGTTACCAGGTGTGTCAAAAACTCAAGTTTGACCCCGAAACGGACCATATTCCAGTGGTCATGGTGACGGCGATAAAGACAGATTCAGCCAGCCGTATCAAGGGTTTGGACATTGGTGCGGACGCCTTCATTTCGAAACCCATTGATGCGCCGGAATTGGTGGCGCAGTTGAAGGTGATGATTCGAATCAGGCAGACCGAGGAAAAATTAATACAGGAGAAAGCCCGGGTAGAGCAGCTCGTGGTAGCCAGGACGATGGAGCTTTCGGCTGCAAATGAGGCACTGATTGAAAGTGAGCGACGACTCATGTTTCACATTGAAAATTCACCACTGGCCGCGATTGAGTGGGATTCGAATTTTGCGGTAACCCGGTGGGCTGGTGAGGCTGAAAAAATATTTGGATGGTCTGCCAGTGAAACGGTGGGAATTCCATTTAATGAACTGAATATCGTTTACGAGGACGACCTGTCCATAGCCGCCAAAACAATGGGGCAGCTAACAAATAGTGATTCCAACTATGTGATCGCCGCGTGCCGCAATTACACGAAATCCGGGAAATTGATTGATTGCCAGTGGTACAATTCAGTGCTTCATGACGAAACCGGGAAAATGGTCTCGGTAATGTCCCAGGTTTTGGATGTCACTGATCGCAAAAATGCCGAAAAAGAACTCATGGCCAGTGAGTTGAAATACCGTTCGCTCATCGAAAATTCGAGTGATGCGATATTCTGTGTGGATGAAAAGGGTCAGTATCAATTTACCAATCACCTTTTTGCCAGCACGTTCGGGAAAACACCGGAAGAATTGATTGGGAAAACTTTTTGGGATCTCTACTCCAAAGAACTTGCCGATATGCGCTTCGCAGCGACAAAACGGCTCTTTGAGACCGGTGAAAGTGAATCGTTGGAGGTTGAGGTGCCCCTGCCGTCCGGGACACAATATTTCTGGGCAACGACCAACCCCATCAAGGATGATTCCGGCAAGGTTATCCTGAATCTGACTCACGCAACCAACATCACCTCACTGAAACAGACTGAAGAGGCATTAAAAAATACGGTTACCCGGAATGATGCGTTACTCCGGGCCATTCCGGACATGATGTTCCTGTTTGATACGGACTGTAGAATCATTGATTACCATAGTAATCGAACAGAAGATCTTTATGTCCCGCCGGAGGTATTTCTCGGTAAAAATGTAGAAGAGATTTTGCCACCGGAGCTGGTTGAGGCCACCCGGGAAAAAGTTGGACTTCTCATGAAGGGGCAAAGTTGTGATAATTTAGTCTACCAATTGGAAGTCAATGGCGAGCTCAGGCATTTTGAATCAAGATATGTGTTATGTGGTGAAAACCAGGTTTTGTCTATCGTTCGGGACATTACGGAGAGTAAAAATGCCCAGGATCAAATTCAGGCCGGCGAGCAGAAGTTCCGGGACATATTCAACCATTCTGCTGATGCGGCTTTTATTTTTGATGTCAGGGGCAAACTTCTGGAAGTGAACCGTGTGGCCATGGAACAATATGGTTACTCCTATTCTGAATTTCTTACCCTGACCATGCAGGATTTAATTGTACCTGAGGCGGGCAAAAATGTGCCGGAACCAGGCAATTTTGAGGATCAGGTCCGGGTTTTTGAAGAGACGCACCGACGACATGATGACTCGTCCTTCCCGGTGGAAGTACACGCCTCGAAAATTGATTTTGATGGACAGCCGTGCATATTGGCACACGCCCACGACATCACCAGTCGTAAAAAGACGGAAGCGGAGTTGCGGGAGAGTAGTCAAAAAATCGAGGCGATCATCACCGCGTCGCCTGATGGCATTGGCGTGGCGTCACTTGAGGGTAAGATGCAAGTGGTTTCTGATCGGTTGGCAACCATGTATGGTTACGCCGTTGATGAAATTCCGGAATTGCTGGGCAGGTCATTTTTCGATTTTATTGATTCAACAAATCACAAAATGCTCAGGATCAATATTGCCAAGCTGGTTTCTGGTGAAGGTGCTGGTCGGGTCGTGGAATATTTGGCGCGCAAAAAAGATGACAGCCGTTTCTATGTCGAGATCAATTCTACCCTGCTGCTCGATTCCAAGGGTAATCCGGAGTGCGTTTTGTTTGTTGAGCGTGACATCACGACGCGTCGTCAGGCTGAAATTGAACTGCGCAACAGCGAAGAGAAATTTAAAGCGATGTTCGATGAAGCGCCGGTGGGGATTGCCCTGGTGGACACCCAGAGTGGTCAGTTTTATTCGGTAAATGCGGCTTATGCCAAAATTTCCGGTCGAACAGTCGAGCAACTGATCGCCATGGACTGGATGTGCACGACGCATCCGGATGATATTAAAACTCAACAGGAAAAAATGACGTTAATGCGGGATGGCAAGATTACCGAATTTCAGATGGAGAAGCGTTACATCCTGCCGAATGGTTCCACCACCTGGGTCCAATTGAAGGTTTTACCCATCACGCGTTTTAGTACCGGTCGTCCGTTGCACTATGCCATGGTAGAGGATATTACAGACCGTAAACAAGCCATTGTTGAACGCACCAAACTCCAGGATCAACTTCGTCAGGCTCAGAAAATGGAAGCGGTGGGTCGTTTGGCTGGTGGTGTGGCTCATGATTATAACAATATGCTAAGTGTCATCATCGGTCATGCTGAATTAGCGCTGGAGCGATTGGACCAAAAAGCTGCCCTGCAAGCCGATCTTGAAGGCATCCTGAAAGCTTCGCATCGGTCGGCAGAGATCACGCGACAACTACTGGCCTTCGCCCGTAAACAGACCATTCGTCCCAAAATTCTGGATTTGAATGAGACGGTGGGGAGCATGTTGAAAATGATCCAGCGGCTATTGGGGGAGGATATTGAGCTGGTATGGGTGCCCGGGAAACAGCTTTGGCCGGTGAAAATGGATCCATCTCAGGTGGATCAGGTGTTGGCGAACCTGTGTGTGAATGCCCGGGATGCCATTACGGGGGTTGGAAAAATTATCATCGGAACCGATAAAATTTCAGTTGATGACTATTTTGCGACAAATCATCCGGGCGCACATCCCGGGGATTATTTGATCCTGACAGTGAGTGATAATGGTATTGGGATGGACAGTGCTACGGTGGAACAAATTTTTGAACCATTTTTCACCACCAAGCCAACCGGTAAGGGAACCGGTCTCGGTCTGGCAACCGTTTATGGCATCGTCAAGCAGAATGAGGGCTTTATTGATGTGTACAGCGAACCCGGGGAAGGCGCGACCTTTAAGATTTATCTGCCACGTCAAGCCGGCGATGTTTTTTCACACACACATTCACCCGGCAAATCCGAAATTCCACGTGGCAATGGCGAGTCCATTCTGCTGGTGGAAGATGAACCTGCGGTGAGGGAAATGGGTCATCACATGCTCACCAGCCTGGGTTATGAGGTGAAATCCGTACTCAATCCGCTGGAGGCGCTAAAGGTCGCCAAAGCTGCCAAATCCAAATTTAGTTTGTTAATCACGGATGTGGTGATGCCAGAAATGAATGGCCGGGAGTTGGCATCTCAGTGTCGGCAGAATTATCCAGAGGTCAAAGTGTTATTCATGTCAGGCTATACGGCAGATGTCATCGCTCACCGTGGCGTGTTGGACGATGATGTCAATTTCATCCAGAAACCGTTCACCATACGGGATTTAGCGATTAAAGTTCGGGCTGTTCTGGATTCAAAATAGTCCCGCGGTAAAGCCTGGGTTTTCCACCAGGCTCGCGGCGAATCCTGTAAGCTGAAACCAGGTTTCGCAAAGATGAAAACCGATCTTTCACACCTTAACCAATTTTCACCCGAGTGAAACGAGGGTCAAATTGGTTTACATATGTACATTAATCATTACTCTGCGCTCTTTGCGTCGCTGCGGGAAAGCCTGGGGCTCTTAAAACGAAGAACACACCCCTAACCCCTCTCAAGAGGGGAATCAATTGCCACGACTTTTCCCATGGGGATCCTTACAGGGTAGCCCCTCACTCTTCTGTTCTTTTTTCTTGATCCGTCAGTAGCCGGAGACACTAAAAAAGAACCAAAAATTCAAGTCTGTAAAATCTTTCTCTGGTGCTGTTCACCGCCTCCGCTACAGCAATTCGAACTCAGTCCGCCAAAGCCCGGACTTCAAACATGAATTGCTGTTAAAAAATCACGCTGTGGCGTTTCCGGCAGATTCTTCCGGGAAAGATTTTAAGGACGGGATGAAAACCTGAGCTACGGAATCGGGGAATCCGGGAGCTCTAAGAATTCCCCTCTGGAGAGGGGATAAAGGGGTGTGTAAGAAACCAGTTTGAGTTCGCTACCAGACCCACCTCCGGCAGTTGCCGGACCACCCCTCCGGAGGAGGGGATTTACGTAATCCAATTTCCGCCCCGGGCAACCGGGGCTAAATTGGTTTACGCATTTACATTTATGTTACCTCAGCGATCCCTGCACCTTGGAGTGGGGATGACCGGCTGACTTGCACACCAATCCGCTAGTTTCAGCTTTTGATAGGGTCATTAGGAACGCTACATTCACCGGGTAGAGATTGAGTAAATGGCGATTACCTTAGAATGGTTGTAAAAAAGATGGTAAGAAAAAGACAATGCTTTCTGGCTGTAATTTGGTTCCTCAGTTGGAGTCTATCCTCAAGTGTAACGGGTCAGGAGCCCATAAGCGTGATCACTTATAATCTGGAGGGCATGAAACCGGGTACGGCCTGGGAGACCCGGCTGATTCACATCATTGATGGTCTCATCGCTCTGAACCCGGACATTATGGGATTTCAGGAGGTGGCGCAAACTTCCGCAGCAAATAACATGGCCCAGACTATCGCCGATTCCCTGTCCACCCATTTCAATGTCCCTTATCATGTTTACTGGCAATCAACTCATGTGGCCTATGACAGTTACACCGAAGGTATTGCAATTGTGACCAAACTTCCGGTATTGGGAACCGGTTATCAAAATCTGCCCATTGCCGTATTCCCCAGGAAGGTACTTTGGAATCGTCTGGCCAGCGATTTTGGTGAGATCCACTTTTTCACGACCCATTTGGCTTATCGGGAAGAGGACAACACATTCAGGATTAACCAGGTGAACACGATCAACAATTACATTAATGGCAAAATGGACGCATTTCCGGCGGTGGGAACCCTATTGTGTGGCGATTTTAATTGCACACCAGATAGCGACCCGATTGCAGCACTGGTGAATTACAGTTCATCTTGGTTCACCCTGCACCCGACCCTTTCCGGCTATACATTCCCAGTGGAAGTACCCACTAAAAAAATCGACTACATCTTCACCGAAAATTCCACTCCGGTGACGATCACCCATTGCTCACTCATTATATATTCACCTTATGATGGCGTGCATTACCCGTCGGATCACCGGGGAATCCAGGCTGCTTTTGAATTTCAACCGACGGCTCTGGATGAAGAAATACATCCCATCACCCCGGCGGCATATGAATTACGGTGTTATCCGAATCCGTTTAATTCGGTGGCAAAAATCAGTTACGATTTACCGGCAGACGCCAATGTCAGTCTGACAATTTTTGATCTGTCGGGTCAAAAAATCTCTATGCTCGCATCCGAAACGCAATCATCAGGTCACCACGAATACCGATGGAATAGTACGCAACAGGACGGCACGCCTGTTTCAACCGGAATCTACTTTGTGCGGCTCACGGCTGGCACGGATACCACGGTTATCAAACTTCTCTATCTGAAGTAAATCCACACGAAAAATCCCGTGAAAAACACTGTGTTTTCTGGTTGTTTGGCGGGTTGGTCTGGTATAAAATCGAGCCGAAAATCGAAATCAAAGGTTCGGGAATACGGTTAAGTGAGGGCGGGCCATCGTCCACCTACCAAAGGAGCGTTGTATGAAGTTCAGCTATTGGCGATTGTCATTACTGGGATTCGGATTTATGGGCACCACAATCTTGTGGAGTATTTATAATGCTTATGTACCCATTTTCCTGCAAGCGGGGCGTGAAGGATTTTCTGCGACGTCCGGGATAGAGCATGGTTTTGGCATGTCGTCCACCATGACCGGTTTCATCATGACATTAGACAATATTGCAGCGCTCTTCATCCTACCCTACATCGGCGCCTGGTCGGATCGGCTTCGGTCGCCCATGGGTCGGCGGCGGCCATTCAT
>Ga0100387_10004236_pt1 | contig 11842 bp, 9 predicted proteins | sample CryGeymeta201511_FD_81547 | JGI IMG/M metagenome (GOLD analysis project Ga0100387, IMG submission 81547) | Groundwater microbial communities from Crystal Geyser aquifers in Utah, USA - Crystal Geyser metaG 2015-11 | ecosystem: Environmental > Aquatic > Deep subsurface > Groundwater | place: USA... | reverse complement strand
GGAAAGCGCCGAGGGACAAAATACCAATCATTGTGGGAATAACCCACACGATTTGGATTGATGTGCCATTCCCGTTGGAAACCCTGCCTACGAGAGATTTAACACCGGCTTTGGCATGGTCTACAGGTTGGTGAGTGACCAAGCCCGCAATATAACCCACAGAAAGAATAGCGGCAAGGACGGGCGAGAGAATCCAAAAATTTGAGATGAAACTCGCCGTTTTGAACATTCCCAAAATCTCGCTCGTTCCAGTAGCCTGCAAAACAGGCAGAGTAACATTGGAACTAAACACTGGCAGTCGCAGCGAAAATGCCGTGGACAATGCCAACGCCCACTTAAGCCAAGATGAGATGGGAAATTCCATCCTGCTCAAGAAAATAATATTACACAACGACAATAACGCCCACAAAATCCCCACCCAAATAATAAAAGCGAGGATTTTGGCAGAGATGTCCGTGAGCGCGCTCCCTGCGCGCGAAGGCTCGTACCCAAACTTTCCCAATTCATGCGCGAGAGTGTTCATAAAAGAGGTGTTAGATACCTCCTTTATCACACCAGCGCCCTTTTCCAACACCGCCCCAGCTTGAGACGGCACTGACTGCAAGGGTGGTGCTGTCGTTTGCGGAACTTCCGTTGGCAGGGGAATTCGCCCCAAACCCTCGGAAGGTGCAGACTCCACACCCGCCGACGGGGGCAAACTCTCATTGCTGGTAATGGGCGCAAACGAGGGAACGGCAACCTTTTGCACGCCGCCTCCGCCGAAAATATTTTTGACGGATGGAATCCCTACCGTTGCAACAAGGACAGTCGCCGCAATCACCAAAACAATCGCTAAAAGACGAAATGGAACCTTCCGCTCGCCCGCACTTGCTCTCTTAGACATAGTATCTCCTCCTTAAAAATATCCTTTTAGGTTTTTCCTCCACCCGCAAAAAACTACGAGAAAAATGTAACCCATAATCTTTCGCGGGGAGAGGAATTCCTCAAAGAATTTGCAAAACCGATTTTTCGTTTTACTTTTTTTGAGGATATTTAATTTACAAGGTGCAAGGGACAAAAAAAGACTACACAGGCAGTGTAGTCTTCTCCGCTCAAATTTCTTTGAGATTGAAAATCTTTATAGCATAAAAAACTTTCAAAGTCAATGAGATAAATTTGTTGTTTTCCCCAGAGTAAATTGCTATTGACTTTTGGAATATTTTGAGTAAAATTACAGACATTGGTATTTCTCATATAGCCGAAAGGGGGACAAAATGGGGTTTCTAGATTTTCTGTTTGGCGACGGGCGCAATCAAGGGCGCGGAACCGCCGTCCGCGGGACCGCTGAGGCTCATGGACGGGAGGTATGGGCCAGCGGGACCATGGACGATGGCACATACTGGGAGAAGGGGGGAAGGTGTGCAACACCCCACAGCAGTACGATTCACCAGCCTCCGCGCAGGCGGCAGCGGCTAAGGTGAACATCAACTTTTAGGTAGGATTGGATTGGCTGGGTGCGTTATTTGGAAAATCTTTACGATTATTCCCGCCCCCAGCCTTTTGGAAAAAACTCATTAGGGTATGAACCCTTGGGGGTTCAACCCTTTTAGGAGGTTAAGACGAACTGGAGCGGGTTTATACCCTCTCCGCCAGCTGGCGGAAGCTGGCGAAAGGGTTAAACCCGAATGAGAATTAAAACTTTTATGTCATTAAGACCTTTTTGTATCCTGCTCGTAAAATTTAGTTTGGCCGCCATGGAAAAACAGCTCCAACTCCCCCGTTGGACCGCTTCTGTGTTTTGCTATCACAAGTTTCAACAAACTCCTTTGCTCCTCGTCAGGTATATGCAAAAACATCACCACATCCGCATCCTGCTCCAACGCTCCCGATTCCCGCAAGTCGCTTAACTGCGGTCTTTTCTCCCCCCCTCTCTGTTCCACCGCCCGCGAAAGCTGACTCAACGCTAAAACCGGCACATTAAGCTCTCTAGCCAAACCTTTTAGCGCCTGCGATATCTCTGAAACTTCCTGCACCCTGTTTTCTAAATTCCTCCCGCGCATAAGCTGTAAATAATCTACCACCACAAGCCTAATCCCCTTATCCAGCTTCAATCTTCGCGATTTAGTACGCATCTCCATAACCGAAATGCTCGGGGTGTCATCAATATATATAGGAGCCTCCGCTAAAATTCCCATAGCTTCTCCCAATTTTGCAAAATCGTCATCGCTTAAATTTCCCGTAGTTATCTTAAAAACATCTACTCCCGCCTGCGCCGCCAACATCCTGTCGCTCAACTGCTCGCTGCTCATCTCCAACGAGAACATAGCCACCGGCATCTTATGCTTAACCGCCGCAAACTGCGCGATGTTTGCCGCCAATGAACTCTTACCCACCGAAGGCCTCGCCGCCAAAATTATCAAATTTGAATCCTGCAAACCATTAAGCTTGGCATCAAGCGACTTCAATCCAGTAGGAACACCCCTCAACATACCTTTATGCTTATGCAAATCTTCCAAACGGTCAAAACTTCTTTCTAGAACTTTTTTCAACGGCTCAAACTCTTGCTTCAAATAATCCTGCGATATTGAGTACAATTCTTGCTCTGCCTTATCCAAGAGCTCGTTCACATCCCACTCTTCCAAAAACCCCAGCTCGCCTATTTTTCCCGAAACAACAACAAGCTGACGCCTTATAAAATTATCTTTTATCATTCGTCCATAGGTTTCTATGTTAGCGGAAGTAGGCATAAAAGACGCCAATTCGCTTAAATAAGAAATTCCCCCAACATCAGCCAGAACCTTCTTTTTCTTTAGAACATTGGGCACCGTAACCAAATCAATAGGCTCCCTTTTTTCGTAAAGGGAAAGAATTGCCTCAAAAATGCTTTTGTGGGAGTCTTTATAAAAATGTTCGGGACGCAAAAATTCCGCTATTTTAACAATAGCGTCGCTATCAATAAGCACAGCGCCCAAAACGGACTTATCTGCTTCTATTGAATTAGGAGGAAGTTTAATTTCCATATACTAAAAATTCAAATGACAAAATTCAAAATTCAACTAAAATTCAAAGTTCAAATTTATGAAACCTTTTGATTTTTTGATTTCGAGCTTGATTTGTCATTTGTTATTTGAGCTTTGACATTTTCCAACAATTTACAATCTGATCTCATCTCCCGCCTTTAGATTCTTCTCCAAAATCTCCTTTGCTATCTTATCCTCCACCTCATCCTGAATATATCTTCTTACCGACCTCCCGCCAAACACAGCGTCATATCCTTCCTTAATAATCTTATCCACAAGCTCCGAAGTATATTGTACTACAACCCCTTTCTCCTCTTTAACTCTTTTTACCAATTTTTCAAGCATAAGCCCTGCCACCAAAGCAATTTCCTCGTTAGACAACGGCTTGTAAACCACCACTGCGTCAAAACGGTTAATAAATTCCGGCGAGAAAATTTTGTTCCGCAACACAAATTCTGTTAATTCCTCGCTCAACTTCTCCGCAAGATTTCCTTCCTTTAAATATGTTCTAATGTACTCCGCCCCCGCATTTGAGGTAGCGATAATAATCAGGTTCTCGGCAGATATTTTATTCCCAAAAGCGTCTGTAATATATCCTTCATCCAAAATAGTTAAAAAAGTGTTGAGGACATCGCTAGTGGCTTTTTCAATTTCGTCAAGCAGGAGGACCCCAAAAGGATTGTTTTTCAGGGCAGACGCAAAAACTCCGGGCTTTCCGGTTTCAAAAGAGCCCAAAAGCCGCTCTAACGCGTCTTTGCCCTGATATTCCGCCATATCAAAACGGATTAGATATTTTTCGGAGCTAAAATAGATGTCGGCTAAAGCTTTTGCTGTTTCGGTTTTTCCAACACCGGTGGGACCCAAAAACAGAAATGCGCCGGAGGGTCGTTTCGCCGCGGAAACGCCTGTTCTAACTCTCCGCAGAGCTTTAGATAAAGCCGTTATTGCTAAATCTTGGTCAATAAGTCTTTTATGGATAAGCCTCTCAATATCAAGCAATTTTTTATTTTCTTCCTCGCTTCCAGAAACGGGCACCCCCACCATTTTAGATACCACTTCTCTCACAGAATTTTCGTTGATTATGGAATAATTTTTGGCGCCCACATCTGCCAAAACGCGATTAAAAACGGCAATAAATCGTTCGGGTTTTGACTCGTTTACTAAAAATTTGTTGGCAAGCCCCACTACAAGTTTTAACGCCTTGTAGGATATAATCACTTTTTCTTTATAAAAAGCGGCGTCCGCAAAATCTTCAAGAATTTTCATAGAGTCCTCAACGGTCATTTCCTCTATTTTAACAACCGAAAAAATACTATTTAATATGTCGTTTCCCGCGCATATTTCGTTAAAATAAGATATCTCCATAACACCCGCAATCGGCGGAAAATCGTAGCTTTTAGCTTTGGTAAAAACGGAAAAAAGGTCAACACCGTATTTGCTTGATAACAGTTTCTCCAAGGCATCCACCACTACAATAACATTGCCCGCCCGCCCCCCTTCTTCCAACATCTCAATAAACTTTGCGGGAATGGCATCTTTGTCGTATCCGCTTAAAAATGTTTCGGTGTTAAGCATTAAAACCTTTTTATCTCTAAGTTTTATGGGAGTATGGTGCAAAGCTATCTTCTCGGCAAGATTATAAATTAAACTATGTTTGCCAACGCCTTTAACGCCGGTTAAAATAGTAAAACTTTTCCCCCCCTCCTGCAAAAGAGATTCTTCCAACTGCTTTAACTGCGCTTTTCTTCCGTACAAATTATAGTAGGACCTTTTTTGATAGGCGGCGGTAACATCAAGACAGTACTGGTCCAAAAAATTAGTATAACCGAAACTTAAAATACTGCCAATGCTTCCGCGGGAAAGAAGGTTATCCATCTCCCAAAACCGCAGAATTTTTTCCTTGAAAGAGTGCGTTTTTTGATACCACAATGTAATTTCGTTTAAGTCGTCCTTTGAGATATTGTTTTCTTTTAGATACTTTTTAAGAGGCTCCCAATTTTCGCAGAGGTACAAAAAAATTTCCGAAGGGGAAGACGGCCCCAGCGGAATTACCCGCTCTACCTCTGTACCTTCCGGGGGTGTATGGGGAACAAACAGGGGCGTAGCTCCCTGCATTTCGCGCGAACGGACAATCCTTTCATAACTTACCCCCAATTTATCCAAAAAGAACCTTCCGTAAGAACTGTTGAAAAGCTTCTTTATGGTTACCGATTTTATTTTATCTCCTTTTTTAGCCTTGTAATAAAAAGGCAGAGTGGCTATGGGAAAAAGCAGATAAAAGATTAAAAGGACAAAAACTGCAATCAAAAAAGCGCACAGAGAAAAAATTCCAAGAAGGATAATAAAGGAACGGGCGATAAAGCCTATTAAGCGGGAGATAAAATTTTCAACTAAGTTGCTAAACCAAATTTCAATGTGAAGGCCAGGTTTTTTCTCGGTTAAATCAAGTCGTCTAAATCGCCAAAATAGGGTTTTTACAAGAATTGGGATAGAGAAGTAGTGCAGAACAAAGGAAAAATAGTTGTTGAGGACATACAAAAAATATCTAAAAGAGGTTGTATAATGCCATTTCAAAAAGCTCATTGGTTGCATTATAAATCAACCCTTTACCCTTTTCAATTGGAAATCGGAAAGCACACACCCGTAGGTGTTAGATATTTATTATTACCCCGAATTTATGGAACTTGACATCCGGAAAAACGGGGTTACAATGGGAATATGGACACTAATATTAAAAGAGATTTGCAAAAAAGCTTAGAAAATCATCTCTTAAATAAAGAGATTACCTTAATTGTGGGTCCCCGCCAAGCGGGAAAAACCTTCTTAATGCGAATTATACAAGAAAGGTTGAACAAGAAAGGACTTAAAACTCTTTTTATGAACCTTGATATTGAAGCGGACAAGAAGTTCTTTGTTTCTCAAAACTCTTTAATAGAAAAAATTCGCCTTGAGCTGGGAAAAAATGGGGGTTATGTGTTTATAGATGAGATGCAAAGAAAAGAGAACGCAGGATTGTTTTTAAAGGGCATTTTTGACAGCAATCTTCCCTATAAACTTATTGTTTCAGGGTCGGGCAGTTTGGAATTAAAGGAAAAAATCCACGAGTCTTTAGCGGGGAGAAAAAGAGTTTTTGAACTTAATACTCTTAATTTCAATGAGTTTGTGAATTTCAAAACCGAATATCGTTACAAAAACAAACTTAACGATTTTTTTGCGTTGGAACAAGAAAAAACGCAAGCGCTACTTAAAGAGTATCTTGTTTTTGGCGGTTACCCCAAAGTGGTTCTTTCTCAAACAATAGAGGAAAAAAATGCCGTAATGGGAGAAATTTATCGCAGTTATGTTGAAAAAGATATTAAATATCTTCTAAATTTGGAAAAAACCGAAGAGTTTTCAAATTTAGTCAAAGTTATATCCTCGCAAATCGGTGGTATGGTAAATTTCTCAGAAATATCCTCCACAATAGGATTATCTCATAAAACTGTTAAGCTTTATCTTTGGTATTTAGAAAAAACATTTATTCTAAAAAAACTTACGCCTTACTTTCGCAATACTAGAAAGGAAATTTCCAAAACCCCTGTTTACTACTTTTACGATTTGGGGTTAAGAAATTACATCCTCAATTTGCTTGGGTATCCGGTTTTAGACCTAAATGGGGGGCATTTGTTTGAAAATTTTGTTTTTAACATTCTGCGGCAATCTCTGTTTAATACTCCAGCAACACTTAACTTTTGGAGGACCAGAGACAATGCCAAGATAGATTTTGTAATTAACGCGGGAATAACGCCAATTCCGATTGAAGCCAAATTTACATCCTTAAATAAAACGCGATTATCGCGGTCCGCCTATAGTTTTATAAAAACCTACCGACCTAAAAATTTATATGTAACACATTTGGGAAAAACATTTAAGGAGCGGGTAGATAACAGTAATGTTTCTTTAATTCCCTTTTATCAATTGCCTCAAGCTTGCGCAAATCTGTAACCTCGGGGGTTAAAGGGTTATAATTTCCATATCTTCGGTTAAAACATCCTTGCTTTTAATAGTTAACTTATCCATCTTTTTAGGGACTGCTCCAGGGAAATACTTTTGCAAGAGCTCTTCTGTATAAGCAATGGGAATAAGAATATTGGGTTCAATCTGTTCAACCGCCTTCGCATTGGCGTCCGTTAAAAACGAGAGCAAAATATCGGTATCCGAAAGCTCGTCAACCTGCTCTTGGGACAAATTTTCTTTCAATGCTCCCATATAGGCAGCTTTAATTTTCTCCTGCGTAATTATCAAAAAAATGGGGGTTTTTCCCTTTCCGCCGTTAATGCCGTATATATGAATACCCTTTATTTCATACTCCCCCGCTGTGTCTATAACAAAAGGCGCCTCCTCAATTTTAACTAAACCATCCCCAACAACAACCGCAACTTTGCCGTACTCACCAACACTCTCTATTTCATATTTTTCATTTTTAAGGTTTTTTATGAGCACTGTATTTCCAAAACCACATGTTAAAATACTACCAAAGACTTTTTACAGTGGCAATGATATAATAAACCGAGTTATGCCGCCTGCCAAAGAACACCGAACCAAAGCCTTATTCGCCATCCTTATTGCCAACTCTATTTGGGGAGTGGCGGGTCCGGTTATAAAAGCAACCCTAAACGAACTTCCTCCTTACACTTTTTTATTCACCAGATGCCTTTTCGCCTCCCTAATCCTTGTGCCCCTACTAGCAACGGACATTAAGAAAAACAACCTCCCCTTAAATCCAAAACACTTGGGGCATCTTTTTGTTATGGGGATTTTAGGAATAACCATAAGCCTGGGCTTAACATTTGAGGGCTTCAAAAGAACCTCCAGCATAGAAGGAACTCTTATTGGAAGCGTGGGACCACTCTTTACCATCGCCGCAAGCGCTTTTTTCTTAAAGGAAGTGATAACGAAAAACGAGAAGATAGGGCTTATAATTACCTTTTTAGGAACGGCGCTTTTGATAATAGAGCCCATACAGTTAAACGGACATATAAAACTCACAGGGTTTGTGGGCAATATTTTAATTATTTTGGCAGGTATTTCAGGAACAGCTTTCGCCCTTTACACTAAAAAGATTTTTAATCATAAAAATCATAGAGAACATTATTCTCCTTTGATAGTAACTACTTTTCTTTTTTTAACGGGACTAGTAACTTTTGCCCCTTTATCGTTCCTGGAATATTTTAGGGACCCGCTAGTTTATAACAAAGCCTTCACCACCCCTGCTATTTGGGGAGTTTTGTATATGGCAATTCTTTCTTCGGTTGTGGCTTATTATTTATTTGAATACGCCTTAGAAAAAATAGAATCCAGCGAAACGGCGGTTTTTGGATACATAGCGCCGGTTTTTGCGGCGCCTTTTGCATTTCTGCTGTTAAACGAGCGTGCAACACCGCTTTTTATCCTCGCCGCAGTACTCATCACCATAGGAATTGTTATTATGAATGTGAATAGGGGTCTGACCCCAAAGGGGTCAGACCCCTAAAGAGGCGGCAAGTAAAGCCTTAAACACACCCTACCCTTTAAGACTTCATCACAACGAGAACCGACAAACACAAAAAAACCGGCGGAAGAGCGCAATTCTCTAAACCGCCGGTGGAAACGCAAAACATCAAAACTCAGTTAGAAACGACGCCACAACTGCCGCTTGCAACGCAGACAAAAGAAATAACCAAACTACCGTCAAAGCTCCCGCCCCCGCAGGGATGATGCTTGTCCAAAACAGAAACGAAAGGATTGCACATAATAGAAAATACACCTTGGCCTTGTCCCTTTTTTCCGTCATTCTATCCCCCCTTTTTCCTATCCGCCCAATCACAAATGAGCGGGAGAAAAACGATAAACAAACCGAGCAACAACCCCGCGAGCAGACCCCTCAAATCCATAATCCCCCTCCTTTTTCGCTAAACGAAAGACGATGGGACTAGCATAACCCATAATAAGAAAATTGTCAACCTCATGTTGCGCGGTGTCCAGGACATGTGAATAGGGGTGAATAGGGGTCTGACCCCAAAGGGGTCAGACCCCTAAAGAGGCGGCAAGTAAAGCCTTAAACACACCCTACCCTTTAAGCCTTCATCACAACAAAAATCAACAGGCAGAAAAAAATCAAGAGCTATTGCAAATGCGGGAATATGTAGTAAAATGTCCAAAGTATGAAAAAAGACATTCATCCAAAATGGTATGAGAATGCCAAAATAACCTGCACTTGCGGAAATTCTTTTACCGCCGGTTCAACCGTTCCTGAAATTAAAGTAGAAATATGCAGCAACTGTCACCCTTTTTACACCGGCGAACAAAAGTTTGTGGATACCGAAGGCCGCGTTGAAAAATTTGCTAAAAAATCCGAAAAAATCGCCAAAATCAAAAAAGCCCACCAAGAAATGTTGCAGAAAAAGGCCGATAAAGCCGTAAAGGAAAAAACCCAAAAACCCCAAACCCTCAAAGAGATGCTGAAAATGGCAAGAGAAGGAAAATGAAGTTCTGAATTTGATTTAGATATTAGTATTTATAGAATAATTCTTCCCAAACTCCTTTAGTATACAGTCCATCTCTCCTTCCATAATCTTTGCCAGATTATGCCAAGTTTTTTTAATGCGATGGTCAGTCAACCTATCCTGCGGAAAATTATATGTTCGTATTTTCTCGCTTCTGTCCCCCGTACCAATCTGGCTTAACCTTAATTTGTCCATAGACCCCTTTTCCCGCTCCTCTTGCATTAAAAATAATTTGGACTTTAATATCTCCAAAGCCCGCTCTTTATTTTGAAATTGGCTCCGCTCATCCTGGCACGCAACCACTATCCCAGTTGGAATATGCGTAACTCTAACCGCTGTTTCAACCTTGTTAACATTCTGCCCGCCCGCGCCGCCGCTGCGGTAAGTGTCTATCTTTAAGTCTGATGGACTAATGATAAAATCAGCTTTTCTCACCAGCGGCAAAACCGCCACCGTTGCGGTGGATGTGTGAACGCGTCCGCTTTTCTCGGTAAGCGGGATTCGTTGCACACGATGGACACCCGACTCCGATTTTAAGAGCTCATATAGAGGCTCTTCCAAAGCAATACCAACCACCTCAAACACATTCTTTGCTATTGGCTTAACCCGCCAGCCTTTATTGCGCGCAAATTTTGTGTACATTCGGCATAATTCCCCCGCAAACAGACTAGCTTCATCCCCACCCGTTCCCGGGCGGATTTCTATAATGACGCGAGCAGGGTCTATTCTTTTTGTTAAAGGAAGATGATTGTCCATAACTTTTAACCTATTTTACTTGCTCCTTCGCTACTTCTATTGCTTTTTCCAATTGAGGGTCGCGGAAGTTTTTAACATCCTCCTCCGTTATATCCACCACATAATCCGGAGTTATACCCGCCTTATGAATCCATATCCCTTTAGGCGAAAGCCATTTGGCAACGGTAACATGCACCCCCGAACCGTCCTTAAAATCGCGAGCATCCTGCACAGTGCCTTTGCCAAAGCTTTTAGCGCCAACTACAGCTTCCGCCCGGTCATAGTCCTTTAACGCCAAGGTTAAAATTTCGCTTGCGGATGCCGACCCTTGGTCAATTAACACTACCACGGGATATTTTAAAAGTTTGCCCCGTCTTTCCACATCCAAATTGGTAGCTGCGCCGCTTGCCGTAACCTGCTTAACCACCACGCCTTTTTCAATAAACTCGCTTGCCACATAGACACTGCCCGTTAAAAATCCGCCGGGGTTTCCGCGCAGGTCCAAAATTATGGATTTAAGGTTAGGCATTTTAGACAGCATATCTGAAACAGCTTCGTTCCATTCCTGCGGGGTTTTTTCGCCAAAACGAGAAAGGCGGATATAGGCAACCCCATCCCCTTTGTCTTCCCAAGAAACGCTTTTTATCACAATTTTGTCGCGGATAATGGTTAAGTTAAAATCAGACCCCTCGCCTCTTTTCAGAGTTAAAGTAACTCCCTGCCCTTTAGGCCCCCTAATCTTCCCCACCGCTTCGGTTATAGATATGCCAGCCGTGTCTTCGCCATTTATTTTCATAATAGCATCGCTCGAACGCACGCCTAATTTTTGCGCGGGACTGCCGTCTAAGGGCGCTACGATTATAAGCTGATTATCTTTCATTCCGAGCTCCGCGCCGATACCCTCATATTCTCCATTCAGGGAACTGCCCAAAGATTCGTTTTCGGCAGGAGGCAGAAAAGAGGTATAAGGGTCGCCAACCGCGGAAGTAAGACCTTTTAACGCGCCGTACATAAGTTTTAGCGGGTCAAATGGCCTGTCTATATGTTCCTTGTTTATTAAATCCCACACCTCCCAAAACTCCGAAAAATCTACATCCTGCGGTCCTGTCTCCTTATTTACAACGCGAACGACGGGAGGATTTTTTTTGTATTCAATATCAAAACCGCGTTTTCCAAAATAGTAGCCGCCGGTAAAAAGACCTACTGAAAGCAGTAATACAAAAAGGACGGTGTAGAATTTTTGCAAAGTTTTTAAAGCGGACATAGGAAAATGATAAGTTTTGAGAGATGAAATGTCAAAGACATAGTTCACAGACAGCTTCAGCTATCTGCAAAACCAACCTCGGGGGTTGGAAATTCCAATTCGGTCTGCCCGCCTCTGGCGGGGATTATCCCGCTCCAGTTCATATTGACCTCCTAAGAGGTTTGGGGCACTTCAAACTTGAACTCAAGGAGACAAAAAAACGCTTGACAAGAGTTTAATTTAGTGGTATCCTTTAGCCAAATGATCGGGGGGGCTAGCAACCCGAGATGAAAAACTCTCGCTTACCTAGCCAAATAACGCCCGATCTTTTTTTATATAAT
>Ga0100387_10004235_pt1 | contig 11842 bp, 8 predicted proteins | sample CryGeymeta201511_FD_81547 | JGI IMG/M metagenome (GOLD analysis project Ga0100387, IMG submission 81547) | Groundwater microbial communities from Crystal Geyser aquifers in Utah, USA - Crystal Geyser metaG 2015-11 | ecosystem: Environmental > Aquatic > Deep subsurface > Groundwater | place: USA... | reverse complement strand
TCCCAGCCTGCCAGTTGCTGGGCGATCTCGCTTCCCCAACCATCCTTCTTAAGCAGTTCAGAAATTTCACCACGCAATTTTTTATCAAGGTCGCGGTACTTGCGTTTTGTGGCAGGCGTCCGCGCTGAAAAATGATTTCTGCGTACTTCTTTCAATTCATCCTGCTTGCCTTTGTAGAGCAAATCTCCAAAAGATAAGTTTGTTTCCACTTTGGGTTTTTGAATCCCGATCAACGTATTCGCGGCGACAAACTTCGTCTCCAAATTCGGCAGGGGACGAATCCCACGGTTCGGTTTCTCTCCCCCTAAATTCGCAGAATTTGGGGGGAGTTGGAGGGGGGTTGTTTTTTGCTCCACCACCAGCGAGATAAAGAAGCGCAGTTTGGCAATTTGCACCGCAATCGGCTGAATATCCACGCCGTAAATGCAGTTCTCGATCAGATACAGTTTGCGCCCGTAGTCATCGTGGTTCTCGGCAAAGACCTCTTCGATGGATTTCACCGCCGCTTCGCGCGCCACCGAATCCTGAATCTCGTTTGCCTTTGAGATTTGCTTGCGCTGCCAGCCCTCGTTTTTCGGGTCGAGTTTCGCCAGCAAAAAGACCAGTTTATGCAGTACCCCCATTGGGAACGCCCCCGACCCGCAAGCGGGGTCGAGAACTTTTATGTTGTCAATCGCGGCAATCAAGCGGAATTTTTCAGCATCGCTAAAATCGGGAACGGTAGGATTGTAGGAAAGCAAATCGCGCAAATCCTCCCTCACCCTGCCCTCTCCCGAAGGGAGAGGGGAAGACGCCCTTCCCCCGTGGGGGGAAGGGCTGGGGATGAGGGCGCTTTCAAGATACGCCACCAACGCCTCATCCACCATGTAATTCACGATCTCACGCGGCGTGTAAAACGAACCCGTCTGCTTGCGCGCGGTTGTGCCTGTTTCGGGATTGTACGCGGCTAATAAATTCTCGAAGACCTTGCCGAGCAATTCGGGGTCGAGCGCAATTTCCTCTTCGATGGGCGTATTCTCTTCGATGGTGAACTTGTAACTGTTGAAGATGGAAATCAGCCCGCGCACCTTGTACTTCTTGTTTTTGGTGTCGTAGATTTCGTTCAGGTCAATCTCTTGTTCCTGCTCCATCAGGAACAGGTCATCGGGAACCGTCAGCGGGTTATCGTCACGGTCAGAGAATCCATCCACGCGGATGACATTGCCTTTCTCGATTTCCTTATCCAGGCACTCGAACAGCCCGCCGTTCAGGAAGGGAATCCCCGCGAAGAGTTCCAGCGCCTTTTCGGGATTTTTGAAATAACGCTTATACCGATAAAAATTCGACATCAGATAATCGGGGTCTTGCCCCTTCGCGTTCTCGCGTCGGAAGGCACGCCCTGCGCCCATCTCGGTATTGAGCGTGGCAAAGAACAGGTTTTGCAAAATGGCTTTGTAATAGGTGCTTTTCTTCGGGTCATTAGGATTTAGATTTTCATCGAACCAGCGTTTTTCAAACAATTCTTCGGGAACCAGGCCCTTTTCTTTGATGAACCAGACGAAAATCAACCGCGTAATCAGGCGGATGGCGTTAATGGCCTTGTGTTCCGCCTGATTGCTGCCGCTATTTCCTGGAAACTGAATCTGGCTGATTGCCCAAAAGTACCAGTTTGCCACCTCGCGGTAAAAGCGTTTGTTGAGTTCGGTAGTATCGAGGGCCTTCTCCCAGGCGCGCTGCAAATCCACAAAATTGGTTAGCGGCTGGTTGTACGCCAACTCTGCCAGCGACAGGTCGGCCAAAGTTTCGACATGGGCGCGATGCGGAGCGGCAATGCGAATATCCTTAATCAGCGTGACCTTTTCCAGAACATCCCGGCTCTCGTCATGTTTGTTCAAACGCCGGTGCAGAATTGCAATCGAAATCGTTTCGCCATGCCGGAACAAAATCAGAACTGGCATGGGAAAGAGTTTGTTGACTTCACGGGCAATCGCTGCCAGATCGGCCCGTGTATAAGGTCTTTCGCGTGCCTGCAAACCAATCGCAAAGAACAGGTAAGAATTGATGAGGGTGCCATCCACCTTACTGCTGGCAAACCTTGAACGCTGTACCCCCAGGGCTTCGCGGATTTCATCGTCCGTGATCTGGAACAAAACATCCACAGATGTCCAGGTATTGACCAGTGATTTCTCACTGTTTAATCTACCTTGCGGATCGAACTCCTGCCGAAATTGTTTTCCGTTATTTGGGCTGAGCGTGAATCGCTTCTCACTCTTGTATCCGAGTGTTTCAAACAAAGCAATAGCGGCATCGGCCAGCGTGTTCTGGTTGAAAGCTTGGAGTGCGTATTGCAAAGCGGATTTTAAATCGTGGTTATGGGTCATAAGGATTTACCGGATAATTAGCCAGGTGATGAGTTCGAAATCAGTATGGTCAGTGACTTGCTGTTGGCGCGCCGGCAAAACCGCATTCCGATCGGTGAGTAAATTTCCGATAACGCGCTTGCGGAAATGCCCTTCGATGGCTTTGAGCGCTTTCGTCAACAAATCATCGTACCATTGCATCGCCGTACCGTTACGTGTTTCCTGGTCAAAAGCGCGGCACAATTCTTCGTATGGCTCAGATTTCCCTGCGCAGAATTCCCGTAGAATTTCTAAAATCTGCTTGGGGTGGGTGAAGTTGAAGCGCACGACACCATCCTCCTGGATGTAAACCAGAAAATATGGCTGGAGCGGGTTGACCGTATCGCTGATTCCTGCCTCGGTTTGCTTCAGACAGTACACTACGCCTGGCCGGATGCTTGGCAAATCCGTTTTGGTTGGCACGATGGCATACAGCCCCAGAGGAGCGTCTTCGAGTTGCTTGCGGTTGGCTTCGATGTAGTGATTCAAATCGGCGCGAAAATCATCCAGGGTGAAATCGGTTAGCGAAACCGATTCGTTGAAATCTTCCAGGTCAAGCACTTCTTCGCGCAAGCGTTTCAATTGGCGGTCGCGGTATTTCAGGTCTTCGGTAATCAGGTCTTCAATTTCTTCAGTGTTCAGCAAGTTGTCATCTGCCGTTGCAGAAAGATCTACCAGCGCCATGCGCGCTTCGACGCGCGTTTTCAGGGTGATGTATTTATCCAGATCTTGAGTCGGCCAAAAATTAACCAGTTGTACCGAGTGGTTGATACTGCCAATACGGTCAATGCGCCCGAAACGCTGGACAACGCGCACCGGATTCCAGTGAATGTCGTAGTTGACGAGCATGTCGCAGTCTTGCAGGTTCTGGCCTTCCGAGATGCAGTCCGTGGCAATCAGCAGGTCAATTTCTTCTCCTTGCGGCATGGATTTCATCTTGTCCCGTTTTTTGGAAAACGGCGAGAAGTTAATCAAAATCTGGTTGAAGTCGTTTTTTCCAAGCGTGGTCTTATTATCTGTTGCTCCGCCCGAAACGATAGCCAAATGAATTCCCAAGTCTTCACGCGCCCACTTTTTGAGCGAGTCATACAGGTAAGAGGCTGTATCTGCGAAAGCGGTAAAGACCAGCACTTTACGGTTCAGCCCGCCGTGTTTGTTGGTGGTCGGATGGCTGACCTTGTGTGCAATGAGTTTTTTTAGTTCAGCCAACTTGGCATCCCGCTCACGAGTTACCTGGCTTGCCATCAGCCGCAAAAGGTAGATTTGTTCACGGTCACGCTGCAGGTCGTGCAGCCAGTCATCCAAGCTCATATGTGCCATTTTGAAGTGCGCCTTGCTCACTTCAAAATCTTCCTGCAAATCAAAAGCTTCCTGCAAATCTTCGTCATCTGCTTCTTCCGGGCGTAGTTCGTCCCAATCCAGGTCGGGGTTTTCCGCCTGGTATTGCTGAAAACGCTCAATTCTGGCTTTCAAAGCATCCATTTTTTGCAAGGTGCGCTGCAAAGTCAGATCAAAAGAATGAACTGAGCTTTCCAGGCGCTTCAAGAAGTTGACCTTCATCATGCCAATCAGGTAATTTTCGCGTTTGGCTTGTGAAAATGCGGCCACCTTTGATGTTTCGTAAATGGCCTGGTATTCTTTTTTGACATAGCGGGATGGGTTGAAGAGCGACAGCTGATAATGATCAATTTGATCATTCAGGCCATCATAGGACATAAATTCACCGAGCAAATCAATTTCAGGGTAGAGCGAAATTGGTTTGGTACGCTCTGGAAAGCCACCCAGTTGCGCGATTGTGCTTTTGTAATAGCGCTGCAAGTGTTTGCGCGAACGCGCAATCGTCAGCCCATCCAGTAATTTAAAAAAGGCCGAGTTCAGTTTATCTATCAGCTCGCTGGTTTTCCGCTCACTGCTTTTCTTGGCCCATTCGCTGAAGTTTAATTGCGCCACGCGCAAGGTTTCCTGAATACTGGCGATCCCCAGTGATTCGCGCAGGGAGTCATCCTCGTTTTCAGTGATGAAATAAATCTGGTTACGCAAGTCTTTCAGACTATTGTTGACTGGCGTGGCCGAGAGCATCAAAACTTTGGTCTTCACTCCCGCTTTGATGATGTCATCCATTAAACGCTGGTAGCGACTGCGCCGAACGACAACGCCATTTTTATCTTTTTTTCCAGGCTTGTTGTTGCGAAAGTTGTGGCTTTCGTCGATCACCACCAGGTCATAGTTACCCCAGTTGATATTCGCCAGATCAATATCACCTGATTTTCCACTGTCGCGGCTTAAGTCGGTGTGCGAGAGCACGGTATAGCCAAAACGATCCCGGACAAAGGGATTCAGTTCGCTATTATTTTGGGATTGGTAGACGGTCCAGTTGTCGCGCAGCTTTTTGGGGCAAAGCACCAGGGCGCGCCCGTTTCTTAATTCAAAATACTTGATAATTGCCAGCGCCTCGTAGGTTTTCCCGAGTCCAACGCTATCCGCCAAAATACAGCCGTTGTAATTCTGGATTTTGTTAATCGTCCCCTTGACGCCGTCCTTTTGGAACTCGAACAGCGATTTCCAAATTTCGGTGTCCACCACCTGTGTTTGGATGTCTGCCAGCCCGCCCTTGTCCTGTTCAGTTAGAAAATCTTCAAAAATGTGAAAAAGGGTCTTGAAATATATAAATTCTGGGTTATTGTCCTGGTACAACTGCGCCAGGTATTCCAATATCCTGGCCTTGACATCCTCAACCAGTTCCTGGTTCTCCCAGAGTTCATTGAACCAGGTGTTCAGTTCGCGCAAATCACGGCGATCTTCGACGATCAGGTTAAGTTCCACATTACGACGCACACCAGTATTCAGGCCAAGACCGCTTGCCGTAAAATTAGAACTGCCCATCAAAGCATCTTCTACGCCACTGGCCTGAGTGATGTGATACAGTTTTCCATGTAAAAAACCAGGCTGCTTCACCGAGCGGATTTCGGTTTTCTGCTCCAGCCAGGCGGCACACTCGCGCGCTACACGGCGCTGCTCCAGGCGGTTCTTTAGTTTTAATGCGCCGTCTTCGATATCGTAGGCTTTTTTGTCGGTTTTTTCGGGGTCGAGTGAACGAATAAAACGCGGTTCGCCAAACAGAAACCGTAAATGTTCGATCTGGTCAAGATTATTTTTTAGCGCTTCATAAGCATAAATGGTAAAGTAGGCTGAAACGATGGAAAGGGTGGAGCCTTTTTGGGTTTTTTCTTTCAAGAAATCCCCCACCCTGCCGCGCTGATAGTTGTCACGAATCCCGGATGGCAAGTTAGATGTTGTCACGTTGTTTTCCTGTTTTCATACCTGTTCGGAGCGAACTCCGAAACGGCCTTTTGAAATTTCACTCGCACCATTATACAAGATGCAGGTAGAAAAAACTGAATTGCGCATAATAAGCCTGCTGCAAAAAGTGACTTCACCCCACACATATCGGCGTTGGTGCAGACAGAGCCGCACACATGCCAGCCCTGCGTAGACAGGAAACACAGAGAAAAACGCTTGTTTTGCCAAAAAAATATTTGCCCTTGCTCTGCATCGCGGCGGTTTGATATAATTACCAATAATATTAGTCATATAACCAACTTTTTTTAAGGATTCTCATGCTTGAACCATTGCTCGGCTCAACTAATGCAGAAAGGGTACTCATATTCATCCAGTTGCGTGGCGAAGGTTATGCCCGCGAAATTGCCCTGTTTTTTGAAACCGACCTGTATGGCATTCAAAAACAGCTGGATAAATTTGAGGCCGGTGGCATTCTCGCCAGTCGTAAAGTAGGACGAACGCGCCTATATGTTTTCAGCCCGCGTTACCCCTTTTTGCCTGAATTACGGGCCTTGCTCGAAAAGGCCCTGACTTTTTATCCAGAAGAGGCACGCGCCGACTTACAAATGAACCGCCGCCGTCCACGCCGCCGAGGAAAACCTGATGAAGTCCATCTCGCAGATATCGCAAATTGAGCTGGCCGCCTATGTTCACGCGCACCTGCGCCGCGATGGAATTGATGTGGTACTGTCGGGTGGGTCTGCGGTAACATTCTACTTTTGGCATGATCGCCAGGCGCTTGAACAGGCCCTCTTGGTTTTTAGACAAAACTCAGTAGATTTGGCCGAGATTGAACGTTGGTCGCTGGTCGAGGGCCAGACAAGTGGGTGGAATGTCTTTGAACAGCGTCTGCGCCCGGCTGAGTAATTTTTTGTGCGACTTATTTTTCCGGTCTTAACCACCCCAAAAGCCCACTTTTTAGGGCTGTTTTTCGTTTATAGCGGCACACAATGCCTATTGTGCGCCGCCAAATATTCCCCTTGATGTTGGCACAGCAAAACGAAAAATTTAGAAGGCGCGCAGGTATTGCGGCGGAACGGGTGCGGGTTGTTTGAGTACCTGGGCGGCATGCAGCGCCCAGTATGGATCGAGCAGCATTTCACGTCCCAGTAAGACCAGATCGGCGCGCCCGTTGCGGATGATCTCATCCGCCTGCTGCGGCGCGGTGATCAAACCCACAGTTGCAGTAAGGATGTCCACGCCATGCCGCACCGCTTCGGAGATGGGCACCTGATATCCAGGTCCAGCAGGGACTTTGGCTTGCGCCACTCCGCCGCCAGATGAGCAATCAATCAGGTCAACCCCTTCCGCTTTGAGATGCCGCGCAAGTTGGACAGAATCATCCACGCTCCAACCTCCATCCAGCCAGTCCGTGCCTGAGATGCACACAGTCAGCGGCAGGCGTTCATCCCAGACTTCTCGAACAGCGCGGGCAGTCTCCAGCAGGAATCGGATGCGGTTCTCGAAACTGCCGCCATATTCATCTGTCCGCTGGTTGGAGAGGGGCGAGTAGAAACTGTGAAGCAGGTAGCCATGCGCCGCGTGGATTTCGAGCCATTCAAAACCAGCAGCCAGAGCGCATCCAGCCGCCGTACGGAACGAATCCTGAATCTGATGAATCTCGTCCACGCTCAACTCATGCGGAACAGCATATTCTTCGCTGAACGCGATCGGACTGGGAGCAACTCCCTGCCAAGTGGGCAATTCGTCGGAATGGCGCGGCTTCCCGATATCCCACGGGCGTCTTGAGCCAGCCTTCCTACCCGCGTGCGCGATTTGAATCCCCGCCACTGCGCCGTTCTCTTTGATGACGCGCGTCACGCGCGAGAGCGGCTCGATGTGTGCGTCCGACCAAATGCCAGCATCGTAGGGGGTGATTCGTCCAAGCGGGTCAACAGCGGTGGCTTCTGCAATAATCAAACCTGCGCCGCCCACTGCGCGCGCTCCCAGATGAATCACCTGCCAATCGTTGGAAAATCCATCATCGATTGAGCCCCTTTGATTCCTTTGGGGTGATTGTGCGTGACTGCCGCGGAGTGTTCCGCTTCACGCAAAATCTCTTCATCCGTGTTAAATGCCCAAGCCACAGGACTCATTCGCATGGCAGAGCCATTGCCAAAACTGTTGTAAGGTCCGATGCCATCATTCGCCAGCCAGCGGCGAAAGAAACTGCCGTAGCCTGCTTTGGGATATCGTCTCGCATAATCTACAATCGTTTCACCATATCCGCGTTGATTGAGAATTGCATCCGCGACCGCCACAGTGAGGACAGTGTCATCGGTGAAGTGAGGATTCTTTGTGAACAGCTCAAAGTTCGGATCTGTGCATTTGTTATGCTCAAAGCGGAATCCAATCATATCTCCAGCAATAGCGCCAAAGAGACATGTAGGAGCATGGGATGTGGCCAAAGTAGATGATATCGTCACTTAATGGCTCCGCCCGTCAGCAGGGACAAGACCTTCCGCGACAAACTGATTACAGGCTCGCCCGTACATATTTTTCAATTTTGCGCCAGGTGGATTCGTATGAAGCTATTGCATAGCGGGAATCGCTCACCTTGCGCTTGAATTCGTAGATAAAGCCTGGACCGCCGAGAAAGATGGCTGGCGTGAAAGCATCGTGATAGCCATAATCACATTCGAGAAAACCGATCAGCCAACAATTACTCTCATGCTTGCGGATGGTTTCCTGCGACAGCCCGCTGGAACGCAGGTGATCCATAAATTGTAGCAGGAAGGCTCCCGTTTGCAGAGCGAACTCATGGGAGGCTTCGTCCCAATTCCAGTCCTTGATGTATTGCTCTACGCTTTGATTATCGTTTTGCTTTGGCTGGCTCATTTGACCACCCCGCCCGTTAGCAGGGACAATACCTTCCGTCGTGGGTATTATAAAATTACTCGCCGATGGTTTTGGCGATTTCATCGAGAATCATGAAGATGTTCTTCATTTTTTCCACTATGGACATGATGCGGAAAGTTTTTGAGTTTGGGATAGTGCAATGCGTTGTCCCACCTGCTAATATGTTTTTTATTTTTATCGAGCCATTGGTAACGATAGTTTACGAGCTCCAGGTCGTTTGCCCGCTTGACAAATTCCGAGAAATCAAGGATGTCGCCGTTGGTCAGGTTTGCCCGAACGCGAATAAAGCCCTCGTTCAGGTTGGAAAATTCCCTGATGACATCGAAACTGATAACGATAGAGTCGGTCGAAAGACGCGCTTTGACCGACTCTACGTAATCCATTGGGTTCATTCGGATATCTCGCTGAACAGGGCCAGCCGTTTGCGAATGCTTTCCGCCATTTGCGCCAGCGACGCCCATTCCATTGATTCCGCGCTGTCATCCGTCTGTCCCGCCTGGTAGCGCTTGAAAAATTCAAGGGTGGTCATGTTGAATTGTTTTTCGTAGTCGGTCAGTATCTTTTCAATTTCCGTTAATTGCGCCTGGGATTGACTGACCTCGTACTCAACGGCCTTATTCAACGTCTGCGCGGTCAAACTGCTGACCTGCTTTTTTTCATACAATTCCGCAAGCCAGCGGACGCCTTTTGCATATTTTGTGTTGGGAACGCTTTGAATGGTCATGGGACACCTCTATTGCAATTATACAACGCCTGGGCGACTAATAATATTCCTTGACATACCCATACGCCTTTTCGAAGAGTTCTGTATCGGTATGCAATTTATATTTCGCCAGCGTTCTCCGCAATGCCTTGCGGACTTCCCGCTTCCCGCCCTCCGTGGACTGCCAATCGGGGAAGCGGATTTGGCGGACGATGTCGTCGATGTCGTCTACGATGCGTTCGACCATGATGGGGGTGTCGGCGGAGCGGGTTTGTTGGAAGAGTTCGGTGAGGGCGGTTTTGCCGCGGTCTTCATCTTCCGCAGGTGGGACTTCTTTTTCGGCGTTGACCAGGTCGCGGGCGAGGTCGAGCAGGGCTTTGAGGAAGGCGATGCTGTGCAGTTGTCCCGCTTCATGTTGCTCTTTGAGTCGTTCGAGACGTTCGGAGAGTTTGCGGTAGAGCGGATTGCCCATGTGCTTGCGCAAACGGTCAACGATTTTGATTTGCAATTCTTTGGCTTTGCGATCAGGGTTATCAGTTTTGAGCACGGCTTCGAGCAGTTCGGCGTCGAGGATGATTTCGTCGAGGTCGTCGCGGACGGCGGAGACATGCACGTTTTGGTGGATGAGTTCGATGGTCTTTGCGCCGAGCGAGTGCCAGAGGAGCGCACCCGCGCCGCTGGTCGGTTGGACGGAGACGTAGACTTGCGAGAGCCAGCGATAGTCGTTTTCGTATTCGGAGAGCAGCGGGTCGGGGGAGATGGCTTCCCACAGGCTGGACAAGTAACTGTAATCGGCGGCGAAGGAGTCGCGCACATCGTTGTTGGGCAGACATTCCTGGGCGGCGATGAGTCCTTCGTAGCCGTCGAGGGATTTATCCACGCCCGCAAAGTAGGCGAGGCATTTCTGCACACTTGCACCGCGCTGCGGATGCAGTGCAGGTGTGGCGGCGGGGAATTTGGTTTTCAGGTTGACGATATCCGAGACGACGCGGCGGAAACCTTCTTCGTCGAATTCGAGCGACTTGGCAACGTCATCGAAGATGCCGAGGTAATCCACAATCAAGCCGAAAGATTTTTTATCGCCGTAGGTGCGGTTGGTGCGCGTGATGGCTTGCAGCAGGGTATGGTCGCGCATGGGCTTGTCGAGATATAGGACTTGCAGGATGGGCGCGTCGAACCCTGTCAGCAGTTTGGCGGTGACGATGATGATTTGCAGCGGGTCGTTCGGGTCGCGGTAACGGTCGAGCAGTTTTTCTTCGTTGTCGCGGTCGCGTTTGTAGGGCGTGTAGCGCGGATTATTTCCTGAAACCGAAATGACAATATCGCTGGCTTCGGGCGGCAGATATTTATCCAGTTCAGCTTTATAGAGCAAACAACTTTCCCGATCAAAGGTGACCAGCATGGCTTTGAAGCCGTTTGGTCTTATTTTTTCCTGAAAGTGTTTGGCAACGTCGGCACAAATATTTTGAATGCGTTCTGGAACCTTCACCAAAACTTCCATTTTGGCGGCGGCTTTGCCGAGCGTGTCGCGGTCGAGGTCTGAGAGTTCGCCTGTGAGTTCTTCGTAGGCGGCGTCTATGGCGGCTTTGTCGATGTGCAGTTCCACGAGGCGCGGCTCGAAATGCAGGGGCAGGGTGGCGCCGTCGCGGATGGATTCTTCGAATCCGTAGCGGCTCATGTAGCCGTGTTCGTCTTCATCGGCGCCGAACGCGTAGAAGGTGTTGCGGTCGCGGCGGTTGATGGGCGTGCCCGTCAGCCCGAAGAAAAAGGCGTTGGGCAGGGCGGCGCGCATTTTCATGCCGAGGTCGCCTTCCTGCGTGCGGTGGGCTTCATCCACCAGCATGATGATATTTTCGCGTTCGTTCAAGATGCCGTCTGATTCGCCAAATTTGAAAATGGTGGTGATGATGATTTTGCGCGTGTCTTGTTTGAGCAGGGTTTCGAGTTCGGCGCGGGTTTCGGCTTTGACCAGGTTGGGAATATCGGAGGCGTGGAAGGTGGCGCTGATTTGCGCGTCGAGGTCGAGCCTGTCCACCACGATGATGACGGTCGGGTTGCGCAGCGCGCTTGCCATGCGCAGTTTTTGCGCGGCGAAGACCATCAGCAGGGATTTGCCCGAGCCTTGAAAATGCCAGATGAGTCCCTTTTTGGTTACGCCATCGAGCACGCGCTGGACGATTTTGTTTGCGCCTTCGTACTGCTGGTAGCGGCAGATGATTTTGAGGCGGCGTTTCTTTTTATCAGTGGCGAATAATGTGAAGTTGGCGAGAATGTCGAGGAGGAGATTGGGGCGCAAAAGATTGGGGATGGATTCTGCCAGTTGTTTGATATCAGGCTTGGGCGGAGTCGCGACGCGCGGCTCTTCATCTACCGATGCTTGATTCTGTTTACTGGCAGTTAATCTCGCTTTGAGTGAGTCGACAATCCACGGGCTCCAGAGTTCGAGGGGCGTGTGGATGGCTCCGTAGCGCAGGTCTTTGCCTTCGGTGGCGACGTTGAGGACGTTGCAGGCGAAGAGTTCGGGGATGAATTTTTCGTAGTCGTCGTGGAGTTGTTTGGCGCC
>Ga0100387_10004224_pt1 | contig 11867 bp, 9 predicted proteins | sample CryGeymeta201511_FD_81547 | JGI IMG/M metagenome (GOLD analysis project Ga0100387, IMG submission 81547) | Groundwater microbial communities from Crystal Geyser aquifers in Utah, USA - Crystal Geyser metaG 2015-11 | ecosystem: Environmental > Aquatic > Deep subsurface > Groundwater | place: USA... | reverse complement strand
TTGCTGACTTCGACGGCCTTGTCCGTGGTTTCGAACAGAAATATCCCGCCATCGGCAGGCACCGAGGTCGCAGCCAGTCGTGCTGTATTTGCAGCATCGACCGGCCACAACTTCAGCCTGCCTTCGCCAGCGGGTGCAAGCGCACCGGCTGCGCCGTTCGAGACCCCCCAGGTCGCGATACGTCCGGCGTGAATCAGAGTCCCTTCCACCTTGGTGCCGTCTTCGATGAAGAAGTGACCGGGAGTCCTTCGAACCGTGTGTCCTTCGCGGATTGTGGCCACGCCCAACCCGAAGACCTTTTCAACTTCTGCGGGTGTCATTTCCGCGGTGGTCTGTGGGATTTGAACGGCCACCTCGTAGCGTTTCAACGAGGCCGCAGCTTGGTCGAACATCCCCGTAAGTGCGTCAGCGGCATCGGAAACACCGGCCGATTCTCGCTCAGCTGAGCGAAGTTCTTCTTCCAGAAGATCTGCCTGTGCCCCGATGCTGGCGAGCCGACCTTGTTGGCGCTCGACTTCTGCCTGTGCCGCGCCGACGGTGGTTTTGGAGGTTCGCTCGATGTCTACAAGCCGGGCCTCCAAGGCTCGTTTTTGCGATTGGAGGTAGACCATTTCTTTTTGGTAGGCCCGTTCCAAATCCTGAGCAAATGCAGGTGTTGAAACTCCAACGCTACCCAACATAAGAAAACACATGACGAGAAGAGCTTTCATTTTTCACCTCCGACCATCGCGAAGGGCAGTTCGAAATACCCGGTACGCACCTGCTTTTTGAGCGCATCAAAGAGCCCCGCGATCTTGATGCCGTTCTCGGGTCCCTCGACCACGGACCACTTCCATCCGTCCTGCGTCTTGTGGGCAAAACCCACGCGTCCGTCGTTGGTCCGGAAGTAGATTGTGATCATTCCAAGGCGCGCGACGTCGACCAGAAGGTCTTCCGGTCCCAGCGTGATCGTTTGTTGGTAGATGCCGTTTTCGCGAGTGAGCCGAAGCTCGTCTTCCACAAATTGCCAAAGCCTCGCCGCGACTTTCTGTGGTGGAAGAAGGCCTTCCACGAGTTGTTTTTCGATTTTATCGAGGGCCGAGAGTCGTTCTGCGGACTTGAATGGAAGTCCGTCGCGCACCTCTTGCCGCATTGTTTCGATGCTTCGTTTCAGCGCCGGCTCAAGCTCGGTGGAGCCGACTTTGGCAAGGGCGGTTTCTGCTTTGAACTTGGTGTGGGCTGCGGCCAGCTGTTCCAGCCGTCGTTCTTCGCGTTGAATGGCGAGGTCCAGATCCAGCTTCTGGGCCGCAAGACTGCGCAGGCTGGTTCGTTCGTCCTCTTTGCGGGATTCCACATTCGAGGACAAGGTTTCGACCTGAGAACGCAGGTCGGCCAATTTTGTCGCAAAGGAGTCGACATCGAAGTCGGCGGCCCAGGCGCTGGACGCAAGAAGGACGCCTGCTCCAAGAGCGGCGCCGCGAAGCCAGTTAAGGCGATTTTGACGTAGATTTCGCATTCGAGACCTCCAGAAGGGCCGCTTCGATCAGTTTCGGTCGTGAGTCGTCCAACCAGCTGTCCAGTCCGTGGCGCCCATTGCGCCGATGAAGTCTGCAGACTCGAAGAACGAGTCCGTAGGAGCGACTCCGGTCCCCAGGGCCGGCGAACCGGTCTGCGGCAGGAAGTTTGGGGTGCCCGATGTCGGGTTGGCCTCCGTCAGCATGGGATCAGCCACGAGGTTTCCTGTATTCAGCGTCAGGAAGAAGTCCTCGACGGTGAATGGTGCGGTGAAGCCCGCGTCCGAGTTTTCGATGTAGCTGGTCGTGCAGTGAAGGATGCTGTTGTTCACGGTCAATTCGCCCGAGAGCGCGTCCGTGGCCCAGGCATTTACGAAGGTCTCTTCTCCGTCGATCTGCAGGCATCCGTCGTTGAAGCCCAGGATGATGGCGTTCGAGATGTTTGCGCCTGTGCCTTCACGAAGAAGGGCGCCCACGTCCGAGCCGTCTCCGCCGTCCACGCCCGCAATCGAGAGATTCGAAAGGGTCGGTTTTGAGCGTGGTGAGGCGGTGTTGTTGTCGCCGTTATTGTCTGCTTCCAGACCATTGTCGCCGTTATCTGAGTACTGCTGGACGACAGCGTATTGGATCTTGCCTTGCCAGCCGTCGGTCCAGTCGATGCTGTCATCGCCGGCGCCCGTAATCACGACGTGTTTGGCCTGCGCCGTCCCGCCGAAGAACTCGATTCCGTCGTCTTTGTTCATGTGAACTTGGATGAAGTCGATGACGGTTCCGCTACCGACTCCCTGAAATGCGATGCCGTTGAGTTCGTTGTCCGAAGTGATCAGCGCGCCCGCAAACTCGACCCGCACATATTTCAGGCTTCCGCTGCTGTCTGCCGGGTCGTCGCCGCCGTAGAGGCCGGTTCCGCCTTCTCCTTCGGCTTCACAAACGCCGGTGTCACACGAGTTGATGGGGGCGCGGCCGTTAATGATGAGCCCACCCCAATCGCCGCGTGCCCGCGATCCTGCTTCTTGCGCTGAGGTGAAGACGATCGGTTTATCAGCCTGTCCGTTGGCGATGATCTGTGAGCCACGTCGTATGGTCAGGAAGCTCAGTGCTCCCGATGCGCCGTAGATTTTTGTGCCAGGTTCGATCGTAAGAACGGTTTTTGCGGTGTCGTCACCGACAAAAACGCCGCCCTGCAGAACCCATTCTTTATCGGCAGTGAAAGTCGCGTCTTCCAGAATTTGCCCCGTGACGGTGCAAACTTGGCCCTCGCATGTGATGGGGCCTTCGGTGGTGTTATTGGTTGGAGTCGTGTCATCGCCACAGGCAGTGGCTAGAAGCATCGAGGCTATGAGTGCATGTTTTTTTGTGAACATCTGAGCATCCTGTTTCTGAAGTTGAAGTGTTTGGTACGCGAAGTACCCCTTCGATTTCAGACAGGAAGCTAACAACAACCTTTCACGGATGGATGGCGAGGATGTGAAGATGCCGCGGAGAATGAGCGACAGGGAGTTGACATCAATGTTACGAATTTGTGTCGTCAGGTCTCAGGTCAAGGTATGATAACGATATCAGCCATTTGCCTGCTTTTTGCGTCGTCGAGCTGAATCGGTTCGGTTGCTCGAACGATTACAAGCACCGCTTGACCTGGATCGCGTCGTTCGATGCGTGAAGGGATTCCCCAGCGGAATTCGGCATGCCCCCGCCCCACGATAATAAGAATCGATTCGAGGTCTCCCGGACGTTGTTTCAACGCATTTACGGCGCTGTCGGCCATGGTCTCGTCCCACAGAACTTGAGCCTCATAGAAGCGGTCGAACTTCTCCCGGTCCATCTTCATGCCGTGTCCGGAAAAAATTTCTTCCAGCCATGACCGGTAGTCCTCTCGCGAAAGGTCAAGGTCGACAAGCTGCGCGCGTTCCTCTTCGGTGAGTGCTGAAACGCCCACAGCGGAAACCCGTTTTGTGAGCTCACGTCGAACGTTGAGGGCAATGATGGGCAGGGACTTCTCCCGGGCCATCTCCCAGAGCGGTCGATAAAGGTCGGTCTCGAACCCCCATCGAGTCTTCCACTCGGTTCGCTCCAGCATCGTGGCTTCGTCAATCTCTGCGCGGACATAAAGGTCTAGCGGTTCTTGAAAAGGCCGCTGAAACATCTCCATGCCCAGTGCGACACGACGACCGGAAGACATCAATTCAAACACGTGCAGCTGCAATGCATGGTCTTCCGGACTGTCATGGGACTCGCCGACGATCACGTATTTCGCCGATATGAGCCTGCCCGCGAACTGCTCTTCATTGAGCTGTTCGCCTGTGGCGACATCGTAGATTCCAGGCGCAATCCGGGCAGGTGCCACTGGTGCCGTGGCACAGCCCACTAAGCTTACCAACGCGAAGAACAGGACCGCTCTCATCTTCGGACCTTATCGATAAGGTGAATGTACGAAATGATCGTCTCTTCAAGACGGCGTTGCATGGCCGCGTCTTTGAGCGTGCCATCATCGGCAAATGCATCGCCAGCGTTTGCGAGCGAGAACATGTTGGGGTGAACGTGCACACCGCAAACTTCCAGCGGTTGCCGAAGGTGCCAGAGTCCTCGATTGCCACCGACCATGCCGGGAGATGCCGACATCAGCATGCCCTGCTTTCCGGACAGAGGGTTGGGACGGTAGCGCGAAAGCCAGTCGATCGCGTTCTTCACCACAGCTGGGAAGGAATGGTTGTATTCCGGGCTCACGATCAGAATGGCATCGTGTTCGTCGACTTCTGCCTTGAGGCGGTCTGCAGCAGCGGGGAATCCGACTTCTTGAATCTCAGAATTGTAGAATGGCAATTCGAAGTCGTTCAGGTTGATTTCACGGAACTCGGCGCCGTGAAAGGCAGCGAGTTGTCCGGCCTGCCAGAGCAGCTTCCGGTTGAGTGAGTCTTTTCGAAGTGAGCCTGAGAAGGCGAGTATCTTTGCAGCCATGTGACGATCTCCAACAAGTGTAGTTAGAAGAGATGTCACAGGCCGCAAAGAGTTGCACGTAACTTATCGTTCAACGTTCAATGAATACGAACCGCCGGCGACAGTGGGTTCGCTGTGGCGAACGTTCACAAAGTAGGACCCAACGGCCAGATTCTTGGAGAGACCGGGGCAGTAATTGCCTGCGCTGTCATCGTCCTGCGCAATCAATGCACCGCTGGCGTCGTAGAGTTCCAGGTAAGCGTCAAACCGGCAGTCATTGCCACCATCCAACGAGATGGAAACATTTCCGGCCGTTTCCACCTTGAAGCCGAAGTAGTCGTTGTCACCCACGCCGATCGTTCCAGCGCCGTATTGATAGGTTCCAAGATTGGTGTTGTGGTTCAACGCGTTGTTGGGTTCGACTTCACCTTTGTACTCAAGTTCACAAGCTTGCGAGCAACCGTCGTTATTGTTGGAATTGCCATCGTCACATTGTTCTGACGTCTCGACGTTGCCGTTGCCACATACGGGGCCAGTCGATTCAATGACGACCTCGATCTGATAGGCAACGCTGTATGGAGCATCCCATCCCCAGCCGACATCCTGTCCTTCGAGGCGAATGAAGTACGTTCCTGGCACCAAGTCGACAACTTTGTCCCACTCGTAACTTCGATCGCTGCGCTTTGAACCGCAATTGGTCGAGAACGGCGTGGTTCCGTTTGGTCCCTCGAGCTGTACTTCCGGATCGAAAAGATCGTTTCCACCTTCGAAGTAAAATGACCGACAAGCGCCGTTTTTGTTTCCGCCCCAGACGTCGAGGTAGACCTTTCCAGGGCGATCAACCGTGAAAGTCCAATAGTCGATATCCCCTTCACTACGAATGGTTCCTGCCAGGTTTTGGTAGGTTCCGATCTCTGTGGCGTGGGCTTTATCGTAGTTATTCTCGGAGCCTTCGTACTTCAGTTCAGTCAGACACGTCGAAGAACAACCATCAAAGCTAAGGTCGTTTCCGTCGTCGCATGTTTCGGCGAACTCGACGATTCCGTCACCGCATGTGCTCTCAAGGCGGCACGCCGAATCACAACCGTCTCCATTTGTGGTGTTTCCGTCGTCGCATTTTTCCATGACCGACTGCAAAGCACCGTCACCGCAGAAGGGAATCGTTCCCTGGGCGAAGGCGTAGTCTCGAAGTGCATTGAATGCCGATGGTCCGACGTAGGCGACTTCCGAGAGCTTGGTAAGCGATGCAAATCCATTGCCTCGACCATAAACAATTTTCTTGGCAGCCCGGACATCCAACTTTGCATCGATGTCGAGCACTTCTAGACTCGATGAATTGGCGGTGTTCAGGATGGCCAGCCCTTCATAACTTCCTTCCTGAAAACCATAAACAATTGGTGTGTCCTGGTAAGGCGGCAAGTCGATCGTGTTCCCGACTTCGCATAGGGCCGAGCAACCGTCGGTGTCGATCAGGTTTCCGTCGTCGCATGTTTCCATCGATGCTTGCAGTGTCCCGTCTCCGCAGAATGGGACCAGCGAATTCGCCTGCACGTAAGTCACGAGCGCGTTGAATGCCGATGGTCCGACGTACGGGACAGCATCGAGGTCTTTAAGACTCGCGATATCGCCATTAATCCGTTCATTTACGATGTTGCGCGCCGCCGTGGCGTTGAGTTTCGCATCGTCGTCAAGCTCCTGCAGAGATGCCGTGTTTACGAAGCTAAGGACCCCCAAGGCAAGGTACGAGTCTTCGCTGACTCCGAACGCGTCGGCCTTGCCGTCGGTCGAGAAACTGTCGTCTCGAGCGTCGAGTGTATCGTCCAGATTCGAGGTGTCACCGCAGGCCATCGCAGCCAGGAAGGGGAGAGCAATCAATAGTTTAGTCATTTTCATTTTGTTCCCATGCAGTCATTTGATTCCCGGCGAGAATAGAGTCTTCGTGGAGGAATTCGACTGAAAGAACCTGAAAGAATCTGGTGATGATGACCGGTAGACCTTTCATCGTTGATGACCGGCAGACCTTGCATCGCTGATGACCGGCAGACCTTTCATCGTTGATGACCGGCAGACCTTGCATCGCTGATGATGACCGGTAGACCTTGCATCGCTGATGACCGGCAGACCTTTCATCGTTGGTGACCGGGACCTTTCATCGTTGGTGACCGGTAGACCTTGCGTCGTTATGACCGGCAGACCTTGCGTCGTTATGACCGGCAGACCTTGCATCGTTGATGACCGGTAGACCTTGCATCGCTGATGACCGGTAGACCTTTCATCGTTGATGACCGGTAGACCTTTCATCGTTGATGACCGGTAGACCTTTCGCCGTTGATGTTGATGACCGGTAGACCTTTCGCCGTTGATGACCGGCAGACCTTTCGAAGGCTGGGGCAAGAACCAAAAGACCTCATCAGAAACGAGGTTCTGACGAGCGGACTAATTTGCTAATTTTGAACTGAAATCAGACGAGCTTAGCGATCAGCGTGTGACTCGTCGCGTCCACGACCTGGACGTTGATCAGGTCTCCCGGTTTCGCGTCGATTTCGGGCTTTGGACAGACCGTCATTTTGAAGTCGTCGGTACGACCACAGAGTTGGTCATCGTCGCGCCTTGAATCTCCAAGCACCATGATTTGTTGGAAGGACCCAATTCGTGTCTGGAAGACCTCGCCCGAGATTTCTTCCTGAAGCAGAATGATTTTTTTCAATCGCTCGGCTTTGACTTCGTCGGGCACATCATCCGGCATGTTTCGGGCGGCTGCCGTCAGGCTGCGTTCCGAGTATTTGAACAGATACCCAAAGTCGAACCGATGTTTGCGCATCAGGTCCATGGTTTCTTCAAATTCGTCGTCGGTCTCTCCGGAGAATCCAACGATGATGTCGGTAGAGATAGCGATCGTCGGGATCACGTCGCGAATCCGTTCCACCAAAACATCATATTCGTCGCGCGTGTAGAGGCGTTTCATGCGGTTCAGCATGGAGGTCGCTCCGGATTGCGCAGGTAGATGCAGGTATTTGCAGATTTTGTCGTGCGTCGCCATGGTCTCGATCAACTTCGGCGTGAAGTCTGTCGGATAGGGCGATGTGAAGCGAATCCGTTCGATGCCGTCGATCGGAACGATGTCAGCGAGCAAGTCGGCGAAGTCGTAATCGTCGCCCCACTTGTAGGAGTTCACGGTTTGACCCAGTAGGGTGACTTCTTTGTAGCCACGCTCCGCCACGTCGCGACACTGTTTGATCACGTCTTCCGGACTGACACCACGTTCGCGTCCGCGTGTGAAAGGCACGACGCAGAAGGTGCAAAACTTGTCGCAGCCCCGCTGAACCGAAATCCAGGCGGTAATACCGGGAGACCTCACAGGCGCGACTTCACCGTAGGTTTCTTCCTTGTCCAATCGCACGTCGATCAGGGGATCGGACTCTTCTTTTTGAGCTTCGATCATCATGGATGGAAGACGTCGATACGCGTCAGGACCTGCGACGATGTCGACATAGGGCGCCCTCTCAACGATCTCCTTCTTGAGGTGATTCGCCATGCAGCCTGTGACGCCAAGGATCAGATTCGGGTTTTCGTTCTTGAAGCGCAACAGATGCGTCAAGCGCCCGAACACTCGTTCTTCGGCCTTTTCACGAACCGCACAGGTATTGATGAGGATGATGTCGGATTCTTCGAGGGAGGTCGCAGCGGTGTAGCCCTCTTGCGACAGGATGCCACCCATGAGCTCGCTGTCTGCGAGGTTCATCTGGCAACCGTAGGTCTCGATGAAGACACGTTTTCCGGGACGACCTGTTGCCGGCATGGCATTGGCGTCGCCGTTATTTGCGTAGGGGTTCTTTGAATCTTCCAACATGGTCGCTCTCCGCGCAGACGGATAGACCCGTCACGAATGGCGGAATATATCACACAAATAAAGGAAGAATTCCAGCTGGGCTGACGCTCAGAGCTCTTCGAGTAGCGTATAGCCTACGCCTCGAACAGTCTCGATCGGGTCGGCACCGATTTCGGCGAGTTTGCCGCGCAATCGACGGATATGACTGTCGATGGTTCGATCGGACACGAAGGTGCCGTCATCATAGGCGCCTTTCATCAATTCATCGCGTGAAAAGACGCGGCCTGGATGTCGCAACAACGTACGCAGCAGCAAGAACTCAGTCTTGGTCAGCTCGATGTGTTCTTCGTTCCAAAACGCTTTGAAGCGCTCGACATCCAGCGTGAGCTGGCCGTGTCGCAGCACATTGCTGCTGGCGGATTCGGGAAGCGGGCTCAGTTGTGCACCCACTCGTCGAAAAATCGCCTTGGCGCGTGCCACAAGTTCACGTGGATTGAACGGCTTCGTGACGTAATCATCGGCGCCGATTTCGAGTCCAATGATTCGATCGACGTCTTCGTCGCGCGCTGACAAAAAGATGATGGGGACGGATGACTTGTGCCGGATCTCACGGCAAACATCAGTGCCAGACATGCCGGGCATAAGAATGTCGAGAACGATCAGGTCCGGTGAGACTTCATCAAACTTGCGCAGAGCTGTTGCGCCATTGTCTGCAGAGAAGGCCGTCCAGCCTTCGTTCTCAAACGCCGTAACGACAATCTGTCTGATGTCGCCGTTATCATCGACTACCAACACGCGCTTGTTCATCCAGTCCTTCTTGTCCGACCCAACGTGCCAAATCTTGCGTCAAAATAACGCAGAAACGACGAAATGTGAAGCCGAAGGCGCATATTGCCCCCGACGTGGCAAGCTGGCAACTCGATAAACGCTTTTTTTACGCGAGAGTACGTCGAGCAAGGCTCTCGTAAAGATCGATTCCGGTGAGTAATTCGGCGACGACGATGTGCTCATGATCGGAATGGGCGGTCGAAATGTCTCCCGGACCGACCAACCATACGGGCGCCAACGTCTTGAGGTAGGTCGCGTCTGTGTTGAAGGGCACCACACAGGTCTCCACATCTTTGGGAGGATCAAAGAAGACAGGGTCGTTCGAGGCCGGATATTGCACGACCACCGTATCACCGCAAATCTCGGTGATACGTTGCATCATGGGCTCCACCGCGGACACGGCGCGGATCAGAATTTCGGCGGATGCGTGCGGGGCAAAGACATTTGCGGCGACGCCACCAGTGATGACGCCGACGTTGACCGTAGTCGGCCCCAACAAATCGTCTGTAGGCCAAGCTTCTGTTCGAATCGCGCCGATCACATCAAGCAATTTATCGATGGCAGAAATACCTTTACCTGGAAACGCTGAATGCCCGGCCACGCCGTGGGCCTCAAGGGTAAGTTTCACCATGCCCTTTTGAGCCGCCACGACCTGATTCTGTGTGGGTTCGCACAGAATGATTCGCTCGGTTTCGACACTCAGGGCCTGAGCTTTTTTGGCGCCACAGTGATCGACTTCTTCACCCACCACAAAGAGGTATCCAAAATCCTCGATCCCATCGGCGAGGAGTCGTTTTCCGGCCTCAGCCATGGCGACGATGCCGCCTTTTGTGTCACATGCGCCGCGGCCCCAAACGGTTGTCGCATCGACTCGCACAGGCAAGAAAGGCGGGACTGTGTCGACATGCGTAGAAAAAATTAGTCGAGGACGCTCGGTGCGCGTCAGCAGCAGGTTCCATCGATCTGCAGCCACGGGTTGACGTTCTGCTGTGAAACCCAATTTTACGAAATACGACTCAAGGGCTTCGAGGTACGAAGCTTCGCCCCCTGACGTTGAATCGATATTTAGCCATTCTACGAGCTGTTCTGCCGGACTTAACATGATGATCTTCTTATTGGATGCTGCTTACACTTAGGTACTTTCACCGGTCTTCCGCTCGTACCACGAGGCTACCCAGCCATCGTGTGCGGCGATACGTTGCAACGCATCGTGGTAGATAACAAGGCTCCGCGCGAGCTTCGTTTCCCAATCATCGCGTGAATCCACGCTCAGAAAGTCCTCGGCGTTGATCGGCAAATCGCCCAAATCGATCGCTTCGTGGACTTCGCTGATGGCTGATTCGTCAAGGCTAGGTTCAAACGTGATCAGTTCGAGAAGGGAGTTGGCCTTGGCCACACGCAGGGCGATATGGGGCGAGGCTCCCAGCCAAGCGGGTGATTCCGGAGCGTCGTCCGGCCAAAGGCCCTCGCCGAAAACCAGAGCGCCGATGTGTCCCGAGGCCATCGCACCAATTCCGATATCGTGCGCGTCGGGCACGCGCAGCGCCTCAATCAACGCCTCACCCAGGAAAATCGAGTGTGGGTAGCCGTCATCACACGAAAAAAAACAATCCGCGGCCAAGATGGTGTTCGGCACGTACTTTTTGAGGAAATCGACGATGGGGGTCGCTTCTCCAAACGACCGAGCATATTCGAGCGCGCTTTTCGCCTCGGAAAATCGAAGTGGGTCGATTTCGACCGAACGATGAATACCATTCTTGAAGGATGGGTACGGTTCAAGCACGATGGCCACGTGATCCTCTCGTTGCAAACCGCGGAAAAATGCGCGTGTAATGAGCATCTTTGACGACGTTGATCGAGGTAATAGTATGGCAACTTCCCCTATTTCAGAAGCGAACACATCGATGTTCGAGAAATTCTCTCCCGTGACCGGCGAGAAACTCGGTGATTGGCCGATTGGGTCCAAGGCCGACGTCGACAAAGCGGTCGAGCGCGCGCGCAAGGCGTTTCCAGCTTGGCGCGATACGCCGCTCTCGGAGCGCTTGAAGTTCATGAAGCGAGTAGGGGAGGTGTTGGCCGAGGATGTCGATTATTTTGCGACACGAATCAGCGAAGACACCGGCAAGCCTCCGGTCGACGCGATCATGACGGAACTGTTGGTGATGCCGCTTTTTATCGAATATTTCGAAAAAACGGCGCCACGCGTGTTGGATCGGAAGCGAGTTCGCAATCCGCTGATGTTGCCTCTCAAGAAAAGCTATATCGAGCATTTTCCGATGGGTGTCATCGGGGTGATCTCGCCCTGGAACTTTCCATTTCAGCTCTCGGTCGTGCCGATCATGACTGCTTTGGTGGCGGGCAATACGGTGATCCTGAAGCCGAGCGAGATCACACCCATCACTGGCGATCTGATCGTGGAACTGTTTGAGCGAGTGGGTCTTCCGGAAGGTGTTGTGCAGGTCGTTCAAGGCGACGGATCGACGGGAGCCGCGCTCACCGAATCACGAATCGACAAGATATTTTTCACGGGTTCGGTCGCGACAGGCAGAAAGGTCATGGCTGCCGCCGCTAAACGGCCGATTCCTGTCGAGCTTGAGCTTGGCGGCAAGGACGCCTTCATTGTGTGTCATGACGCGCCGTTGCAGCGTGCTGCAAAGGCAGCCGCTTGGGGTGGTCTGCTGAATTGCGGCCAAGCCTGCACTTCCGTTGAGCGAATCCTAGTGGTCGATGCGGTCTACGATCGATTCGTGAAGCTCTTGCTTGAAGAGGTTAAGGCGATTCGC
>Ga0100387_10004214_pt1 | contig 11886 bp, 10 predicted proteins | sample CryGeymeta201511_FD_81547 | JGI IMG/M metagenome (GOLD analysis project Ga0100387, IMG submission 81547) | Groundwater microbial communities from Crystal Geyser aquifers in Utah, USA - Crystal Geyser metaG 2015-11 | ecosystem: Environmental > Aquatic > Deep subsurface > Groundwater | place... | reverse complement strand
GAGGAGTCTTAAGATAACCAGGAAGGATGTGGTACAAGATGGCATGGTCTGTCGAGCCCTGGACGTTGGACTGTCCTCTGGCAGCATTAATTCCTCCACCAGCTATGCCAATATTACCCAGCAGTAATTGCAATATTGAGTAAGAGCGAATTATCTGGGTAGCATAGGTATGCTGGGTAGTGCCCATGGCATAGATTATTGTGGCTGCCTTATCTGGTTTACCTGTGGCAGCATAGGTCTCACACACCTCACGATAAACATCCTTAGGTGTTCCCGTAATGCTGCATACAGTATCAACATCATACCTTGAGAACTGTTTCTTTAATAGCTGGAAAACACAATTCGGGTCTTTAAGTGAAATGTCCTTCTTGGGAATGCCTTTATCATCCAATTGATATACCCATTTTGACCTATCGTAAGCCCTCTTACTGGCATCATAGCCACAGAAGAGTCCGTCCAGGTCCGCCGGGCCCTTAAAATCAGGGTTGATGAGCAAGGTAGCATTGGTATATTCTTTAATATAGGTCATATTGTAATTCTCCGGGTGTCCCTCGATATCCTCAATCACATATTTAATCATTCCGCCAATAAAGGCAATATCTGTTCCTGACCTCATTTTTGCATAGATATCTGCCTTGGAGGAAGTCCTGGTAAAGCGAGGGTCAACACTGATAAGCTTGGCACCTTCCTCCATAGCTTTGGTTACCCATTTGAAGGAAAGAGGGTGGTTTTCAGCAGCATTACTGCCAATTATCATTATGCAATTGCTGTTTTTAATATCGATCCAGTGATTGGTCATCGCCCCCCGTCCGAAAGATGCACCCAGGGCAGCCACAGTGGACGAATGACACAGCCGGGCGCAATGCTCAAGATAAGTTATTCCCAGAGCACGAGCAAACTTTGTGAACAGATATGCCTCTTCATTGTTGACGGCAGCACTGCCATCCCAGCCAATAGCTTCGGTATGATTGACAACGCGTCCTTTCTCATCTTTGTAAGTCCAGTTCTCATCCCGTGTTTTCTTGATATTTCGGGCAATTTTGTCTATCGCCCAATCCCAGGATACTTCCTCCCAATCAGAGGAATATGGCGCACGATACGACACCCTGTCCAAACGGCGTTCATTATTGGTTACCTGAATAAGAGCTGTGCCTTTGCTACACAACGCTCCCTGGTTAATAGGATGGTCCGGGTCCCCTTCAATATTTATCGCTTTGCCATTTTCATCAGAGGCTACGATTGCTCCACAACCCACGCCACAATAACAACAAATGGTGGTTTTTTCGCCAATTCTTTTTCTTAGCGGTATATCTATGGGAGCAGCTTCAAGAAAGGATTCAGGGCCTAACATCCCCAGGATGGCAGCACCACCTGCGGTTCCACCACAAAGCTTCAAAAAGTCTCTTCGTGTTAACTCCATGACTATTGCTCAGTGTAAAACCCAATAAGTTTATCAGCACCGATCTGCGCTTGTCAATACTTTTTGGCATAATTTTTCCTTTTTAAAAACTTCATCTCCCTTGTGACAGACGAAACAATTAACGTAATATGTTGCAATTGAATGGCTGCTACTGGTAAAATTCCTGTTTGAGTTTCGATGAATTATATAGTCCTGGTCAAACAGGTGCCTGATATTAAGAATATTCCCAAGGACGCTTGGGATATAGAAAAGGGCACCCTGAAGAGAGCCCTGCTAGACAATGTATGCAATGAGCTTGATAAGCAAGCGTTGGCATTTGCTTTAAGCCTTAGGAAACAACTTGGTGGCGAGGTAGTGAGCTTAACAATGGGACCTCCCTTTGCCGAGGAAGTCCTAACATACACCCTTTCCGTAGGCGCTGACAAAGGCATACTGCTGACCGACAGGAAGCTAGGAGGGGCAGATACACCGGCTACCTCATACCCACTGGCTCAAGCGATAAGAAAAATCGTTAAAGACATATTTAATGGGAATGACAACTGCTTAATTATTACAGGCATGCAATCAATAGATGGCGATACTGCACAGGTTCCCCCGCAGGTCGCTGAAGAACTTGGTATACCCCATATCGCATACGCAACAGGGTTCAGTATCAAGAACGGTGATTTGATGGTGGAAAGGATAACTAGAAGAGGAAGCGAGACGGTAACTCCTCAAGGTTATCCTTGCATGGTGACTGTTACCGAATGGACAAAGCCATTTTATCCGTCCTTTAGCAGAACAAGGTGGGCATATTCCCAGGAACTTTATCGATGGAATGCTGAGGACATAGGTGCTGACAGTTCTCGCATCGGACTCGGCGGTTCCAGAACCGATGTGGTCAGGGTTTTCTCTCCCCAGGAGGTCAGTACAAGAAATTGTATTTTTGAGGAGAATTTGGAAAAACTGCTGAACATGGCAAAAGAAGCGTATTACGCTGAGCCAGCTTCCACTGAGGAAACCGCCAAGGCAAAATATGAGCTTCCTGCGGCCAGAAAAGGGAGCTACCAGGGAGAAGTCTGGGTATATGCCGAACAAGAAGGTGGGGAAATAAACTCTGCCTCATTTGAGATACTGGGAAAGGCAATCGAGCTAGCGAGCTCACTGAATGAGAAAACGGCGGCAATTTTAGTGGGCAAAAATGTAAATAACCTGGCATCAGAACTAATAGCTCATGGTGCCGACAAAGTCTATGTGGTGGAACACGAGTTACTCGACCATTTCCTCCCTATGGCGTATAAGAAAGCGATTTCGGAGCTAATTGCCAATTACAAGCCTCAGATAATGTTATTCAGTGCCACGCCTTTGGGGAGGGAACTTGGTCCCAGAGTAGCCTATAGCTCAAAATCAGGACTAACTGCCGATTGCACTGAACTGAATATAATAGACCATAAAAGAGGGACTCAAGAGCTTACCGCAGTCATGATGCAAACAAGACCTGCCTTGGGCGGAAATATAATGGCAAGCATAATTACCAAGAATTCACCAGTGCAAATGGCTACCGTCAGACCAGGGGTTATGAAAGCTCTGGAGCCTGATAAGAGTAAGAGCGGTGAAGTTATCGAGTTTATTCCTCATTTATCAGAATCAGATTTGGGGGTGACGATAACTTCCTCCAAGCTATATGAATCCACCGTTGACCTTAAGGATGCCGACGTAGTCGTTAGCGGTGGTGCAGGATTAAAGAGCAAGGAGAGCTTTGAGAGACATATCCCCCCGTTAGCGGAAAACTTCGGCAGATTTCTGAACCAAAAAGCTATGGTAGGTGCTTCGAGATTAGCGGTAGAATCAGGGTTTATAGACCACAGCCATCAAGTTGGACAAACCGGTCAAACAGTCACGCCCAATCTTTATGTTGCCGTGGGCATCTCAGGAGCGGTGCAGCACATTACTGGAATGCAAAACTCCAAGGTTATACTGGCAATAAATAAGGAACCAAACGCCCGCATTTTCAAAGTCGCCGATTTTGGGATAGTAGGAGACTTAGAGACCATAATCCCTGACCTTATCAAGGCATTGAACAGCATGCAAGGATAGCTAAAATGGAAACCACAAAGGATTCTGCATTAAACACCATTGATGTGTTGTTCATAGGGGCAGGTCCGGCAAGCCTGGCCGGAGCCATAAAGTTAAAGCAATTGCTTAACGAAAATGGCAGGAATGAATCCGTTGTGGTTATCGAGAAGGCAGAAAAGTTGGGCCAACACAATCTATCTGGCGCTCTCTTTGAAGCTGAAGTCCTCGATGAGCTAATCCCTAACTGGAGAGAGGACGGGAGTAAATTTGTCAACAAAATGCTGGCAAACGAGGTAAAGAAAGACGAGGTCTTTTTCCTCTCACCAACGTTTGTCATAAAGGCTCCCCGGTTCCTTATCCCCCCCTACATGCGCCATTCTGGTGATTACGCTGTCTCAGTGAGTGAGCTAGTCAATTGGTTAGCTGGTCACGCTAGGTCCCTCGGTGTGGAAATCTACACCGGCTTCGTCGGTGAGGAAGTCATTGTAGAAGATGGTACTGTCAATAGAATAAAGTTGGGCGATAAGGGATTGGATAAGGACAGGAAACCTCAATCGAACTACCTGCCCGGAGAGACGTTGAAAGCCAGGGTAACCATCTTTGGAGACGGCTCTTTAGGTGTGTTATCTGAGCAATTGGTTGATAAACTCAACCTCGCTGGCAATAGAAACCCACCTATTTACTCCATTGGAGTTAAAGAGGTAATTAAACTGCCCGACAACAATAACCTGGGAAGTAATTATGCTGCTTATTTTATGGGATTTCCAAACAAGGCAAGTACTTTCGGTGGGGCTACGATATACAGCATGGGAAAAGACCTGGCAGCGCTGGCTATTTACATCTCGCTGGACTGGAGACATTGTGACCTTGACCCCCAGCGGGAACTTCAACTGTTGAAATCACATTGGTTCATTGAAAGGCTACTTTACGGAGGAGAAGTTACCGCCTACGGAGCAAAGACACTTCCCGAAGGTGGTTATTATTCAATGCCCAATTCTGTGGCCAATGGTGCGCTTATAATAGGGGACGCAGCTGATTTGTTGAGCACTAAGAAACTCAAAGGACTCCATTACGCCATCAAATCGGGGATACTGGCAGCTAACACCGCTTTTGAAGCTATCCAAAAACAGGATTTTTCAGTACACACCTTAGTTAAATATAGAAGCTCCCTTGAGGATAGCTTCGTTGGCAAAGACCTACGTGAAGCGAAGAATTACCGACAAATTTTCTCTAAAGCTGGCAGAGCTGGAATTTACCTAGGCATGCCAGTGTCACTTCTACACAAACTCATCCCGATGAAGTTGACCACTGAACCTGACTACAAGCATATGACTAAAGCAAAGCTAAACAGACGATATGAAGGCGGAATTGATAAGCTTACCGCTGTTAGTCTTTCAGGCACTCACCACAGAGAAGACGCACCATCACATATCACCTTCCTGAACCCTCAACTGTGCACGACTTGCGGAGAGGAATATCAATGCCATCCCTGTGAATTCTTTTGTCCCTGTCAAGTATACCGGTTTGCCGAAGGAAAAATGCTCCTGAGCCCATCAAACTGCAGTCACTGCCGGACGTGCCGGGTAAAATGCCCTCACCAGAATATACAATGGAGAATCCCGGAAGGCGGAGATGGACCGAAGTATAAAATGATGTAGTGAAGATTCAAGCGATATATGCGCCATAATTAACGGAGCTTTTAACTTTGCTGGGGCTTTCGGTTTAACTTAAAAAGGCTTTTTGAACAGAATATCCACAATACAGAGAGTGTTTACTAACCTCACCCCATTTATCCCCTCTCCTTCAAAGGAGAGGGGGAAAAGATTTATAGAGAGGGGTTTCACCCCTCTCTTACCTACACTCCCCCTTCCCTTGCTAAGGGAAGGGGGTCAGGGGGATGGGTTGCTAAACAATCTCAATATAGATGCGGGGTGCTTTGAACTATATCGAAATCGCAAACAAAATCTTCTTCATACCGGGTGAAAAGGATGGACGGTATCCCTTCTCTAATTCACTATTTATCGATGATGACATTAAAGTCTTGATTGATACCGGCATGGGACACAAGCTAGCTGCAGAACTCGCCAAAGAAAAGAAGATAGACCTGGTTTTAATTTCGCATGGTCATGAAGACCATACGGCATGCAATTATCTTTTCAAGGACGCCAAAATATGCTGTCACAAACTGGATGCCCCGGCGGTAAGGTCAGTAGCAAAATTAAAGGAGCTTTATGGCTCACCCCCGGGAACGGAACTGGAGAAATCCCTCGATTCGTACTTGAGAGATTTCTTCGGCTTGAAGGACTCCAGGGTTGACCTGGAATTCGAAAATAGTCATGTTTTTGACCTTGGGTCTATCAAGCTAAACGTGATCCATACGCCAGGGCACTCAGCAGGTCATTGTTGTTTTTCTGTTCCGAGTGAGCACCTGGTTTTCTTAGCCGACATCGATTTATCCACATTCGGACCGTGGTATGGTTGTATGGATTCAGATGTTGACCGGTTCATCACGTCTATTGGAAATATCAAGGCACTTGATTTCGAAGTTGCCATCCCAAGCCACAAGCCCATCACATACGGACGTGAAACCATAAACAAAAAATTAGATGTCTATTTGAACAAGATATTCGAAAGGGAGAAGAAATTGATAGATTTCTTGAACAAGGAGCGGACTGTTCCAGAAATCGTTCTCCAAGCTTTCATCTACCAAGAATTTCCCGAGCCAAAGGGAATATATGAACACTTTGAAAAAATAATGATTGAAAAACATCTAGAACGCTTGGTGAGAAAAAATTTGGTGACCAGAACGAACAGCGGTTTTAAATTGCTTTGACGTTTTAATAAAACCCTTGCTTTCGCAGGAGCAATCAAGGTTAAGCAACATAAACTCCGCTCTTACCGCCGCTCTTCTTAACCAGGCGAATTCCCTCAATAACCATGCTCTTATCAACTATCTTACACATATCATAAATAGTTAAAGCAGTCACCGACACGGCAATCAATGCTTCCATTTCGAATCCCGTTTTCCCAACGCCTTTAGCACTGGCAGTGATGTCGATAAAATCACCTTTCTCGGGAATGCGAAACTCTATGGCAACATTGGTAAGGAACAAGGGATGGCATAGCGGTATAAGGCGATAAGTTTCCTTCGCTGCCATTATCCCGGCAGTTTGCGCTACAGTTAACACGTCTCCCTTAGCTATTTTGCCCTGGCGAATGAGTTCCAGGGTGGCGGAATTCATTTTCACCCTGCCTTCCGCTACCGCCTCTCGCCTTGTTTCACCCTTCTCAGTAATATCCACCATACGCACTTGCTCTAGTCTTGACATCATTAACCTCCTTTATTGTTACCCTCCAGTCTGGGACATCTTTCGCTTCATAGAAATAGCGCCATCCCCGCTCAAACGATGACGCTCCGGCTTCGAGGCAACCACTTTTAGAATTAGACGCTTTATTTCCTCAGGGGAAGCATTACTACGCAGTGGCTGTTTTAAGTCAACTCCGTCATCCGATAAAAGACAGGGACAAAGCCTACCATTTGAAGTGAGCCGCAGCCGATTACAATCGGAGCAAAAAGGTTCACTGATAGGGCTGATAAAGCCTATGGTGCCTCTGTCTCCAGGTAACCGGTAATACCTGGCTGGTCCATCGCTACTGATAGCTGACAGCTGACAGCTTTCAGCTTTTAGAAGTGAACCAAGCGACATAATACGCTGTCGTAATTCGCTCGATGGCACAGATTCCGCCATTTCAGTGAAGGGCATGACCTCAATAAACCTGACATTCCACCCCTGGTTATAACTCATTCTGGCAAAATCAAGCACCTCATCGTCATTTATCCCTCTCATAACCACCATATTTATCTTAATTGGTTGAAGGTCAGCATCCATTGCCGCATCGATGCCATCAAGGGCATCCCTTAATTCTCCACAGCGGGTTATGTATCGAAACCTATCGCTCTTAAGTGTGTCTAAACTTATGTTAACTCGCTTTAACCCCGCCTGCTTAAGCTCCATTGCATATCTCTTAAGAAGCGTCCCATTTGTGGTCAAGGATATTTCCTCAATTCCCTTTATTTGAGATAGCATTTCAATCAGCTTGGGCAACTCTGCTCTAAGCAACGGCTCACCACCGGTAAGCCTCACCTTGTTGATGCCCATCCCCGCTGCTACCTGAACAATAGCTGAAATTTCCTCGTAAGATAGTATCTCTCCATGCGGTATCCAGGAAACACCTTCGGGAGGCATGCAATAAACGCACCGTAAGTTGCAGCGGTCAGTAACCGAGATGCGGAGATAGTTTATGCGGCGCCTGAAAGAATCAAAAAGTTCACTCATTTAGCTCTCCTTTTAATAAGATGCACCCCGGTAGCCTTGAAAGAGGCGTAAACTTCTTTTCTCTTTTGTAAACTCAGCTCTTCTACGGATACCTTAGTGACCAGAGACACTAGCCGAAAGCCACAATCCATCTCTACCCGAGTAAGCGGACCAAAAGATACAACCTGAGTAATTTTGCCATAAAAGGAATTCCTTGCCGAACTCTGAGTTCGGGATAAGGCTAAAGTAATATCCTCGGGCCTAACGCACACATATACTCTCTCCCCAACAGGAAAGTCTGAAACCGCTTGTATAGCACCACCTCCTATATCGAGAGTTACCATACCTTCGTTGTTTGCAGTTACTACTCCCTCAATGATATTTTCCATACCCACAAAATTAGCCACTTCTTCATCCTGGGGTGAACGGAATACTTGCTCAACATCACCTGTTTGGACGATTTTGCCGTCAAGTAGCACTCCTATCCTGTTAGCGAGGTGTTGTCCTTGAGGCATATCATGTGTTGCCATTATTATAGTGGTATTACCCTGCTCAGAAATATATGAAACCAGTTGCTCAATTTTCGCTGTGGAACCAGGGTCGAGATTAGCTGTCGGCTCATCCAATAGCAATATTTCAGGTTCAATCACCATAGCCCTGGCCAAGGCTACTCTTTGTGCTTCCCCACCAGAGAGGGTTCGAGCATTTCTATTTCTATAGTCTTCAAGACCAACCATCTCCAAAATTTCATTGACCTTTTTATCAATTCTATCTTTTTTCTCCCTCCTCCACCTTAGTCCAGAGGCAACATTATCATAAACACTTAAATTGAATACCTGAGGTTTCTGAAGCACAAATGCCATCCTGCGGCGTATCTCTAATCTTTGCCTCCCAGATTTAGGGATGCACAGGCCATCAAAGTAGATATCTCCTGAGGCAGGTGTTTCAAGTAGGTCTATAAGGCGTAAGAGTGTCGTCTTGCCAGCTCCAGTAGAGCCGATTAGGCAAAAGGCTTCGCCTTTATTAATGTTCAGGTTGATATTCTCCAATACCTTCCGCTCACCATATCTGTGATTTAGACCTACTACTTCTATTAAAGACATTATTTAGCTCTGCTATAACCTATTTAAGGCTACATTAACTATAAGCGCCAGGAATAAAAGGATTATGCCCAGCGCTATGGATAATTCCAACTCACCCTTGGATGTTTCCAGCGAAATTGCTGTAGTTATCACCCTGGTGAAACCCCTGATATTCCCGCCGACCATGATGGCACATCCCACCTCAGCTATAGCTCTGCCAAAACCCATTGTCACCGCAGCTAAAACGGCATATCTTGCCTCTCTCAACACAGCCACAGTAGTTTGAAAGCTACTGGCACCGAGCGAGATGGCAGTATCCACAATTTCTTTGCTTACGCCACTAAGGGCTGAGATGGTTAAGCCGAGCAATATGGGAGTGATTAATATCATCTGCCCTATTACCATGGCAGTGGGAGTGAACATTATGCCCAAGCCACCCAGCGGCCCCGCCCTGGAAAAGAGGACGAAGACAAACAGGCCAACGCAAACAGTGGGCAAGCTGAAAAACGTCTGGATGATATTTATCACCGCCCTCTTGCCCCGGAAATTATGAAAATGTATCAGACTTCCTAATGGTATGCAGATAAAAGAAGCCAGGAGACAGGAGGTTACCGAAATCCTCAATGACCTCCCGGCTATCTCCATTACTTCGGGGTCAAGGGAGACTATAAGCTCAATAGCCTTGAGAAATCCTTGCCATATTTCGGCCATTTAAAACCTACTTCTTAGCGCAGGCTTCATACTTGCCGGTGCATACAATTTTGTCTCCACAATTGGGACAAAACTTCCAGTCCGACCTTACCTCAGCACCGCATTTCTTGCACTTTACCACTGCCGCTATTACTGGCATGTCACACCCCCTTTCCTTAAGATTATTACTGGCAAATCGCTGGATCATAGGGGTAGAACAGTGGTTCTCCATACTCTGGCACGCCAAATCCGGCGATCAAAGCCTGGATTTCAGGTGCTCTGAGGAAATCCACCAGATTCTGAGCCATCTCAGGATTGCTACCGTTCTTGCAAATGATCACCGAGTAGACATTGAGCAGGATGTCTCCTTCGCTTACTAAGGGCACCAGACTCAAATCAGCTTTGAAAGCCAGGAAAGTCCCTATGTCCGTGAGAGTGTAAGCATTTTTCTCGTTAGCCATGACCAGTGTTGCCCCCATACCTGACCCGGATTCTATATACCAGCCAGCGGCCGCTCCAGTCCCTTGAATATCCGCTGCATAATCATAGCCGGCTGCTGCCCAGATCGCCTTTTCTTTGCCGTGAGTTCCCGAGTTATCCCCCCGAGAGACGAATTTAACCGTCTCCGGGTCATCCTCCCCCGCTTGCTGGATTTTTTGGAAGGCTTCTTCTGGAGTCAAGCCACTAATGCCTGCCGGGTCAGTCTCAGGGCCTATGATGATGAAATAGTTATAAGCCCAGGGGACTCGCTCCGCACTATAGCCTTCTGCTGCAACAGCATAGCCACTTGCTATAAACATTTCCTCCGCATCCGGGTCATGGACGGTAACCACATCCACATCACCGTTTTGACCTAAAAGCAAAGCCTGGCCGGTGCCTTTAGCTGTTATCTGCAAGTCGACGCCGTATCTTTGCTCAAATATGGGCTCCAGAGAATCCCACAAGCCGGTGTCGTAAAGGCTGGTAGTGGTTGCTACCCTAAGCGCTGTAGGTGCACATGCTGTTGCAATAATGCTAATGATAGCGATAAGAGCTATTGTAGCTAGTAAAACTGCTTTTCTTTTCACGCTTATACCTCCATCGTCAAAGATACTTTGCTCGATTAATTAACTGCAATTACGAGAAGCATTTAAGGGAGGCGAGCGGGAACAAAAATAGCACCTCATCGAACAAGGTGCTATAAAACAGTAATCGAAATCCATTTTCCCTCCTTTCCAAGCACGGGAGGCACAGGTGTTTCCACCCACACCCTCGAGACTTTCGTCTACCGGTCGCCTGCCATGGATTGCTCTTTAGGCACAGCAACTCGGAGAGACAGCTTGAATTATATTACAGGTTAGAATTCAAGTCAATGGTAAGATTGATTATTAACCTCACCCTCTTAATCCCCCTCTCCTTCGCAAGGAGAGGGGGGAAGAGACTTTAGAGAGGGGCGAAGCCCCCTCTCTAACCTATATCCCCCCTCCCTTAATAATGAAACTAGCCCCTGTGTAAGGAGGTTAGTTACTTACATGACCAGCACGGCTAATGAGGATGGATACAGCCAGGCAGGGGTCACCCCGGGTACCTTATTGGCAGAAGGACGAAACGGCGGGCGCAAATAGCCACAGGTTGGTGCACTTCGTGACATACAGGTCGGCAGGTGCTGTGAGAACGGGAACATCTTTTGTGTGCGTTAGCATCTGTTGTTTCTCTGATAAGACCTTAATTCAAATAAATAGAACGAGAACACCCTTTACCCTGATTGTTTTTTTGCTAAAAAGGGGCCCGGAGGATGCTCTCCGGGCTTAGGGGGACTAATCTTCCTCTTGCCTGGACATTACCTCTAGTTGGCTTCCGTAGATTTGGTCAGGCCCGACCTCCGCTTTAGTTTTTAACATGGCTTCCTTCAATGGAAGCTTCTCAATCAGCAGATATTTAAGGAGGGATTCGGTGACTGCATCGGTGTAGCTGGCTAAGATGGGTTCAGTCCAACTTATGAAGGTGTTTGCTCCTTTATAAATAAAAGCTTTAGCCATGGTGTCGGACCTCGCTCCATCGCAACCCATCAGTATCACTGTGCTGTCCTCGAACTTGCCCTCCATTCCCAACAGAACGAAACTCGGTGTTATCCCAAAGTATGATGAGGAGCTATCGTTGGAATAGCGGGCACTGCCTATCAATCCTGCCTTCTCTTCCTCAACATACTTCTCTGGGTTATATGGCTCACTGCTAAAAAGGGCAACGTTATCTGTAAGTGTTCCATCAGGTGTTATAATTCGTCCGGAGTGAACCCGCAGGATAACCAGGTCATAATGATGGGTGGGAAGGTCGCGGTAAAGGT
>Ga0100387_10004184_pt1 | contig 11939 bp, 15 predicted proteins | sample CryGeymeta201511_FD_81547 | JGI IMG/M metagenome (GOLD analysis project Ga0100387, IMG submission 81547) | Groundwater microbial communities from Crystal Geyser aquifers in Utah, USA - Crystal Geyser metaG 2015-11 | ecosystem: Environmental > Aquatic > Deep subsurface > Groundwater | place... | reverse complement strand
TAAATGTTTTTAGAAGAAGTTTAGGCGATATTAAAAAAGGTTCACGATGTTATGATATTTTTTTAGTTCACGATGTTATGATATAAACCCCCTAATGAAAAGGCGAGCATCATTGACCCTCCAAGAATCACATCCTTTGTGGTGGATATGTAAATCAACAGTCCCGCAAGCACAGGTGATGTGCACGGCGCTGCGACCATACCTGAGAGCATCCCTGTAAGAAAGGCCCCTGCATGTCCGCTTCTGCCGGACGCTCTCCCTGTAGAAAAAAAAGGAATGTTTATCCACTCCATCATCCAGAAACCTAATAGCAAGCACAGGTTGCCGAACACGAGATAACTCCACGGACTCGTTGCCACCTCTCCGAAAAAACTTCCTGTCATTGACGCAAATATGCCTAATGCAGCATACACAATAGAGACTCCAAGCGCATAGGAGGCGGAGAGCGTCAGTCCTGTTGTTTTTTTATCAATGGAAGATGCGCCGATAATGCCAAGGACAATGGGTATCATGGGATAAACACATGGCGTGAGGGAGGCGAGAACCCCTCCCAAATATGCAACAGGTATGGACAGAACAGAGGGGTTCTCTATGGCTTTACCAATTACCTCAAACATCAGTGCAAAGGTCCGGCTGGCGTTGGCGCCTGTCCGAGCTTCCTGCCCATTAGTTCTTTAGCTATCATCTGGTCTTCTTCCCACGCTGTCCTCTGTATATCTGCCATGCTTACACCATGCACATCTATGGAATCAATCTCTATGGCATGGGCTATCGGATATATCCAGCCTGTTATAGTTGCGGGGATATTTTTCTCAAGCAGGGTATGCGCCCTTATGATGTCGTGTCCCTTTGCATTGTCTATGATATTCCAGATAGTGCCGTCTTCTGTCTTGAATCCGACCGCATGATGGGCAAACAAGCTGCACTGGGCATTGGCGCCGTTTAACTTCTTCAGGTTACATCCCACGCAGAGCAGATTTCCCTTAAGTGTTATCTTATCCATCCCCTTTTCCTTGTCCCAGCCTCCGGCAAAGGCAAGAGATGCCATTGCAAAAAGAAAAACAACTGTTAATGCTGCCAACTTCTTCATTCAACTTCCTCCTTAGATTATTTTTTTCAGTTCGTCAAGACTCAAATCAGACACAAGGGCATATGTAAGCCCCCTGTCCTGCCACAAAAGCAGGTTATAGCCTTTTTGCTCCACAATACGCACTTTCTTACCCTTTATCTCCACCTCCTTTCCCGACAGCAATCTTTCGGGATTAAGCTCACCTGTCATAAACAGAGAAATCTGAGAACCTTCATGTTCATAAAAAACAAGGGCAAGCCGTTTCTTATCCAGCAGGCAGAGTCTTCCTCCTTTCAGTCTTGCTGCTAACTCCGGGACATTGACGCCAAAGTCCACCCTGCTGCCAAACCATGCCTTCACCTCATCAGGATTTGATGAACTTATCTGTATCCCTGAATAAGAGAGAAAGCTGATGTGGTCATTGACAATGTTTTCAATAAGGGACTTTGTATCGCTATGAAGCTTAAAAATATACCCGCCCGCAAACAGAATAAGGATTGCGGCAGCAGAAAGTATCCTGTACACCAATTTTGAGCGTGTATTTCTTGCAGGAGTTGCCATCAATATCCGCTGTCTCAATCCAGCAGGCGCCTTATCCTTTATACCTGTCTGCCTGAGCAAAGAGGCAAACGCCCTCTCCTGCTCAAGGAATTCCTTACACTCGCGGCACTCGTTCACATGTCTCTTTGCCTCAAGCATGTCTCCAGTCACTATCTGAGGATATTCAGATAAATAGTTTATCTTTCTTGAATTTTTACACTTCATTTTTCTTCTCCTTTAAAAAACCCTCTCTCTTCGCATACTCATACAGGGCGTCTCTTAAAAGCCTTCTGCCCCTATACAGCCTTGATGCAAGCGTCCCTGAAGAAATCTTCAGGATGTCTTCAACATCCTTATATGAGAGTTCTTCAATATCAACAAGCAATACAACTGTTCTAAACTCAATGGGAAGGCTGTCAATTGCGTTCTTTACATCTTCGTCCATTACGCAAGAGAACATATCCTTCTCCATGTCAAAATAATGCCCATTTTTATAGAAAATCGGCTCAAGAAAGTCAGGCTCAACATCAACTTCCTCAGGCAGTGATTTGCTTTTCCTGTATTTATTGATAAATGTATTGGTGAGAATCTTAAAAAGCCATGACTTTGCCTTGTTTTCAGAGCGCAGCGAGCCGATATTTTCATATGCCCTAATGCTTGTCTCCTGCACAAGGTCTTCTGCATCCTCCTTATTCTTTGTGAGTCTGAGCGCTGTAAACCACAACGAATCAAGGTGTTTTTCTATCAGTTCTTTAAAATCCATAAACCCTTCTGTATAATAAGACAATTTTTATTCGTGAAATCTTCCCGTTACAGTTATAATATCTTTAGCATGAGAAAATTTCTTCTGTTATTTATATGTTTACTTGCCCTTATTGTATCCCTTATTCCTTCTTTATCTTCCGCAACAACGGAATATGCACGCCAGACAGGCTTCAAATGTAATGAGTGTCATGCTGAAACTACCGGCGGCGGCAAGTTGACAAAAGAAGGGGAGGAATTCAGGGATGATTTAAAAATAAAAGGGCTTTACAGACCCCTGTCAAAGACACAGAAAATAGTGCGCTTCATTATTGGATGCATTAAAGACCGCGCCTCACGGAGAGGAAAAAATAATGTCAATGCCTCAGACAGGGAAACTCATTCCAACTCCTGAAAAACCTGCAACGCCATTTTATGAAAAGCTTTTTTACTTCTTTGCCTACTTAAATCTTGTGCTCGTATTTCTTATTGTCTTTGTGATAGCGCTGTGGCGATGGGGTTAAGATAGCTCGTATATCTGCTTGCCTCTTTTGAGAAGTATTTGGTAATTCACTTTGACTTTATATACCTTTCAAGCTCTTCGTAAAACCCTTCATGACTGCCAAAGGTATAGAGAAAAAGTATCTTGTTTTTAAAATCAGGTTCATAAGAAAGAAGGAATAATTGTTTATTATATTTGAATTTCAACACTCTAACCCCTTGTAATACTCCTTTCTTAGGTTCGCCGAGCAATGGATTTTCTAAAAGTATTTTAACGTGATTATCCAACTCACGTTGAAAATCAGGAAATTGTTTCTTTTTCTTTTTTAAAAAGGCAGGGGATGCTACAGGCGAAAAACTCACCTAACCACACCGAACTTATACGGCTTGCCAAGTCCGGATTTAATTTCTTCTCTTGCTTCAATCGTCTCCCTGATAAAGGCATATGGAAGGTCGGGATTGTCTTCAACTTCCATTGCTATCAAAACATATTCTTCTACCTGATTTGTAAGGGTTCGTCTGTGCGCCCTTGCTTTTGCCGTTATCCTTTTAACTAAATCTTCATGAAGCCTTAAAGATGTTGCTTTCTTCATATTATCCCCTCCTTTTAAGGAGCATACTACATTGAAATACACCGAGTCAATCCCTATGGCTTCTGTGAGAGATTTAAATCTGATTCCCATGCGGAGTCCGCAGAGGCGTAAAAGAGGGGCGGACTGCCCGGCTCAAGGCTTTTTAGGATTTTTTGAGGCTAAAAAACCTCTTTATCTCTATAAATTTTCCCGCCTTCTCTATGGCGTCTGACGACTCTTCAGGACTAAAAGTGGTTTCGGGATAATAGTCAGCTTCCTCGCATATGGTTTTATGATATGCGTCATAGCCTGTATTTTTATTAAATGTTATTAATAAAGCATGAACATCACAGTTTACAGAAGAATCACTGATGGATTCCTGCCTTCGCAGGAATGACAAAAATCAGAAAGGAGAAACTATGGAAACATTAGACCTGAAGAAGTTAATTAAATTCTCTCCTGACAAGATTTCAAGAGAGATGCTGTCCGACAAGCCCGAGATGCGCATTGCCCTGATGTGTTTAAACGAAGGGCAGAAACTTGAACCGCATAAGGCGCCATTAAGGCTTCTCATGTACTGTGTTCAGGGCAAGGGGACCTTCATCGTCGGAGATGAACGCATTGAGGCAGATGAAAAAACATGCATACTCTGCGAGCCGATGGTGTCTCACGGCTTTGAGGCAGACAAAGGCGAGAAACTTGTTGTTATGGCTATTGTTACGCCAGTAGAGTAATACAAGATACAAGATGCAGGATGCAGGACACCCCCCTCAGTCCCCCCTTGACAAGGGGGGAATTTAAGGGGGGTATGCATCGTAAATCATGAATTATGCATCGTGGCTTAGAACCAGTATTCAGGATACTTTCTGTTGTTTGAAAGGTTATTTACAATAAGCGCAACAATCAAAAGCACGATTGTCCCTGCCCCGACAGGGAGTATGACATAAAGGAATCCAAGATTATGTATTTTCTCTCCTCCGATAACGGCAATTAACGCCGTAGCCCCGCCGGGAGGGTGAATATGAAGATGGCAACGAGACAGACAGGCTTATGTTATACTTTTAAAGAGAAGTGGGGTTATAGCAATGGGAATAATGGAGCAGAAAAGAAAAGAAATGAAGAAAGAGTTCCTGGCGTTGACGCCGCTTCAGCGGATAAGGACTATGAGCGCTGTCTTTAATGATATTATCTCGCTAAAGGCAAGGACGAAAGGTGTGAAAGAATATGAGGTCTATAGAAGATACATTAAAACTTATAAGTAGCATAGTTGATTCACTTTCTAAAAACGATGAGATTAATATTGCGCTTGTTGGAGGATACGGCGCAATTGCTCACGGCGTGGAAAGAACGACAGCGGATGTGGATTTTTGTGTTTATACAGCCATTATTCACGAAAAAGATACGAGTGTCTTTACAGGACTTTTTAGAAATGCGCTGCCCGATAATTTTGAAATCAAATTTATAGAAGGAAGCAAAATCATGGAGGACCCTTTTAAGCACGATGTCATTTTTATCCATGATAAATCAGGAGAGTATCCTAAGATTGATATAATTGTCGCAAAATACAAGTGGGAATTAGAAGGCATAAAATCAGCAAAGCCGTTACAGGACCTATCATTCCCTGTTCTTCCCAAACCCTATCTCATAGCCATGAAATTAAAGGCTGGGGGGCTAAAGGACGATTATGATGCGGCTGAACTGTACGAGCTTCTTTCAGATGAAGAGAAGGAAAAAACTCATGAACTGGCAAATCTTATTCATAAAGAAAAGAAACTTGCACGCCTCATAAAGCCTAAGAAGGTCAAGAGGACAAGAGAGGACAAAGACCAGTTGCTTTAGGGCTGGAGAGTTTTTTGAGCCTCAAAAATCCTGAAGCCTTGAGCCCGGCAGCCTGCTTCCTCTCTTTCACAGTATGATTTATCTCATATTTGTGCCCGTTTTTAAAATTATGTCAGGGGCTTTAAAATTTTACTTACAAAAAACCTGTCTTGCTATAATTAGGCAATGAGGGTATGGTATTGGGTATGGTATTTGAAGAAACAAGATTTTTTCAAAATCTGCCTATAAGCAAGTCCTGTCTGTCTGTCTGTCTGTCTGTCTGTCTGTTTTCACCTTTATCATACATCCTGAATTTTTTCAGTGCGAGGCGGCTTCAAGATGAGGGAGGAATTACTGAAAAACATCCGATGTACCCGAAAAATACCGTGAAGTATATCAAGCCCTATCGTAAGTTTTTCCGGGCCGGAGTCAGTTAATGAATGGAAATCACAAAACATTTATGCTTAAATCCACGTATTTATTAAAGGGGATTTTGCTTTTATTTGTCACGGCAATAATAATGCTGGGATTATATGATTTCTTTTGGGTGCATCCTTCGTTTACCGCGCTTATCACTGAAAACACTGAAAAAGAGGCAATCCGTATAGCAACACATATGCAGTCCATCCTTATTACAGAGGATGCTTTAGCAAGTAAAAATGATATACCGGCTGATTTCAATAGGCATCTTAAAGACTTGCAAAGAGACTTCGGCTTTATAAAGGTAAAGGTCTTTTCGCCGTCCGGAGAGGTTTTATATTCTACCGACCCAAAAGACCTGGGATATGTAAATAAAGAAAAATATTTTCATGAAATTGTAATGAAAGGAAAACCCTATTCAAAGGTTGTGCAGAAAGGCGCACAATCCCTTGAAAGGCAAACATTCCAGCTTCACGTAGCGGAGACGTATGTGCCGATAATCCGCGGCAGCAGGATTGCCGGGGTTTTTGAGATATATCTTGACGTCACAGACGCGCAGAGAAAACTAAAAAATGTAATTCTTCGTTCTCATTTCACTTTATTCGGCATGGCGCTGGGCCTTCTGGCGGTAGTTATTATGCTTTCGTGTACCGCAGGCAAAGCCCTTGCAGAACGCGAGCGGATGGAGACAGAGCTTCGTCAGATGCAGAAGGCAGTTGAGACCATGCACATCGGTATTACCATTACCGACACGGAAGGCAGGATTATTAATATGAATCCTGCTGAGGCTGCCATGCACGGGTATGCTGTGGAAGAACTGCTCGGCAAAGATGCGCGCATCTTTGCTCCGCCTGATAACTGGCAACCAATACGCTTTGATGAGATGAAGGCCTTTAAACATTGGGAGCGGGAAAGCGTTAACATCCGAAAGGATGGCAGCCTTTTCCCTGTATATCTGGCATCCGATGTTATTCTGAACGATAGAGGGGAACCTATCGGCATTACTACTGCCTGCATGGATATTACCGAACGCAAGCATACAGAGAGGCAGATTATCAGGCAGGGCGCTGAGTTAAAAGAGATAAACTATGAATTATCAGTGCTGCACAGCGTCTCTTCAGCAATCAGCCGCACAATAGACTTGAATGAACTCCTGCCTATCGTATTAAGCGCTGTTACCGGAATTAGCGTGTTTGCCGTTCAACACAAAGCCGGAATATTTATCATTGAAGGAGACAGGATGAAGCTTGCCTCTCATCTCGGGCACACGGATGAATTTCTGGCTCTGCATAAGAATATAAAGGTTGGGGACTGTCTCTGCGGCCTTGCCGCGAAAACAGGAGAGATTATCGTATCAAAGAATTCCGCAGAAGACAGCAGGCATTCTATTGCATATCCTGATATGACCCCTCACGGACATGTCATTTTGCCTCTCAAGGCTGCAGGTAAGACTGTGGGGGTGTTGTATCTTTATCTGCCGCGGGACCTTGAGATAAATGAAGAGAGGATGAAGATACTTTCTAACATAGGAAGCCAGGTCGGGATAGCCATTGAGAATGCAAAACTCTATGAGGAGACAAAAGCGTTCTCGCTCCATGACCCTCTCACAGGGCTTGCCAACAGGCGGATGCTGGACATTATCTTTGAAAGGAATTTTATCAGGGCCAAGAGGTTCTCAAGCCCGCTTTCGGTCCTTATGCTGGATATAGACCACTTTAAAAGATATAATGACGCCTACGGCCACCCGGCAGGGGACAGGCTGCTTTGTGAGGTTGCATATACAACTCTGGAGGAGATAAGGGAGATAGACCTCGTTGCCAGATACGGCGGAGAAGAATTTCTTATCCTGCTGCCGGATACAGACATAACGCATGCGCATGAGGTAGCCGAAAGAATAAGAAAGGCTGTTGAGAAAAAGACGAAGATTACAGTGAGCCTGGGCGTCTCAACCCTTCAACATGGGATGAGAGAAAAAGAAGAGTTGATTGATAAGGCAGATACCGCGCTTTATAAGGCAAAACAGAACGGCAGGAATCGTGTTGAGGCAGCCGATGCTTAAACCCGTATTCAAATCCCTAACAGCAAAGTTTATCTTCATCAGCAGCATAATTATTGCAGTTCTTGCCCTGTATTTCTATGTAGATTTCAGATTTACTTTCCATATAAAAGGTGAGGCTGCAAGGGTTAATATTGTAGGCAGACAGCGGATGCTGATGGTAAGGATGATGTACAGCGGAAAAAGTGTACTTGACCCACTGCTGCCCTCTGAAGAAAAAGAAAAATTCAGAAATCTATTTAACAGTGCAATGGCTGAATATGAAGAGGTGCTTTACAGCCTGAGGGGCGGAAACAAGAAACTCGGACTAATGCCCCTGGAGGAACATTATAAGGATTCAATTTCACAGCTTGATGAATTGGTTAATCTATGGCAGAAAACACAAAAACCAGTCCTTCTTAGCATAAAAGAGTTTCCTCCTGAAAAAAGAAATGAGGCGTGCGTGAAATGCCACGCTGCCATGCGCGGCAATATCGTAAAGCTTGAAAATTTTGTAAAATCCCTTGAAAAGAACCATGAGAAAGAGATAGATGAGCTCACGGCCCTCAAGTTTTCTGTATTAGGACTTCTCCTTATTGCAGCGGGCTTTATTGTAATTTATGCAAGGCGCAGCATTATCAAGCCTATGTGGAAATTCAAGGATGCCGCAAAACATATTGAAAGCGGAAATTTTGATGTCAGGGTTGATGTAAAAACGAGCGATGATATCGGCGTGCTGGGCAGCGCTTTCAACAGTATGGCTCAAAACCTGAACCAGCTTTTCACAGAGAAGATGCAGCATCTGCAAGAGCTTGTTGTATTGAATGCGGTCTCAACGGTAGCAAGCCAATCACTTACGCTTGAAGTCATGCTTGATAAGGTCTTAAATGCAATACTCTCCCTTGAACCCCTTTCGATAGAAAAGAAAGGAGCAATATTCTTATGCGATGAGGATACAAAGGCCCTGAAGCTCATAGTATCCCGCAATTTCAGTGATGAACATGCAGGGCTTTGTTCCACTGTGCCTTATGGAGAATGTCTCTGCGGACTCTGCGTTGAAAAAGGCGAAATCATAATATCAGAAGACAGCGAAGAAGACGAAAGGCATTCAAAGACATACCCTGACGCTAAAGGCCACGGGCATATAATCCTTCCCTTGAAATCAAGAGATAAAATGTTAGGAGTCCTCTGTCTCTATCTGTCGGCGGGGATAAAGCTCTCTGACAGGGAGATAGAGATGTATAAATCAATCGCTGACATTATCTCTGTATCTCTACAGAATGTTCTCAGTCACAAAGAAATGCAGCAGCACAACATAGAACTACTTGCGCTTGCAGATGCATCTAATGTTGTTCTCACTACTACTACTACTACTACCTATGATGTTATATGCGATATTGCTGTCAGGAACTTTGGATTGAAGATGGCGTGGCTCGGCTTAATTGAAGAACCCCCCATACATCCCCCCTTATTAAGGGGGGAATTAAAGGGGGGTGTTCCCCTTAGTAAGGGGGGATATAGGGGGGTAAAACCTGTTGCACATGCAGGCTTTGAGGAAGGTTATCTGTCTTCTGTAAAAATCACTTATGACGACTCCCCAACCGGTATGGGACCAACAGGTATGGCGATAAAGACAAAGACTCCACAGGTAATGAACGACATAGAGAGAGACCCCGGTTATGCTCAGTGGCGGGAACAGGCAATGAAAAGGGGTTATCGTTCCTCTATGGCAGTTCCGATGATTAGCTCTGACGGCAGGATGATGGGCGCCCTTAGTCTCTACAGCGGTGAGCCGCATTTTTTTACAAAAGAAAGGCAGAGGCTCTTTCAGGTCTTTACCAATCAGGCTGCCAGTGTCATTGAAAACAGATGGCTGCTTGAAGGGCTTGAGGAAAAAGTAATGAAAAGGACCAAGGAACTTGAGGCGGCAAAAGAGATGGCAGAAGCGGCTAATAAGGCAAAATCAGAATTCCTTGCAAATATGTCGCATGAATTAAGGACGCCGTTGAATTCAGTTATAGGCTTTTCAGAGGTTCTGACTGAAGGGCTGGCAGGCGATATCCCGGACAAACAGAAAGAATATATTCAGGATATATGGAAGAGCGGGAAACATCTTTTGCAGCTTATTAATGATATACTTGACCTCTCAAAGATAGAGGCGGGCAGGATGGAACTTAAACTGGATGAGTGTGACATTAAAGAGCTTGTTCAGGGAAGTATGATGATGTTTAAGGAAAAGGCAATAAAACACAAGATTAAATTTAGTTCTGATATCCCGGATGGTATAGGGTTTATAATTGCTGATTATTTGCAGATAAAACAGGCGCTCCTGAATCTTCTCGGAAATGCCTTCAAGTTTACGGATGACGGGGGCAGTGTTACCGTGAAGGCACGCTTGACAAATGCGGAGTGCGGAATGCGGAATCAGGAGAAGAACAATCCGAAATCCGAAATCTAAAATCCGCAATTGAGGTCAGCGTCACTGACACCGGCGTCGGCATTTCTCAGGAAGACCAGAAGAAACTCTTTCAGCCGTTCCAGCAGCTTGAATCCCCGCTTATAAAGAAATACGAAGGCACGGGGCTTGGACTCAGCATCAGCAAGAGGATTGTTGAACTTCACGGCGGAAGAATCTGGGTTGAGAGCGAGGAAGGAAAAGGAAGCAGGTTTATATTTGCAATACCGGTGAGGAAATGAGTCAGAACTATTTTTTAAGAATTAAGGCGGTTATTTCATTGCTCTTTTCGAGGTTTTCAACAAAGCGGCGTATCACTGAACAGTTGCGCGGATGGCAGAACGCACCTTTTGCCACTCGGAGAGTAGTTGCGCAAACGCATACCAGTCAAAATAATCCGCCTCGTCTCCCATCTTGCCGGCACCAAACTTTTTCAGGAAGGTATGGGTTGTAAGATGATATTTTTGTTCAAATTCCTTAATAGCCTTCTTATAAAATGCTATGGCATTTGTGCAAAGATAATGTTCACGCTTAAGAGAGGTCGTGATTTCATTTGTAAGCTGCATGACTTGTTTATAAAACAGTTTGTTGTGGAAAGTCAAGCTCCTTAAGAAATTGAATCGTGAGAGGATAAAAGAGGGAATGAAGATATTAATTGTAGAAGACAATAAAGATAACCTGAAGCTTTTTAAGATCATAGTGGAATCCGGGGGACATGCCGCTATTCTTGCAAGGGACGGTGAAGAAGCCGTTGAGGCCGCAAAAAGGGAAATTCCTGACATCATACTTATGGATATACAGATGCCGAAGATGGACGGGATTGAGGCTGCAAAAATACTTAAATCAGAACAGTCCACTGCAAAGATACCGATAATAGCCCTTACGGCATACGCGATGATAGAAGAAAGAGAAAAATTGGGCGGAGAGTGGTTTGACGGCTACATTTCAAAACCCGCTGGTGTAAAGGACATTCTAAATGTAATTGATGAAATGGCTCAGTCGTTGCGACTCGCAACCAAGCGCCAGAAATAAAATGTGTATCAGGTTTCAGGTCTTTATTTTGTTTTTCTCTGATACCTAACACCTGATACCTGACACCTCAATAAAAGGAGGCAGCATGTCTGAAGACAGTAGGAAAGCTAAAATCCTGATTGTTGATGATGAAGAGAGAAACCTTAAACTTTTAGGCGTCATACTCTCAAGTTATGGTTATGCCTTTGAGACAGCGAAGAATGGCATAGAGGCGTTAGAGAAAGCACAGTCTTACAACCCTGACCTCATATTGCTTGACATCATGATGCCTGAGATGGATGGATACGAGACCTGCAGGAGACTCAAAGAGAATCCTGAGACGCAGCGTATCCCGGTTGTGATGGTAACCGCGCTCGCAGACAGAGAGGCAAAGATTAAAGGGCTTGAAGCCGGCGCAAATGATTTTCTTACAAAGCCTGTTGACACCTCGGAGCTTACAATAAGGACCAAGAACCTGCTGAGGATAAAGGAATTTGAGGACTTTCTGAAAGGGCACAATGAACTCCTTGAAGCTGAGGTCAGGGAGAAGACAGCCCAGCTCAGGGAAAGCTACATAGATACGATACATAAACTTACAAAGGTTGCCGAATACAAAGACGAGGATACAGCCGCACACATAAAAAGGTCCGGTTATTATGCAGAGCTTCTTGCAAGAGAACTGGGATGGCAGGCAGAGACTGTTGAGATAATATTTTATGCTGCGCCTATGATGACATAGGAAAAGTTGGAATTCCGGCAGAGATTCTGCTTAAGCCT
>Ga0100387_10004157_pt1 | contig 11984 bp, 9 predicted proteins | sample CryGeymeta201511_FD_81547 | JGI IMG/M metagenome (GOLD analysis project Ga0100387, IMG submission 81547) | Groundwater microbial communities from Crystal Geyser aquifers in Utah, USA - Crystal Geyser metaG 2015-11 | ecosystem: Environmental > Aquatic > Deep subsurface > Groundwater | place: USA... | reverse complement strand
CGAACTGGTGCGCAACCCGCTGATCATCGGCACCGCCAGTGGTCTGGCGGCCAATCTGGCCGGTTTGTCGATTCCGGATTGGGCCGAGCCGACTGTGAACCGCATTGGTGGTGCATCGCTTGCGTTGGGGCTGATGGCCGCCGGCGCCGGTATGCAACTGAGCGCGCTGAATCATGCCAAATTGTTGGGGGTCGCCGTGTTGTTGATCCGTCATTTGTTGATGCCGCTGTGGGCGCTGGCCTTGTGTTTGCTGTTTGGCCTGGATCAGGTGCAGGCCACCATTTTGCTGATGTTCTCTGCGCTGCCAACTGCCTCGAGCTGTTATGTGTTGGCCGCGCGCATGGGTTATGACGGGCCCTATGTGGCGGCGTTGGTGACTGTGTCCACCGTGCTCGGCATGTTGAGTTTGCCGCTGGCGCTGGGGTTTTTGAGGTCGTTTGTGTAGTCAACGCGCGTTCTTAAAGTGGTGAAGTGCGTCATGCGGTCAACATATATTGCCGAGATCAAACAGCGGTGACGTGCTTTGCGTGGCGACCGCAACTTGCCGCGTTCGAACGGTGGTGATGTGCTTCGCGTGGCAACCGGTAGGGGCGGCCACCTCATACTGGGGTACCAGAAATCGGCGACCACCCCAACCGATTACCACGCGAGACGGTGAATATGCGACGAATGGTTAAATTCAAATTCATTCAAATACAGGGACAGCTGCCTTGTCGGTTTTGTGCATAACTAAGCGACGCCATCTTTGTTGATCGCACGGCGACTAGCGCAGTGGCTGGCTTTGGCGGCTGACGATTTCTGGTACTCCAGTATGAGGAAGCCGTCAAAGCCAGTCGCTGCGCGGGCAAGGATCGCTGCCGACAATTTGAAATTAATTGGAATCTGACCCCAATTAATGTCTCTGATCCAAAGCCCAGGCCACATGTTCACGCACCACTGCACTTGGGTGCTCAGCCCGCGACACAAGCGCGGCTATCAACTGCCTGGCTGGCTCAGCCAAGCGCAAAGCGTTGCCCAGCGCCACCGCAATGTTGCGCAACCAGCGCTCATGGCCGATGCGCCGGATCGGGCTGCCCTCGGTAAATCGTAAAAATTCCTCCTCACTCCAGCCGAACAACTCAACGAGTTGGCTGCCCGCCAGTCCGGCGCGGGCATCAAAATCAGGCAAGGCGCTGCGCTTGGCAAATTTATTCCAGGGACAAATCAATTGGCAGTCGTCGCAGCCGTAGATGCGGTTGCCCATCAGCGGGCGCAGTTCAACGGGGATGGAGCCGGCGTGTTCGATCGTCAGGTACGAGATGCAGCGCCGTGCGTCGAGCCGGTACGGCGCAATGATGGCCCGGGTCGGGCAGATGTCGATGCAGGCGCTGCAACTTCCGCAGTGGCCGGCCACGGGTTCTGTCTCGGGCAAGGCCATGTCGACAAAGATTTCACCCAAGAAAAACATCGAGCCTGCGTCACGATTCAGCAGCAACGTATGCTTGCCGCGCCAACCCAGGCCGCTCAAACTGGCCAGTTCGACTTCGAGCACCGGTGCCGAATCGGTGAACACGCGGTAGCCCAGCGGCCCCATCGCAGCAGCAATCTGATCGCTCAACTTTTGCAAGCGGTTGCGCATCACCTTGTGGTAGTCTCGGCCGCGGGCATAGACCGACACAATCGCTTCTGTCGGGTGCTTGATCCGCTTCAGTTCAAGCGCCTGCCAGCCCCCGGGTGTGTTGGCGGGCAGGTAATCCATGCGGGCGGTGATCACGCTGACCGTGCCCGGCACCAGTTCGGCTGGGCGCGCGCGCTTGAGGCCATGCGCCGCCATGTAATGCATGTCGCCATGGAAACCAGCGGCCAGCCACGCCGATAATCCGGGTTCTGCGCTTGTTAAATCGACCCCGGCCACGCCAATTTGTGAAAATCCCAATGCCTGCCCCCATTGCTGAATTCTGGAGACCCATTGACTGTTGTTGATTTGCTGCAAGGTGATGTTCACCTGCCCATTGTAAAAAGCCTGTATTGGCACGATGAAGTCGCCACTGGGCACTTTGCCCGTGCGCTGGCCGCGGTGCCTGAACTGCGCCAGGCCTACATCGAATTGCAAGGCGATCTGGGCGCCGGCAAAACCACGCTGGTGCGCCATTTGCTGCAGGCCTTGGGGGTGCCGGGGCACATCAAAAGCCCCACCTATGCCGTAGTGGAGCCCTATGAACTGCCGAATCTCAACATTTGGCACTTTGACTTTTACCGTTTCAGCGACCCGCGCGAATGGCTTGATGCCGGCTTGCGCGACATTTTTGCCAGCCCCGGCCTGAAAATTGCCGAATGGCCGGACAAGGCCGCTGGCTGCGTGCCGTTGGCCGACCTGGTCATTCAACTCGAGGTGGTTGATGACACCGCGCGCCAGGTGCACCTGACCGCGCAAACCGAGTTGGGTGTCAGCCTGCTCCAGCAGCTCGGGCGCACAGCACACAACGAGGCCAGCCCATGAAACGCCGTCAACTGCTGCAGTCGGGCACCCTGGTGCTGTTGCTGGGTGCGCAACATCTCGCCCGTGGCGCCAGCATCGTGGCAGTGCGGGTCTGGCCGGCGCCTGACTACTCACGCGTGACCATCGAGTCCGACGCGCGCCTGAGTTTCAAACAAAGCTTTGTGCCCAACCCGCCACGGCTGGCAGTAGACGTGCAGGGCCTCGACCTGAACCCGGCGCTGAAGGAACTGGTGGCCAAGGTGAGCGACAACGATCCGACCATCTCCGGCATTCGCGTTGGCCAGTTCGCCCCGCGTGTGGTGCGCTTGGTGTTCGACCTCAAACAGTTAATTGCGCCTCAGGTGTTCACCCTGACGCCGGTGGCGGCCTACCAGCACCGGCTGGTGTTCGATTTGTACCCGACGCAGGTGGACGACCCGCTGGAGACCCTGATCGCCGAGCGACTTAAGGAAGGTGCCAGCAAACGCCTCGCCCTGCCCCCAACGGTTGACCCGCTGGGCGAATTGATTGCGCAACGAGACCCTACGTTGCTGTCCTCAGGGGATGCACCAGCCGCAGCCAGCGCAGGCGCCCGCGCCGCTGAGGCGGCAGACGCCATCGCGGCTTTCGCCTTCCCGGACGGTGCCGACGCAAAAAAGTCAGGTAAAAGGCTGCCCCCGCAAAGCATGCGCGCGCCCGCCCCAAGTGCCACTGACCGGCTGATCATCATTGCGCTTGACGCCGGTCACGGCGGCGAAGATCCGGGCGCCATTGGCCCCAGCGGCACGCGCGAGAAAGACGTGGTGCTGCGACTGGCCCACCGGCTGCGCGACCGCATCAACGTGGCGTCGAGCAACGGCAACCCGATGCGCGCTTTTTTAACCCGCGATACCGACTTTTTTGTGCCGTTGCACATCCGGGTGGACAAGGCGCGCCGGGTGCAGGCCGACCTCTTCATCAGCCTGCACGCGGATGCTTTTTTTACGCCTAGGCCGCAAGGCGCCAGCGTGTTCGCCCTGAGTCAGGACGGCGCCTCCAGCAGCGCCGCGCGCTGGATGGCCGCCAAGGAAAACAAGGCCGACGTGATTGGCGGCCTGAACGTGCGCGCCCGCGATGCCCAGGTCAAACGCGCCCTGCTCGACATGAGCACCGCCGCCCAGATCAAGGACAGCCTGCAACTCGGTGGCGCCATGCTCAAAGAAATCAGCCGCGTCGGCAAGCTTCACAAACCGCGGGTTGAGCAGGCCGGCTTTGCCGTGCTCAAGGCGCCCGACATTCCCAGCGTGCTGGTTGAGGCGGCGTTCATCAGCAACCCGGACGAAGAGGCCAAGCTCAACAGCGACGCCTACCTGAATCAACTGGCCGATGCCCTGATGCGTGGCATCAACGCCTATTTCTCCAAAAATCCACCACTGGCACGCAGCCGGACTACGTGACCGGCTGCTTGCGCGCCTTCCAGGCGCCGAAAATCACGATCAGGCCCGGCACCAGAATCATCGCCCAGATGATCTTGTCCAGATTCACCTTGACCCACGGAATGCTGCCCAAAAAGTAGCCCGCCGTGCAAATGCCGAGCACCCAGAGCACGGCACCAGCCATGTTGAAAAGAGTGAACTTGACGCGGCGCATGTCGGCCACGCCCGCAACAAAAGGCGCAAAGGTGCGCAAAAACGGCATGAAGCGCGCCAGAATGATGGTGACACCACCGTAACGCTCGTAAAAATTGTGCGTGCGGTCGAACGCGGCCTTGTTGAACAACCGCGAGTTTTCCCACTTGAACACCTTGGGTCCGAAATAGCGCCCAATGGTGAAATTGGTCTGGTCCCCCAGAATGGCGGCCGCCAGCAGCACCGAAACTGCCACGGGGAAGCTCATCAGGCCGACACCGCACAGGGCTCCCACTACAAACAGCAGCGAGTCGCCGGGCAAGAACGGCATCACGACCAGGCCGGTTTCAACAAAGATGATCAAAAACAGCAGCGCATAGACCCACATGCCATAGCTTTGCACAAAGGTCTCCAGGTGTTTGTCAACGTGGAGGATGAAGTCGAGAAGAAAGGTGATGATGTCCATGCGGCCGGATTATCTCCGGCAAGCGTGTGGTAAATAATGAACAAATAATTACAACTCCTACAGCTTGATTGATTCAAGTCAAAAAAACCGAAAGTTAAAACCTAGGGTTTACCCTAATCCTGATTACATTAAAGCCTTCTTTGAAGGAGCTTAACGTGGATATTGTTCTACAACTGATTGTGATTCTGGTCTGCCTGTTTTATGGTGCCAGAAAAGGCGGCGTAGCGCTGGGGTTGCTGGGTGGCATTGGCCTTGTCATCATGGTGTTTGTCTTTGGCCTCAAGCCGGGCAAGCCACCGGTTGATGTGATGCTGACCATCATCGCCGTGGTGGCAGCTTCAAGCACACTGCAGGCCTCGGGCGGACTGGAGGTAATGCTCAAGGGTGCTGAAAAAATGCTGCGCCGTAACCCCAAATACGTGTCGATCGTGGCACCGTTCACCACCTGTGTGCTGACCATGCTGTGCGGCACAGGCCATGTGGTCTACACCATGCTGCCGATCATTTACGACGTGGCCATCAAGAACAACATTCGCCCCGAGCGTCCGATGGCGGCTTCTTCCATATCGGCGCAAATGGGCATTCTGGCAAGCCCCGTGTCGGTAGCGGTGGTGGCGCTGGTGGCTTTCCTGGCCAAAGCTCCGGTGGATGGCCATGTGATCGACTTCGTGCAGGTGCTCTCAATTACCATTCCGTCCACACTGGCCGGCGTGCTGATGATTGGCATTTTCAGCTGGTTCCGTGGCAAAGACCTCGACAAAGACCCCGAATTTCAGGCGCGCATTGCCGACCCGGCACAACGCAAGATGATCTATGGCGAAAGCGCCACGCTGATGAACAAAATTCTCTCCCGGGACCAATGGACGGCGATGTGGATTTTTCTGGGTGCGATTGCAGTGGTGGCTATCTTGGGTGCCTATCCAGGCCTGCGTCCCGCCTTTGGTGACAAGCCGATGTCGATGGTGCTCACCATTCAGATGTTCATGTTGCTGGCAGGGGCCTTGATGATCATCTTCACCAAAACCGACCCTGCCAGCATTGGCAAAACCGAGGTCTTTCGCGCCGGCATGATCGCCGTAGTGGCCGTGTTCGGCATCGCCTGGATGGCCGATACGGTGTTTGCCGCTCACCTGACCGAGTTGAAAGCCGCCCTGACCGAGGTCGTCAAAACCCAACCGTGGACCTATGCGATTGTGCTGCTGCTGGTGTCCAAACTGGTCAATTCGCAAGCCGCCGCCATCAGTGCCATGGTGCCTGTGGGTCTGGCCATTGGTGTGCCCCCGGGCTACATCGTGGCTTTCGCCGCAGCTTCTTATGGCTACTACATCTTGCCCACCTACCCCAGCGACCTGGCTGCCATTCAGTTTGACCGCTCGGGCACCACCCGCATCGGCAAGTACGTGATCAACCACAGCTTCATCCTCCCCGGGCTGATTGGCGTGGGCACGTCCTGCCTGATGGGCTACCTGCTGGCCTCGGCCAGTGGTTTGATTTAGCTGCAAGAGGTTCGATCGCGACCGATCTGTTCGCGCTCTAGCGCACAACACCACGCCAGCTCTTTGACAGTGGCAGACACAGCTAAAGCCGGGGCAATACCCGCGCAGGCACGCCCGGGCATGGGCTGCATTAAGATTTGCCTAAATTTGTTTACCCTTGACCAGGAGATTGACCATGGCAAATTTTCAACGGCGCACGGTGCTGGCGCTTTCTGGCGCGTTGCTCACAGGCAGCTTGCTCGCCCAGTCCACCGCTGCAGTGCGGGTGGCCTCCAAAATTGACACCGAGGGCAAGCTGCTGGGCCACATGATGACGTTGGTGCTTGAAGCCGGCGGCATCAAGGTGGACAACAAAACCGGCTTTGGCACCACCAAAATTTTACGTGGCGCCATGATCGCAGGTGAAATTGACATCTACCCGGAGTACACCGGCAACGGTGCTTTTTTCTTTTCGGATGCGGCCAACCCGGCCTGGAAAAACGCCCAAGCGGGCTATGCACGCGTCAGCGCGCTTGACCTTGAAAAAAACAAAATTGTTTGGCTGACCCCCGCACCCGCCAACAACACCTGGGCAATTGCCGTGCGCAAGGATGTGGCCGCCGCCAACAAGCTCAAAACCCTGGCTGACCTGGGGCCGTGGATCAGCGCTGGTGGCCAATTCAAACTGGCGGCTTCGGCCGAGTTTGCCGAGCGTTCTGACGCCCTGCCGGCGTTTCAGGCGGCGTATGGCTTCAAGCTCAAACCCGAGCAGTTATTGACCCTGGCCGGGGGCGATACCTCAGTGACGATTCGTGCGGCGGCCGAGCAAACCTCGGGCGTTAACGCCGCCATGGCCTATGGCACCGACGGCCCGGTGTCAGCACTTGGGCTGGTCATTCTGGAAGACCCCAAAGGTGTGCAGCCGGTTTACGCGCCCACGCCCATCATCCGCAGCAGCGTGCTGGCGCAACACCCCAAGATCAAGGGCCTGCTGGCTGCCGTTTTCATGCATCTGGATGGTCCTACGCTGCAGGCCCTGAACGCCAAAATCCAGCTCGAAGGCCAGGATGCCAAAAAAGTGGCGGCTGAGTTCTTGCGTTCCAAAAAACTGATCTCTTGAGTTGGGGCGTGCCGCATGCGAATTGATCCAGCTGGCGTGCTGTTAGGTGGATTCGGGCTGGCCGCCGGTCTTGCCCTGCCGCTGGTCACGGTGGCCCCCAACCGGCTGGTGTCAGGGCAAGGCGTCTCTTTGTGGGCGGTGGGGCAGCGACTTGGACCGCAGCTTGAGCAAGTAACAGGGCAAGACGCGTGGGTGGCGGACGTATCCTCCACGGCACTGGCACTGGCACTGGTCGTTACCAGCTTGCTGATGCTGAGCCTGATCGCGTTTTGGCGCAAAGCCGCCATGGGCCCAGATGGCATGACCGTCGCCCTGGGCGTTGCGCTGATCCCTGCGCTGTTGCTGCTGGCTGGCCGCTACGCGCTGCACATTTCACAGAATGAATCAACACTGTCGCGCACCGCTTTGGGCAGCGGCTTTTGGGTGATGGTTCTGGTTGTGTGGCTGGCGGTTTCGAACGCGCTGCAGCGCTTGCGCGCCGGCTGGGCCCTGGGCGCTGGCGTCAGGGCGGTCATTGCTGGGTGCGTGCTGACGGCGCTGGCCCTGGGTTGGTGTGATCAGCTTTCCCTGATGCGGGAGTTTGCGAACCATGCCGACACCCTTGGTGCTGCCGTGTTGCGCCATGTGCAAATTGTGGTGTTGACACTTTTGCCTGCGCTGTGCATCGGCTTGCCGCTGGGTTGGATGGTTAACCGCTCAACCCGGCTGCGGCAGTGGCTGTTGCCACCGTTGAACGTGATTCAAACCATTCCCTCGATCGCCTTGTTTGGCTTGCTGATGGTGCCGCTGGCTTGGGCTGCGCAAGCCTGGCCCGGTTTGGCCGCCATGGGCGTGAGCGGCATTGGCCTGGCACCGGCAGTGGTGGCGCTCACGCTCTACAGCTTGTTGCCCGTGGTGCGCGGCACACAGGCGGGTTTGGCGCAAGTGCCCGGCGCGGTGCTGGATGCAGCGCGCGGCATGGGCATGGGGTCGGCACAAATGTTTTGGCATGCCCAGTTGCCACTGGCCGCGCCGGTGATTCTGGCGGGTATTCGCACTGCCACCACTCAAACCGTGGGACTGGCCGCCGTGGCCGCGCTGGTGGGTGCTGGAGGGCTGGGCGCCATCATGTTCGATGGTTTGTTTGGCAGTGCACAAGACCTGGTGCTGCTGGGCGTATTGCCGATAGTTGGCCTGGCGGTGCTGCTGGATCTGGGCTTTGAGGTGCTTAACCGGCTGGCACATGTACGCACCGGAGGTACCGTTTGATCCGGTTTGAACACATTTGTAAATCGTACAAGGGCGCACGCGTGGTCGATGACCTGAACCTGCACATCGCCCGTGGCGAGTTGCTGGTGTTGATTGGGGCATCGGGTTCGGGCAAGTCCACAATTTTGAAAATGATCAACCGGCTGGAGCCGCACGACAGCGGGCGTATTTTGTTTGACGGGCGAGAAATCCAGTCGTTCAAGCCACGCGACCTGCGCCTGCGCATGGGCTATGCCATTCAGTCGGTGGGCTTGTTTCCGCATTGGACGGTGGCGCGAAACATTGCCACGGTGCCGAATTTGCTGGGCTGGCCTGCTGCCAAAATAGGCAAGCGGGTGGACGCCCTGCTCACTTTGTTTGAGCTGGCCCCGGCGCAATACCGGACGCGTTTGCCGCACCAGCTCTCAGGCGGCCAGCAGCAGCGGGTGGGTGTGGCGCGAGCGCTGGCGGCCGACCCCGATGTGTTGCTGATGGATGAGCCGTTTGGTGCGCTCGACCCCGTCACCCGGGCGGCGCTGCAGCAGGCGCTCAAGCGCATCCACCGCCAATCAGGTAAGACCATTGTGCTGGTCACCCATGACATTGACGAGGCCTTGCTGTTGGCCACGCGTGTGGTGTTGATCGACCAAGGCCGCGTGGTGCAGCAAGCCACACCGCTCGATCTGTTGTCCCGGCCTGCCAACGCCACAGTGGAGGAATTTGTCGGGCGCAGCGACATTGGCATCAAATGGCTGTCGCTGCAAAGTGCGGTCGACCGGGCGCGGGCACAGCCCACCTCGCCAGGCCTAACGCTGGCGGCACAAGCCTCGTTGCGCGAGGCGGTCTCCATCATGGCGTTGCACCACGTTGACCGCATCAATGTGCTGGATACGTCGGGGCAACACGCTGGGGTGTTGTACGCCGCTGACGTGTTTGCCCCACAGGGAACACCAGGTGGGTAAGGTCAAAAACGCCACTAACGCGCAGCCCCAGCCCACGGCTGACCGGGCGAATATGCCCGTTTACACCGCTTTGCGTGGCCTGCTGTGCGATCGGCTGTTTTGGACTGTGGCCGCCTTACTGGCCTTGGTGCTGGGCTTACCGGCGTCTGGGTCCCTGTTTGCGCACCTGTTTCCGGCGCTGGAGCGCCCGGTTTACCTACAAGAGCCGTTTACCCAATTGCTGTGGCAGCACTGCAAACTGGTGGGGTTGTCGAGCTTGGTGGCCACAATCATCGGCAGCTTGGCCGGCATTGCGGTCACGCGCGCCGCAGGCCAGGCCTTCAAGCCCATGGTGGACACCCTGGCCACCATGGGCCAGACGTTTCCGCCAGTGGCCGTGTTGGCAGTGGCTGTGCCATTGGTTGGTTTTGGTGAATTGCCAGCCCTGATCGCACTGACGTTATATGGTCTCTTGCCGGTGTTGCAAGGCACCGTGGCCGGCCTGCAAGCCGTGCCAGAGCCGATGCAGCAAGCCGCCCGAGGCTTGGGGCTGTCACCTTGGCAATCCTTGTGGCAACTTGAAGTGCCGATGGCGTTGCCGGTATGGCTGGCCGGCGTGCGGGCGTCGGTGATCATCAACATTGGCACGGCTGCAATTGCATCCACTGTGGGTGCCAAAACATTGGGCTCCCCCATCATTGTGGGCCTGAGCGGTTTTAACACCGCCTACATTTTGCAAGGGGCCTTGGTGGTGGGCTTGCTGGCCGTGGTGACTGACATGGCGTTTGAGCGCGTGGCAAGCCGCGTGGCTTGGCAAGCTTGACTGACAGCGACCGCCTCCTCCCTAGATAAAATGACCGGAATTCTCCCATGGCCGCATGCAAAGCCCTTCCTCCCGGTAACCCGGGACTTTTCCAGAAATGAGTTCCCATTGACCAAGACCATCGACATCACCGAGTTGTGCCTGCGCGACGCGCACCAGAGCCTGCTGGCCACCCGCATGGCCCTTGAAGACATGGTGCCGGCCTGCGCCGACATTGACCAGGCCGGCTACTGGTCGGTGGAGTGTTGGGGCGGTGCCACCTTTGACGCCTGCATCCGTTTTTTGAACGAAGACCCGTGGGAGCGGCTGCGCACCTTTCGCGCCCTGCTGCCCAAGTCGCGCCTGCAAATGCTGTTGCGTGGCCAGAACCTGCTGGGCTACCGCCACTATGAAGACAGCGTGGTGGACCGCTTTGTCGATAAAGCCGCCGAGAACGGCATGGATGTTTTTCGCATTTTTGATGCGCTCAATGACATTCGCAACATTCGCCATTCGGTGCTGGCCGTGCGTCGCAATGGCAAGCACGCGCAAGGCACCATCTGCTACACCGTCAGCCCTTTGCACACCACGGAAACTTTTGTCGAGATGGCCGAGCACCTGGTCGAACTGGGCTGCGACTCGATCTGCTTGAAAGACATGGCGGCCCTGCTTAAGCCGCAGGCCGCCTATGACATCGTCAAGGGCATCAAGACCCGCTGTGGCGAGGGCGTTCGCGTGCATGTGCACACCCATGCGACCACCGGGGTCACGCTGGTGTCCTTGATGAAGGCGATCGAAGCTGGCGCCGACGGCGTTGATACCGCCATCAGTTCGCTGAGCCTGGGGCCTGGCCACAACCCGACCGAAAGCCTGGTGGCGATGTTGGATGGCACTGGCTACCAGACCCAACTCAACAAGGACTGCCTGCACCGCATCAAAGACCATTTTGCCGCCCTGCGCCCGCGCTACCAGGCGTTCATGTCCAACATTTACGGCGTTGAAACCGATATTTTTGACAGCCAGATTCCGGGCGGCATGATTTCCAACATGGAAAGCCAGCTCAAGCAGCAAAACGCCGCCGACCGCATCCACGAAGTGTTCATTGAAGTGCCGCGCGTGCGCGAAGACGCCGGCTTTCCGCCGCTGGTCACCCCGTCGAGCCAGATTGTGGGCACGCAAGCGGTGTTCAATGTGCTGATGGGGCGCTACAAGGTGGTCTCAAGCGAGTTTGCCGACCTGATGCTGGGCTATTACGGCAAAACGCCAGGCGAGCGTGACCCCGAGGTCTTGGCCCTGGCCACTGCCCATGCTCAGAAGCCCGCCATCGAGGTGCGCCCCGCCGATCTGTTGCAACCCGAATGGGAAGCCTTGCACACTGCGGCGACCGCTCTGCCCGGCTGCAATGGCAGCGAAGAAGATGTATTGACCTACGCCATGTTTCCGCAAGTGGCTGCGGCCTTTTTTGACAAGCGCACGCAAGGGCCGCTCAACCTTGGGCGTGCGCCCAAGGCAGCCGAAACGCACAGCGAATCAGGCGCAGCGAACACGTCCATCCAGGCGCCAGTGACTTACGACGTCAAGCTCAACGGCCGCTCACACCGGGTGTCAGTCACCCCCATCGACCAATAAAAGGGCACCACCATGACGGCCATGCAAGCAAAAATTGAAGAACTCCACCGCCGCCAGGACCAGGCTTACCTGGGTGGCGGTGCCGACAAACAAGACAAGCAGCGCCAGGGCGGCCGCCTCACCGCGCGCGAGCGGGTGGCAGCGCTCGTCGATGACGGCAGCTTTGACGAGGTGGGCCTGTTCGTCAACCACCATGCTTCCTCGTTCGGCATGCAGGGCAAACAGCTGGCGGCAGATGGTGTCATCACCGGTGCCGCGT
>Ga0100387_10004142_pt1 | contig 11999 bp, 9 predicted proteins | sample CryGeymeta201511_FD_81547 | JGI IMG/M metagenome (GOLD analysis project Ga0100387, IMG submission 81547) | Groundwater microbial communities from Crystal Geyser aquifers in Utah, USA - Crystal Geyser metaG 2015-11 | ecosystem: Environmental > Aquatic > Deep subsurface > Groundwater | place: USA... | reverse complement strand
TATGGCAAATCGCAATAACGGCGAGCCGCAGAGCGGTGAATTTCAGGCGCCGAAATTTTGGAAAGGGTTGCCCCGTATTCTTATGGGGCTTTCTGTTTTTCTTTTCGCGCTGACCCTTGTTATTAACGCACCCACGGTGGTTACCCTAAAGCCCGACGATGTTATCTTTGCCGATAGCGGGCTTAGTACAGCCAAGGAGCGATTGTCCTCTGAAAAGTCTTTTAACATTATCTCAGCCAACTGGTTCTCTTACAAAGTAAAGGACAAGGAAACTGGAGCTGTTGGCTGGGTTCCCAAAATTAAAACCGTAGAGGATGCGGTTTTATCCTTTGCGCTTTTACTTTCATGTGTGCTGTTTGTGCTAGGGCTTAACCTTTGGGCGGTGAGTCTGCGAACCCAAAGGTATGTGGGGGGGCAGCCTACTCCTATAGTTATTAAAGGTGGGTACTCCGCGGATGTTAAGCTGAAGGTTCGCTATAGCTTCTCGGTATCGCTTGGAGGATCGATATAGAACGATGTGGGCAGACTTGCCCGCGCCGCTATGGTGGAGAGGAATGTCCTTTCCATTATGGAATCTCTCGGGGCGGTAATAGCGAAAAGAGCGGCGGAGTTCACATCTGCGCAGGCAAGGCAGGAAATCCCAAAAATTGTAGAGGGGTTCAATACTGCCTTGCGGGTTTTTAACAGAGGGGGAATTAACGATGACAACGAGGAGTTTTTGAAGGAATCGTTGTCTCCAGATGTTTTGGACCAACTGCAAACACTATATGCTCCGATTGACCAAGTCATTTCGGTGGTTGACCTGGCTCCAGAAACGGTGGAAGCGGAGCGGGATGCTGGTAGAGTTAGGGTGAGTGATGTGGTGGATATGCCTTTGTTGGATTTTGGTGTTAAGGGGGGGTATATAACGAAGGAGGAGGCAGAGGCTATCAGAAGAATGCCCCCAGGGCAAAGACGCCGGTTGTTTGATTGGTTAGGGGGGGAAAAGCAGGCGTTTGTAAATCAGAAAGTGGCCCTGCTTTCGGCGGAAAGCGGGGGCAGAGAGGCGGAAGCTAAGGCTATTATGGCGCGCAGCGCTTCCGAGGGACTGCAGCTGGCAAAGACCGGTGGGGAAAATGTTATTACCAGCGCCATTGAGTTTGTTAAAGCTTTGCTGGCAGGATAGGATAGGAGGTTATGAATGGAAAGTTTGAAAAAGGTGCCGTGGCAATACTCCTTTACCGCCATTGCAGTGATAATGGCGGTTGTTAATTTCATTGGGCATATAACCGGCGCGTTCTTGGAAGTGCGTTTTTGGTTTCCTTTCGTTGGGAGAGGAAACTACTTGGTTTTGTACCACCGTCCATTTGTAGCGGATGTGTGGGCGTATCTTGTTGTTTGGGTTGTGGCTGGAGGGCTCCTGATTTACGATGTTTATTTTGGGAAGTCCCCCGCAGTTAGATGGGCGGCTACCCTTATTATCCTTTGTCTTCTTGGTGTTGTGGTTCCGAACTTTAGCGCTTTGCTTTTTTAAGGAGGTGAGGGGATGTTTGGGATAGCTAGGAAAATCAAGTTTCTCCTCTTTTTGCTGTTGATAATCCTCGCGCTTATTGTGGGGGTGCTCATTGGGGCATCCTTTGCTAACCCAAAAGTAGCGGGGTTTTTGATGAGGTCTGTTGTGGGAGTTAATGTGGATTTGCCCATGCTTTTGCAAGAGCAGGGGATTACCGTTCTTTCGTCGGCGGATCCATACACCTCTGGTGGATTTACCTATTATCCGTTGGACGGTGTTCCCGCAAGCATAGCGATTGAGAGGATACGGATTTTAGTCCTCCCCCGCGCGCAAGTAGGATGGGGAGGAATGGTTGGGGAAATTGCAAGAAAGATTGCTGGTTTGGACAAAGTTGTTGTTCTTGCCGTGCCAGAGGAGAGGTGAAAGTTGCGAGCGCCTGCCCCATAAACTTTGCAAGGTTGTATGGACAGGCGCTTTATTTTAATTTAACGACCTGGATTAGAGAACAAATTAAGAATTAAAAAATTATGGATTTTTGTACTCTAAATTGGGTTGTTAAAATCGCTTAACAGCGACGCGGGATAAATGTCATAAAAGTACCACTTCCGAAGTGGTACTCAAAGTGGCGCTCGTTGGTAATTATAGGGGAGGAGAAAATGAACAGGTATCGGAAAGGTAATGCGGAGAGTCGGGAAGAGGCAATTGTAAGAATTATTTGCGGCGGCGGCGTTTTGCCAAAGACAGCCCGCTCCGTTACAGAAGGTATCCTTTCTGTGGTTGGCAGTTGGGCAAACTCTTCCACAAGAAAAAGCTATCTTAATCAGCTGCGGCAGTTTCTTTCTTGCGTAAAGCTTGAAAAGCGAATTGACGCGCTTACAAAAATTCTTGCGGAATGCGGCCTTCCGGATTTAACCGGGGAGGAAATTGCTCGTTTTCAAGGTCATGCCAGCTTAATCGCCTTCAACTTCAAAGCCGCTAAACAGGTTGTGTTGGATGGTTTGTCTAATCCGCAAACAAGATGGCTTGTGGTTATGGTTTTAGTAATAGCACTGGCTTTTGTTATCCCTCGTGTTGAGGGTGTGTTTCAGAAGATGGGGTTTGTGGCGGCGTCCTTTGCTTCTAGAAGTTCCAATGTTGCAGCGGAGATGGGAGGTTCAACACCGTTATCTCCCGATTCTAAAACAGGGTTTGAGAGTATACCGGCCCAGCCTGCGAATAACAAACCCACCGCAACGCCAAACCCAACACCAACGCCTGTCCCAAAACCCATTCCTAAGGCACTTCTACCAAAGGGTGCCGAGGGTGGATATATGGGTGTTGCCCCAATGCCAGATGGCGAACGGAAGCTTTTATCCGAGGGTGTTGCTGTTTTGGCAGGATTTGCGTTTGGGAATAGAGGTATCACAGGTGCAATTACTCTTTGGCGGTCGTTCGTTGATCGCTACGAAGGAAAAGGGCTCCTGCCGGGCAGTTCAGCTTTTTCGGAGTATGAGGAACGCGCGGAATTCTACAAATGTCAATGCTCTACGCCTTTAACAGCCGATTGCCGAAAGGTTACCAATGTCCCTGCTGAGAGTGGGAGCTGGTATGACTGGTTCATTACTCTTGCTCCTTTGTACAATCTTAGAGAGGATGAGCAGGAGTATGTGGCGGAAGCGCTGACTTTGTGCGCATTGGCTAATCAAGCAGTTTCTCTTTGGCCTATACCTGCCAATTCTGCTGAATACAGTAGATGGATTATGGCGCGAAGGGATAGCGAAACCCAGAGATTTTTGGCAGATGTTTTAATCTCCGCCCCCGAGCTTTCACAGTTTAGGGAGTTGTGGGGATTAGCAGGTCTAAACCCCGAAACGGACGACCCGTTTGGGGAGATTATTGTCCACATTGCCGGTGGAGAGGAGTTTACCCCTTTGCCGGATGCATCTGCGCCTAAGGAAATTAAAGTTCCCGAACTTGAAAATGCTCCGGTGAAAGAGGAGCCCACACCTGAACCGAGGAAAGGCACCTCTGCCGAAGAGCCTTCGGGAATTGGCGCTGTTATTGAGGCTTTTCGAGCTAAGGTACAGCGCGGAGTTTTTAGAGTGGGGGTTAGCTCCAATAACAGTGGCGGCATGTTTTTGGGTACGGGTTTTTATGTTGGAAAAGCGGGAAAAATCTACATTGTAACAAATTATCATGTGGTTAGTTCGGGTTGTCCCTGCTTTATTGTGGATAAAAATGGAGGAAAGCGGGAGCTTAACCTCCTAACATACGAAGGGAGCAATAGGCTTGATATGGCAGTATTCGAGCCCAGTGGATGGGATGTTTCTGCCAATGATTATGTTTTTAAGCTGGGAACGGACCCGATAGAAGGCCAGCTCGTTTGGTCCACGGGTTACCCCGGTGGCTCGGCGGATAGTTTTGTGTTTAACTCCGGGGATGTAATAGCAGTGGGGGTCTCACTAGGCAAAGCACCTGTAACAGTGAATGGCGTTATTGTTACCAATGCTCAGGGGGACTATGGCAGCTCAGGTTCCCCTTTGCTGGATGGAAATTTGAATGTGGTGGGCATTTACTCGGGTGCCGCCTCTCACGACTCCGGCGCCACTTGGGAAGGGAGAGGGTACGCATTTCCAGTTTCACGAATTGATGCTTTGCTTTCAAGCATTGTGGAGTGAAGTAAAGGGGACTAGAGAGAAAGAGGGGAGGTTAAGAATGCCTGAACTTCAAAGAGTGTCCGTTACTCGCCCCCGTTCTAGAGTAAAAGCGTTTCACATTGTCAAAGGGACGGAAGGAAGGGTAGAGGGGTCCAGTCTTTTTAGAGTGGGGGGTATGGTGGTAGGAAGTTTATTGGGGTTGTCTTTGCTGGGGGGTATGTTATCTGGTATCTTGCCAAATCTTTCGGCAGTTCCAGCCGCCCCTCCTGCTGTATCGGCTCTTTCTGGAGCGGATTTGCCGGGGTTTGAGGATTTGTCCAAAGCGTCTGCGCAAAGTTCCTCACCATCCTTATCAGCGCCCGGCGCTGGTGCAGAAAATGTGGCGGACCCTCGCGCGGGAGCTTTTCCAAATGCGAGAGCGGAAAATGCTCCCAATGCAAACAGCGCCCCCAGCGCTGACAACGCTGTTTCGCCTAATCCTAATTCACAGCCTAATACCGAACAGGCGGCGTACCAACCCCCTCCGCCCGGAAGTGGTGGAAGCGCATCATCACTGTCTGATATGCCTAATATGGCATGCACAGGGGGAGGTGGGTTGATATTTCATCACTCGGTTTTAGCGCCTGTTTTGAGTTTGCGCGGTCAAGGCGAGTTTTGCGCGGCATACCATACCTTAGTTGAACAGGCAAAAGAGGGTAGTTTGCCTCTGCCTTCGGAAAACGAAGTGGGGTCGGGAATTTATTTGTACCATCCCGCTTACATTACTGCTTACAGAGATGTTGGAAGGGATATCGGTGTTTCAAGTGTGGAACTTGTCCAGTATTTGCAAAGCAAAGAGGGATGGTCAAATTTGTTTCTTTCCTATGGACAGGGGACCTGCTTTGAGGGTAATGATTACCCATTGTCGCTTCCGGCAGCGCGGGTTTTTTGGTACCTTCTGCACAATACTCCGCTGTTTGCGAATATGGCCATTTTGCCCCAACAGCATATCTCTGTAATGCCTCTTGGGGCGAGAACCCCTGTTATTGTGGGGGATATGCCTCTGCTTGATTATATGGGGGCATACGAAGCGTTATACGATATGTATGAAGATAAAATTTACCCCGCTTTGGTGCAGAGTCTGCAGGACATAAGTGTTAAGTCGGCATTGGACAGCCGCTACATCTTTGTTTCTGTCCCCGATGTGTTTAGCTATAAAGGCAGATTCAATGCGAATATGCGGGGAATTGGGTTTATCGCTCCTTCCACCTTCAAGGTGGAAATTAAAGCGGTTTTGCCAAACAGCGCGGAATATAATTTTAGTTTTCCCCCGCTTCCTCCTGTGAATAATTACGCGGGACCGCATTTGATGTTTTTCGCGCTTGATTTTCCGGGGGAAGTTAATTGGGAAGTTAGGATGCATGGCCCTGTAGATTCAAGAGTGTTTAGGATTAGTGTGGGATGAAATTGTCATAAAAGTACCACTTCGGAAGTGGTACTTGAGGGGGGGAATATGGCAGAAACGAAGCGGGTGTTCGCGAGGAAGAGCAGGGCAGAGCCGAGAACCCGCGGCGCGCCACGCTCTTCTGAGAGAGACTCCAAAGCGGGAAGTGCTTTGGGTAAGGTGGTCGTTGGGCTGGCGGGGGGAGCAGTGGCGCTTAGTGCGGTAGCAGGTTTAGCTTCAAGCTTAATAAGCACATCCGCTCCCGCCCCACCCCCACCGGTTGTTCAGCAGGTTTCTTTGGCTCGAGGAGGGGCGCCATCATTTGAATCTATTCCGCAGGCCCCGCAGGCAGTGTCTCAAGTGCCAGCTTCCGCGCCGGCGGCGGGTCAGCCCTCTGTGGGAGTTCAAAGCCCCAATCTTTCTGCGGGGTCAGAGAGCGCGTCATCCGCAAACGCTTTGCCCCAACCGGCTAGCGGTGCCGAATCGGCCTCCTCTGCTAGTGCGGGGAACGCGCTTTCGCATAATCCCAGTCCTGCCGAGATGCAGGGACCGGAGTTGGGGCAGGAGCCTAGCGCGGGTTTGCAAACAAATCCGAACCCTAACCCTAACACTAACGCCAACCCAAACCCCAATGCGGGGACAAATCCAGCGCCTACGCAAGGGCGGGAGCCTGCGCCGCAAACGCAAAGCTCCGAACCGCCTGCGCAAAGCAGTTCGCCTCCGAGCAATAACGGACCCCCGTCTGGAATTGGTAATAGTGATTATGGAGATACCGTTTTGGTAGCTCCTTATACTCCTTGCGGGCAGCCGTTTAGTCCGCAGAGAACCGAGGCGCGAATGGCGCTTGCTAAAAGGGGTGAATTACCCGCCCCAACATATCACACAATGCGGGTTTTTTACCCACCAACAGGTGAGTATAAAACCATCTCAAGCGAAGCGGATTTAGCGGTGTTGAGAGATTCCAACCTTGAGGGTTGGATGAGTTTTATGGCCAGTTACGGGCAGCTTGAAAACTCCCGTTATATCTATCCTTTGAGCCTTTCCGAAGGGCTGGGAGGAGAGTTTGTGTTCGGCTTTTGGTACTCTGATATTGCCCTAAAGCTTTTTTGGGCAGACTTGAACGAGTACAGTTTTAAGGCGCGAATGGCGGAAACGCTTGAACAGCAAGCAATCGCCCCGCCTTCAAGGTTTGTGATAAGTATTCTTAACAATCACGATTTGCCGGTAATATCTTTTGAGGAAAGTTACCGACGAATTCACGGAGGAAAGTATCCGGCAAGCGCAAGCTATATTACTTCTCTAACAATTAGACAGCTAATTGATGAGGGGTATATTTGGCTTGTTAATGACTGGCACACTTTGGAATTTACGGGGAATGCTAGTTATGGCATCCCGAATGGGTTTGGGTTGGTCCTGCCAAATGTTATAGGAGCTAAATTTAATTATTTGGCTTGGCGATATGCCAACCCGAGTACGGGGAAACCGCCTATGGCAGTGGGATTTGATTTTCCGCCTGTTGCCCCAATAAAGGGTATGACGGGACCTAATCTGATGGTGATGGCGATTGATGAACCTGATGTTTTCGCCAATCACATAATGGGTTCCGAAACGGGGCCTCTTTTGCCCCTTCAATGGAGGGTGGGGTTTGAAGGCAGAGATTCACTGGAGGCGGAGTTTGATGTGAGTGCAGTGGTTGATTGGAGTATAAACCCTGCGCCGCAGGTGGTCAGATGATGTTTTTGAGAGACTGGAAAGAAGTTTGCAAAAGCGCTTTCCAGTCCTAGGTCCAGTTTGGGGAATAAAGTGAAATTCTAAACCCGAATGACGAGATCCGAATAAATGGCTTAATTCGGGTTTTGGATTTTTATTTCCCAAACTGGGCTTTTAGCCCTGCGGAAGAGGAAAAATACAAAAGATGTTGTTCCAGCTCGGATGCTGGAATAACGGCGCGGGATAAATGTCATAAAAGTACCACTTCCGAAGTGGTACTCAAGGGAGGGGGAAATGAAAAATAAAAAAGGGGCAGTCCTTGTTGGAGCATTTATTGCCTTTGTTCTTTTCGTCGTTACTGCCGTTCCTTTGCTTTACTTTAATCTGGAAGGGTATACCAGAGCGGATTATCATTCGCTTGAAAACCTTGTTCAGCTTTTGCCGTGGTATGAACATCCAAAAATCACTGTCTTGAGCTCATCCAATGTGGTGGATAGCGAGGGGCGAACAAGTAATTTGGTGGGTTTAAGCGGAACGACATGCGGATTTTTTACCCGCGGATGTTTCTGCGGACCCGACCAAGTTATGCTTTGGGAGCCTTTTGTGATTTCCATTCCTGATGCAGGTATCCATTGCGATCGTTTTGTTATGCTTGTAGGCGATATCTCTGGTGCAGAGCTTTCACCGTTGTCAAAAGCTACAAGCCGCGCGTATATTCGCGGAGTTGCCTATGTGTACAGAATTGACCCAAACGCGCTTAATCTTTACATTCTCTACGATAGAAACTTTAAGCTTGCCGAAAGTTTGGGGTTGTCCTCGTTTCGTCCCGGAAAAGAAGGCTACTCTGACGCCTACTTTTTAATGCCTGCCATTTTCGTCCTTACGCAGGATGGCACGGTAGTGTGGCTTGATAGGAGGATTGAGGGGAGCAGTGAAAGGCCAAGCGCGAAAGTGCTTAAACTGTATCTTGCGCTGGCAAAGGTAATGGGGGATGTAAGATGAAAAAGTCAAGAGAGTCAAGGACGGCGGTCTTGTTATCTTGTTGTATTGTTGGGATTTCTCTTTTAGTAGTGGGGATTGTAGCGGCGAAGGCGCTTTCGGCGCCAAAGTTCAGCTTTGTAACAGTTAATTGGCGCCCTGGGGTTGTATATGCCGCGTCGCCTTATTGCAGAATAGTCCAAGACAAAACTACAGGTGAACAGGTCCCTTTTGTTGTTTTGGATACTAAAACAATGCTTCCCACAACCGCGCAGTTTTGTAGTATTGGACTCTTTGAGGTGGCGGCAGTGTCAAGCGATGCCCAGTTAGTGATAATAAAGGCGGATAGGCTTGAAGGGAGCTATTTCGCCGTGGAATCCGCTCTTGCGTGGGAAAACTCGGCGGCGGACCCGTTTACAGACCCTTCTGGAACGCATCCAACAGATGTGGGTCATAATTCGTTTAGAGAGTTGTCGTCTTATATGTGCAAGCGAGGAACGGATTATCTCTTGAGTGCGCAAAGAATGAGGTATTGTCCTTAGTAAGGAGGATGGGGATGAGAAAATATCTTGTTTTGGCAGTTGTTGCTCTGGCCGGATTCGCTATCTTTGCCCCCATCCACCTTTATACCCAAGCGCCCGTTATCGGGAAGAATATGGATATGGGTGAGTGGGAGCGGTATCTTGAGATAGCTTCCGATGCCGATTCGGTGTGGGAGATTGACATTTTTACGGGGCAGAACTGTGCCCTGTGCCAGGGAATGCTTCGCATTATCGGAGATTTGGAAAAAGCCAGCGGAACCACTTATAAGGTGGAGGAACATCTTTACTATGTTACCGCAAGCGATTCGCGGGAGTCTGAACTTGGTTTGAGCAAATGGAAGGAGCTGAAGCCAAAGATTCTTGCTTACGCGGCGGATGCCCGGCTAGGCGTGGGCAATAGGTCGGCGCTGTTTTGGAATCTTGACCCTAAGGGTTTCGACGATATCAAAAACCTTATCCCCTTTGTGGTGGTAAGGCAGATTGACGGAGATTTGGACATAATCCATGCCGCCTTTAAGTCTTTGGGGGTGGATTCGCTGTCTCAAGTTTCAGAGGCGGTTTCGGAAGGTTCGGAGATAGCGTTTTCCCTCAAGGCGCAGGAACAGCTCAGTGTTTTATTTGAGAAAGTTGTTTCCGGCTCTGACCCAATAGGCGGGGCAGAGTATTTTCAGGGGGCTGCGCTGATTGGAATGGTCTATAAGGCGCAGTTACTGCCTAGTTTGCTAATTGCCCGCCAGCCCTGGTATTACAATATGCCATTGAGGCGGGGGTGGCGAGGAAGCGCGCATAACGGCGAGTTTGTTGTTCCCGCCTTTAGCGTTTCCGCAGTTACCACTTGCAAGGATTATTCTAGTGGCGGGTTTACGGATTTGCGCAAAGTTGCGGTTAAGCTGGGGGACAAAGATGTTGCTTTAGCGTCCCTTCAGGGTTGCGCGAGTCCTGTGCTGGATAGAGTTGGGGAGTGGTATTACCTTTGGGCGGGGAGCGAGGAAAACCCGCTTGAGGTTAGAACCTGCGATTCTGCGGAGGTTGGCTGTATGATAGCCCGCCCCGTTGATTTTGCAGGAACAATATTATGGCAGGATTTGCAGAAAATTGCTGTTTTTGTTCCGGGACGGGGGTTTGTTAATCTGTATGTCCCTGCCGAAAGTCTAAAACTTATGGGCAGGGAGGTGGTGCCAGTTCCTGAACAGGAAGCGCCAAGCGGTGGTAAGCAGGCCAGTTTGTCTCCCGCGGCAGGTTCTGAAAGTGTGGTGGGGGCAAGTCCAGAAGACAACAGTCCTATCCAAGGGGGTGTTCTGCCCACGCCTACTTTTATGCCTGTGCCTGAAGAAACACCGATTCCTGTCCCAACACCTGCGGCAACGCCGTCGCCGACTCCTGCGCCCACATCGGAGCATATTGCCCCTGCACGGATTGTTGGTTTGCTGAACAAGCCCAGCCGGTTTTTGCCAAAATCATCCTTTTCTTTTCTGTTTGAAGGGGATGCGCAAACCAGCATAATGCTTTTTAGGAACGCTAGTTTGGGTGCTTGGTCTAATATGACCACACCCTTTGGCATTTTGTGGGTTGAAGTGGAAGGTCCTGTTGAAAGCGGAGGGATTGAATGGGGGAAGGTAGCGCGGATTGGGTTTGTTAATTCCGATTATACTATTCCTTCCTTGGAGGAAAATATAAGAGAGCAGGAAGCCGCTTTGAAAGAAACATATCCGGGGATGAAGGAAGTTTCTTATGTGTTGTGGGACCAGGTGGAGGTGAAGTGACCGTTGACCGTCAAGGGGACCGGGAGGAAGTTTGCGAGTTGTATATTGCAAGCGCCTCTCAGTCCCCGGTCCAGTTTGGGGAATAAAGTGAAATTCTAAATCGGGTTTTGGGTTTTTATTCTCCAAACTGGGCTTATGGTTTGGAAAAGGAGGCAGAGAAATGAAAGGTAGAGAAGGCTTCGCGGGATTCTTTTTGTTCCTGTTGGCAGTGTTTTGCGTGTCTTCGGCCCTTGCGCAGGGGGATTCCCTGTCTTTGACGGTAAAAAAGCCGTTCGTGTTCTACATTTTCCAAGGGCGGCAGGGCGGAGTATTCAACTTTAGTCTTGCCAATTCCCAGCCTAGCACAAAGTATTCAAGCCTTGCGCTGGATTCTCCTGTTGTGGTGTTTGGTCCCAATGTGTCCAAGTTTTCAGATGCGGACATAAAGGATAGCTTTGATTTGTGGCAGCCCATTATTCTTTTAGGAGAGAGGGTTGTAATGAGTTGTTATTACATCCCGGGCTCAAAGGAGTATGTGGACACTGCAAATTGCAAAGCGCCTTTGTTGTTGGGTAAGGGTGTGGGTCGCGCAGTGATGAAGGGGTATGTAGTGTTGATTACTCCTGATTCGTTAAATCAAAGCGAGAGCCTTTTCGCTTTTGTTCCCGATGATGAGGCGAATCCTGTTTTTGGTGAAAAGGAAGTTTTGCCAACACCAACGCCATATCCAACTGAAACACCTGCTCCTGTTCTTCCGCCAACACCTTTGGCGTGGGAAGTGGAAAACGCGCTTTCTTCGGAAGGTCTGGAGAAAATAACCGCTGAAAAGCAGGAGCTTTTGGATGAGTGGATTAACAGTGTGGCGGGAAAGCGGGGGATTAACGCAAATGATTTGCGCGTTATCAACGGCGCAAACTATGATGATAACGGTAGAGTGGTGGGAATGCCTAATGTTCAAAGCCGTAAAGTTGGCGGGGTGAAGATTCCGTTTACGGGTATTTGGATTGGGGGTAAGCCCTACACTATTCCTGGAGAAAGCACTTTGCTTGTTCCCCGCCTGCAACTGCTTGACGATATTGAGATTGTAGATTTGGAGCCGGCTGTGTTGGAGATTGCTCAACGGGCAGGTAAAGATATAACCGCTCGGTATAGCGAGAATGTTACTCATATCATCTTTCACGACACAGCAATTGAAAGCAGACTTGCTTCCCCAATTGATATAGAAACCGCTTGCGTAAGGGAGTTTGGCATTCCTTGCTATAACTTCATTGTTGATGTGGACGGGACAATCTATAAAATTCGCTCGGTTGGGTACATTTACATTGGAGCGGGCAGGGAGTTTGATGATGGGTCCGTGGCGATTAGCTTTAACACTTCGCCAACTGTTAACGGAGGTGAGTCAAATCCTGTGCAACAGGAAGCGGCGGCTCGTTTGGCGGCGTATCTTGTTAAGCAGTATGGAATTGACCCTTTGGG
>Ga0100387_10004137_pt1 | contig 12003 bp, 15 predicted proteins | sample CryGeymeta201511_FD_81547 | JGI IMG/M metagenome (GOLD analysis project Ga0100387, IMG submission 81547) | Groundwater microbial communities from Crystal Geyser aquifers in Utah, USA - Crystal Geyser metaG 2015-11 | ecosystem: Environmental > Aquatic > Deep subsurface > Groundwater | place... | reverse complement strand
TGTCAAACCAAAATGAAAATGTCATACCCCTTAAACTTTGTAATGTGTCCTCCTTCTCGGAGGATTTATGCATAATTATACCGTCTCCATGGATGATCAATTGGTGGTACCCAATTTGATTTATGACTCGTTAGAATTATCGGTGTTGATTTAACTTTTAATGGTTTCATTGGTAATAAAAAGAAATTAAGATAATGATTTTTGTATTTGATTTGAATTGTATTGTCTAATCTTTCTTCAATTAATACCTTCTCTTTTTTGAATATTGTCGTTGGTTGGATTTCTTTCAATTGGTACCATTTTGTTTTGTATTGAATAGTAAAGTCATTATTGACACTTCGAACGTAATGTTTTGAAAAGATTCCACCGAGTTTTGATCTGGTTCCAATATCCAGTGTCCGATGACAGTTACTGTTTGATTTTGGGATAACGGCAAACCTGTTGTTGAAAAATGGAATAAATGTATCTTTTAAAAATATGTTGGCTGTTTCTATTGTACTTATGCCAGCAAGTCTCATTTCTTTAACCAATCTATCTTGAAGAGTCCCGTTCAGTCGCTCTACTCTTCCTTTGGCTTGAGCGGAATTGGCCGTAATGACACTCACTCCAAGTGATTTCATAGTGCGTTTGAATTGAGTCATCAGCTCTGTATTATCAACGGCTGCCTGGTGATTGATCTTGTAGGTAGAGAATTTATCAAGATAAATTTCAGAAGGTATTCCATTTGACTCTATGTATTCCCACCAGAATTTAAACACAGCAGTAGTCGATTCGTTAGTGTCGAATTTAGCATATGTAATCTTGCCTGTGGCATCATCAATTGAGGCAAGCAAACATGCCTCAGGAAGAAGTGGGTTTCTTCCTTCAAACCAGTTGTGATATGAGCCATCAAACTGTTGTAGTTCTCCATAGGAAGATCTTCTTTCGCGCCAACTAAAATACTTCCCTCTTTTTCTCTTTTTTGGCTTCCATATATTGTTTCTGATCATAATAGCTCTTATGGTTTCGTCACTTAAAGATATTCCATGCAACTCTTCTAGCTTTTCACATGCCAAAAGTGGACCAAAATCAGAATATTTTTCATTGATAATTTTCACAATATTGTTTTCTAAATTAGTATCTATTTTCCGTAGTCCCGGATGACCCTTTGAACCATGGATTAAACCATCATGTCCTTTATTCCTAAATGCGACCTTCAATCTTTTAACCTGCCTCACTGACAAATTTAATTTATTGGCGGCGGTTGTTCCGTTTATTAAACCATTTGATAACTCCTCAATAACGGTTAATCGCAATCTTTCGATTGTTGTCATAATTCTCTCCTTCATATTTTGGTAAAAGGTAATTGATAAGTGAAAAATCACCTATCTTACCTGTATTCCAAACTATATGTGGGGTATGACATTTTCACGTTGTTAACTATGACATTATCATATTGGTGTAATATTATCACTTATAAACTTGCTTCTAAAGGTCTGATTTGATAACATTATTGATGAAATCGTTAAGAATTAAAATTAAATTATGGATGAAATAGTATATATCTGTACAGGAGGTTGTGGAGCGGTTATATCTGAAAAACAGTTTGACGAGGGTCTTGTTGTCTGCGGTGCAGACGGCTGCGATCACAAAGGAGATTCATTTGAAAAGCGGATGAAATGCACGAAATGCGAGCAATTATATAAGGTCGCGGAAGTGCATATTTGTTAAATTATGAAGACGATCATACTTTGCGGAGGTACTGGAACAAGACTCAAAGAAGAAACCGAGTTCAAGCCGAAGCCAATGGTGTTCGTTGGAGGTCAGCCAATACTTTGGCACATCATGAAGATCTATGCCGCACACGGATTCAATGAGTTCATACTCGCACTTGGATATAAGGCCGACTACATCAAAGATTTCTTTTTAAATCAGAAAGCTTTTGTTAATGATTTTACACTCAATACCTCAAATCATGAAACTACTTTCCATTTTGAAAACGCAAGAGCTAAAGACAACTTCAAGATAACTTTTGTAGATACTGGGATTGACACTTTGCCCGGAGAGCGTATTCTTCGTTGCCGTGAGTATATACCTGAGGAGGATGAAAACTTCATGCTTACATATGGAGATGGAGTGGCAGATATAGATATTAAAAAGCTTGTAGAGTTTCACAAAAGTCAAAAAAAAATTGGAACAATGACCGGAATTCACCCAAAGTCAAAGTTTGGAGTCATCAAAGTAAATGACGATAATTTGGTAAGTGGATTCGATGAAAAACCAATTCTTACAACTTGGATAAACGGCGGATTTATGGTTTTCAAGAAAAAAGTTTTTGATTATATAAATCCTGGAGAACTTGAGCACGATGCTCTTCGGAGGCTTGCAAAAATCAAAGAACTTTCTTTGTACAAGCACGAAGATTTTTGGTACTGTATGGATACTTATAAAGAAGTTGAGGAGCTAAATGAGATATGGGAAAAGGAAAATCCACCATGGAGAATTTGGTCCTAATATGAAAAACAAAACAATATTGGTAACAGGCGGTACGGGTTTTGTTGGGGCGCATCTTGTCGAATCTTTGATAAAACTTGGCGCCAATGTCATAGTTGTTGACATTAATTTAGATAAAAAGTCATATTTTTATACCCAAAAACTTGACCTGCAATCGACAGTAATAAATCTAGATATTTGTAATTATAGTAAATTACTGAATCTGATCGAAAAATATAAGGTTGAATTTATCTTCCATCTTGCTGCACAGGCCCTTGTCGATGCGGCTTATCGAGATCCAAAACATACGTTAGTGAATAATATTGTTAGTACCATAAATATTCTTGAGGCAGTCAGAATAAATCCTGAGATTTGTGGTCTAGTAGTCGCATCATCTGACAAGAGTTATGGAAAGTTACACAAAGATAAATATATTGAGACCGATCCCCTATCTGGCGACCATCCATACGATACGTCAAAATCGGCAACAGACTTGATAACGACTGCCTATTGTAAAACTTATGGCATCCCAGCAGTCGTTACAAGATTCGGAAATATTTACGGCGAGGGCGATCCTAATATGTCACGTATCATTCCTGGGATCATGAATTCAATAATCAATGATCAAACACTTGAAATTCGAAGTGACGGAACATTTATACGCGATTACCTCTACGTCAAAGACGTTGTGGTGGGGGTACATTTTACTAGCACAAAATATCGATAAAGTTCGTGGCCAGGCATACAATTTCGGATCAGATGATACTTTTTCAGTTTTGAAACTCATTGAAGAAGTCGGAAAAACACTCGGGAAAGAAATCCCTTATAAGATACAAAATACTGCCAAAAACGAAATCCCCTATCAGTCACTTAATTTTGATAAGATTCAATCAGCTATCGGCTGGAAACCAAAAGAAACAGTTTCTTCAACTGCAAATAGGATTTTGGATTGGTATGCTAAGCAAATTAGATAGTTTTTTCTTTAAATGTACCAATTACTACTGTAATCATCTGGGTTAGATGACATATTTTCATATCATTTTTTGAATGTACTTATAACTTCATGAATTTGCTCGTAAAGTTCTGGAATATATGAAGAAATAATATTCCATATGATTGTGATATCAATATCAGCGTAGTCGTGCGCAACAATATTTCGAAGGTCAATTATCTTTCTCCATGGGATCTCTTTATGTGAATCTCTAAAGGAAGCGCTAAGATTATTTGCAGCCTCCCCGATAATTTCTAGATTTCTAACAACAGCGTCATGATCCCATTCATCTTTGAAAAAATCTTCTTGAGAGTGTTTTTCAATATAGTTTTTGAGTTTATCAATAGCGTCTTGCATGTGAAGAAGATATGCAAGATTATCTCGCTTTTGTCTCATAAAATTGGTCGTTGTGAATCTAAAATACTCTTTTTAAGATATTTGTTTATTCCATTAAAACTGAGTAGATCGACTTTTTTTTTGAGTGTATCTTCAAGTTCGTGCTTCAGTTCAATATAAGATATCCCCATTTTTTTCGGGGGTTCAAATAAGATGTCCACGTCACTATTGCTATCAAAAGTGCTATTTGCGTATGATCCAAAAATTGACGCCTTTTTAACACCATATTTGATCAAAATTGGCTTTATAGTTTCTTGAATATCTTTCATATATTTATTTTACCACAAATCCCTACTACATCCCCAAAATAAGCCATCTTTTAATTCTAAGCGAGGCAAAAAAAGAAGGAATAACAATTTACTCAAATTGATCAAAAATCAAAAAAGAAATTGGCTGGGAGCCAAAGGAGACAGTTTCTTCAACTGCAAATAGGATTTTGGAGTGGTATTTGAAATAATCAAGACGGTCTATTCTTTAAATTAATCCATTTCATATCATCAATCCTTAAACCTTTCAGGATATTTTCGAAGATCATTTTCTCTAGTTATCAATCCAATATAGAACTTTTGGATATAATTCTAATCATTTGATACAATTAGCATATGGAAATTAAGGAAAGTGACAAATTACAAAAAGCGTGGGTAAAGAGCGCTGATGAAGATTTAAAAACAGCTAATGATTTATTTAAGTTAGGTAGATTTAGCGGTTGTCTATTTTTCTGTCATCTCGTGATTGAAAAAACTTTAAAAGCGATCTATATTAAAGTTAATGATACTTATCCGCCTCCTACTCATAAATTAATCAGTCTCGCCAATTTGTCAAAATTAGAATTAACTAAGGAGCATAAATTATATTTGACCGAGATAACCACCTTTAATGTTGAAGCGCGATATGATATTTTTAAAGAAAAACTTTATAAAAAAGCCACAAGTAAATTTACTAGAAAATATCTTGACATAACTAAAGAATTATTTGTTCAATTTAAAAGATTACTATGATCGATAAAATAATTTTAAAAAAACAAGGGATATTAAATGAAATCGAAGATTATATTAAGGTGTTAATAAAGAATAAAATAAATCCAGAAAAAATAATTCTTTATGGTTCCTACGCCAAGGGGAAAGCTCACCAATATTCAGATATTGATATAGCAGTCATTTCTGACCAGTTTGGAAAAGATGAGATCGAGGAGTTGATGAATTTAGCAAGGCTGACTATCGATGTGTCAGATCGGATTGAAGCCATTCCTCTGACAAATGAAAACTTAAAATTGAAATACCATTCCCTAATTGGCGAAATAAATAAATATGGGAAGATGGTCTATTCTTTAAATTAATCTCATCTAGGGTTTAATTACCTGTCGCTCTACGTTGGGGAGTATCATTAACAATATATATTTTTAAAGCTCGAAATTGGAAAATGTTTTAAGTATGAATAAAGTATTTTAATAATTTCATAAAATTTTAAGTATGATTAAAACATTTAGAATGTGAGTCGCTTAGAAAGCACATAGTTGAGCCATTAGTAATTATGGCGGAAAAAATATATCAAAAAGAAAAATTTATACTATAATAATACATATATGAAAAAAGTAAAAAATATTTTAAAAGAAACATCAGCCTTAGTTTGGAAGGAGAAAGATCTTTTTGTTGCGAAATCTTTGGAGGTAGAAGTCGCAAGTCAAGGTAAAACGAAAAAAGAAGCTTTAGAATTATTTTTTGAAGAAGAATTATCTGCGCCAAAATTATTTCCTTATAAAGATTTATCCCTAGAAAAGCTAAACATTGCTTATGCCTAAGCTATACTCCGCAAGAGAAGTACTTTTTATCAATAAAATAGTTTTTGGCTGGGAGCCAAAAGAGACAGTTTCATCAACTGCAAATAGGATTTTGGAGTGGTATTTGAAATAAGCAAGATATTGCTTATTTTATTTAATGTTGATCTTATTTCGTAAAATGTGCGTTGGGCGATCTTTTGCTTCTTCGTATATTCTTGCGATATATTCGCTTATTATTCCAAGAATAAAAAATAATATTCCAAATAAAAATAGCATTAAAAGCAATATTGATGTTATTCCTGGATTCACCCTGCCTTCAATAGCAAAAAGGATAAGGTAATATATTATCAGGACGAACGAGAATATTGTCATAATAATACCTGTATAAGTAACAAATCTAAGTGGCAAGTAGGAAAAAGAGAAGAAGGCGTTTTTTGCAACTCTTGCAACTGTAATAAAATCAGCTTTAGATTTTCCAGCGACTCTATTTACTCTGTTGAACTCGACGCCTGACTGTTTGAAACCAGTCCAAACTACAAGCCCTCTTAAATATTTATTTTGTTCAGGCATGTTATTCACAACTTCATAAACACGTCTGTCCATCAGGCGAAAATCAGACACATTTTCAGGAAATGAGTCATGCGTCGCCATATTGAGGAGCTTATAAAACAAGATTGAGCTGATATTTCGTACAATTCCAGCTGTTCTCTTCTTAACAACTCCATAGACTATTTCATATCCCTCTTCCCACTTAGCAATAAATTTTTTTACTACTTCAATAGGTTCCTGCATATCAGCCATCATCACCACACACGCATCACCTTTAATGTATTTTAGTCCGGCAGCTATACCACCATCACACTCAAAATTCCGAGAAAGTTGGAGTACTTTAAATCGTTTATCTTTTTTTGCATATGTAGATAGTAGTTCGTATGAGTCATCTGTTGAGCCGTTCTCAACAAGCATTATTTCAAAATCATATGATTCGTTTTTTTCAATAAATGTAGCAAGTTCTTTAAGAAGATGTGGAATACTTTCACTCTCGTTGTATACTGGGATTACGAAAGAAATCAATTTTTTTGACATTTAAAGTATTATATCAAATGCGTACAAGCAAAAACCTCGGTGAACTGAAGATATTGGCAAAATCTATACGCAAGAACGTAATAGAGATATTAGTTCCAAGTGTTTCACATCACATAGGATGCTCTCTTGGGATTATAGAAATATTAACTGTTTTGTATGGCAATGTAATGAAGATATTTCCAAAAGATCCTAAAAATGTGGACAGAGATATTTTTATTTTAAGCAAAGGCCATGGCGCTGTCGCACTCTACTCTACTTTATATAATTTAGGGTATTTTAAAAAAAAATTATTGATGAGCTATGATGCTGAAGGCACGATCATTCCAGAGCATGCGAGTACAAATGTTCCTGGAGTTGAAGTATCAACAGGCTCCCTTGGTCACGGTCTACCCATCGGGCTTGGATTTTCATTTTCATTTCTTAGAGATGATAAGAAAAATAAAGTATTCGTACTTATGTCTGACGGAGAATTAAATGAAGGTTCAAACTGGGAAGCGATACAGTATGCCGGTCACCATAAAGTAAACAATTTAACAATAATTATTGATAAGAATAATTTCCAAGGATTATCTGACACAAAATCAGTAATTGATTTAGATCCACTAGATGCAAAATTTAAAGTATTTGGATGGAATGTAATTGAGGTTGATGGTAATAATATTGAAGAACTTTTGAAAGTATTTTCTTCTAAGATTTCAAGCAATACGTCTAGACCATTATGTATTATTGCAAATACGGTAAAGGGCAAAGGTGTTTCTTCGATGGAAGGAAAATTTGAGTCGCATTATAAATCTCTTTCAAAGGAAGTAAAAGAGCAAATTATCAACGAATTATCATGAGAACTGGCGTAATTAAAACAATACACGACTACATGAGTGAAAATGAAAACTCATTTTTTCTGACGGGTGATCTCGGCTACTGTGCTTTAGAAGAAATTCAAAATGACTTCCCAAAACGATTTTTAAATGTTGGAATCGCTGAACAAAATATGATCGGGATTGCTACAGGGCTCGCACTTAGCGGAAAAAAAGTATTTGTGTATTCAATTATTCCATTCATTACTATGAGGTGTTATGAGCAAATTCGCAATGATATTTGCTATCATAACGCTGATGTGACCATTTTAGGAGTAGGTTCTGGGTTGTCTTATGGCATATTGAGTTCGACACACTTTGCACTTGAGGATATTGCAATATTACGCCCCTTACCAAATATGAGAATTTTTTCACCAGTCGATGAGAAGGAAGCTTGTGAAGGATTGAAAAGCTATTTTGAGACTACTTCGCCTTTATATGTCCGTATTGGAAAAAAAGAAGAACCGATAATAAACAGTTATAGCTATAAATTTAAACAAGATAAGGTTGTAGAGTTGCGGCCAGGATCAGATGTAGTGATGTTTTCGACTGGAACAATTACTGAGGAAGTTCTAAAAGCTGCCGATAAATTAGCAACTCATGGAATTTCAACTCAAATAATAAATATTAATTCGGTAAAACCTCTCGATCGTGATTCAATAATTAAATCAATAAAAAATAAAAAACTTGCCGTGTCAGTCGAGGAACATTATATAATAGGTGGAATTGGAAGCGCAATTGCTGAGATAATTGCTGAAGAGAATCTACCAACTCCGTTAATTAGACTTGGAGTTAAAGATGAATTTATGTCTCAAAGCGGTTCTCAAGAGTATTTGAGGAAATTATGTTTAATAGATGTCCTAAGCATTGTCGAGAAAACAATTTCAGAAATGCCTCAATAATTTTTTCGATGATCGTTTATGATCTTATCAACTATATAGGTAGGTCTTCGTTTTACTTCTTCAAAAATAATCTGAATATACTCACCAACAATACTTATTGCAAGGAGCTGAACCGCTCCAAAAAAGAAGATGCCAAGTAGTATTGGAATAGAAGCATTAATGGGATTTCCTATTATTACAACAATGGCAAGATATATGATTATAAATAGAAAAGAGAGTGCAACAAGAAGAAAACCGAATGTTGACATGATGTCGAGTGGAATAAAAGAAAATCCAAGGAGTCCCCGTTTTGCATCGTGGATGTAATCTAAAACATTGTTTTTGCTTTCGCCAAATGCTCGACCTTTTCGTTCATAAGTAACTTTTTTTACTCTAAATCCTACCCAAGCTCGAAGTCCTCGGAAGAATCGATTCCTTTCTGGAAGATTTCCAATTACGTCATTGACTTTTTTATCAATAAGGCAAAAACTACCAGCGTTTAGTGGCATGTCAATATTCGCCATCCGTTTAAACACTTTGTAAAATAATTTTCGAACATTGTCCATAACGAAAGTATCGTTAATTTTTGGCCTCACTCCAATAATTACTTCGTAACCATTTTCCCATTCCTTGATAAATTCTGGAATTACACTCGGAGGATCTTGTAGATCGCAGTCTACTACAGTTATCATATTCCCAATTGCCTGTTTCATAGCAGCTTGTGAAGAATACTCTGACGTAAAATTTCGAGACATAAAAAGCGCTGTCACTTTTGGGTTTTTTTCAGCAAGCTCTTTGATGATTAAACGTGAATTATCAGCGCTATAGTTATCAACGAAAATAATCTCGTAATCATATTGAGGAATTGTCCCAAGCATTAGCATGAGTTCTTCATAAGCTCGCTGGATGTTCTCTTCTTCGTTATAAGTTGGGACAACTATGGAAAGTATTTTCTTATTCATTTTTGGGTGGAATCCTACTATTAAGCATCACCAACCTCAAATCATCTTCTGTTGCAATAGAATCGTAATAATTTTTTTTGTTTTCCAACCACATCAGTTCGAATCTGTTTGCTTCAACAATACCCTCTTCAATATTTTTATTTTTCTTAGATCCGTCAAAAACAATTTTCCTTGTTTCGTATCTATCAAGTAGTTTTTTAGAAATTAACTCCGAAATAAATGGTATCGCTTCTTTTGCAATTCCTCCACCCATCGTAGTTCGTATACCTTTACTTTTAACTTTTTTGAAGACTTCGGTCACAATTTTTAGAATTTTACTGCAGTTGATATCTGTTCTGGCTATTTCAAGTGAGCCACTCAAGTCAACTCTTCCAACCGCAATCATATTCACCAATTTTCCTAGCTTTTGACTTAAAATGCTATCTGTATTTGTATAAGCTTGATAAGTCTCAATCATCGCGCAAAACTCAATTGATTTCTTCTCATCGCTTGAGAAATGCTTATCGATTGCTTCTAGGTATTTCCTCATTGCATATCCGCTCTCAACCATTGGAGCAACTATTACTGATGCGCCGAGGCTTTTTGCATAAAACATGTCTGTTATTGCTTCTGCTCCACCAATTTTGAGGACTAGTCCAAGGCCAGCGAGAGTTGCAATTTCTTTCAGTCGCATCAATTCATACAATCGACTTCCCTCAGCTTCAAATTCAGCTTTTACCTCTACTACTCCAAAATCATTTTTTAAATATTTGAGATGGTCAACCATCTTTTGTTCTAGGAGATTCATATTTTATTTATAAATTGGTAATAATGTAACTTATTAATTAAGATTTAAAAAACTTTTTAATTCGCTGATATTTGATAGGTATTCTTCAAAACTAAAATCAGTGATTTTAATTAGCGAGTTATTTTTATCTGGTAGTACAAGTGGAAGACTGTCAGACAATCTCTTTTTATCCTTTTTCATATTTTCTAGAATAACTGTCTCTTCAAAATGATCCTTTTCCAATTTTATCACATCAGGCTTGAGGTTGTTTAAAAGTATGTGATCGTTTATATATCTATAAAGCTTTTTTGAAAGCCATCCCCTCTTATATGAAACCTGATTTGCAAACAATATACCAATCATAACTCCGATCCCATGTGGAATTGCAAATTTTGAAGAAGATTCAAGCGCATGTCCGAGCTCATGGCCATAATTTAGCAGATTACGTCGACCCGTATCAAACTCATCGCCCTCCATATATCCAAGTTTAATTTTGATGCTTTTTTTAACAATACCGGTCAAAAATGATTTACTCGGAGTGCTAGTTAACGAAGTCACTGTTGAAGCAATGCTTTCAAGATTGTCAAACGCATTTTTTTCCATGAGTAAGAATTTAACAATCTCCCCAACCCCGCTGTAATAATCCTTTTTTTCAAGCGTATCAACAAAGCCCACATTTAGATAAATGTCTGTAGGTGGATAAAATGTTCCAAGAACATTTTTGAATGAGTGATAGTTTAGAGAAGTTTTTAGACCTATCGCGCTATCTGCCATGGCAAGAAGTGTTGTTGGTACAAAAATCCAGTTGACACCTCTATAAAGAGTTGATGCAGCAAAACCAACGACATCCTGATTGACTCCACCACCAAAAGAAATAAGAGTAAGGTTTTTTTTGGCTGAAAGGTTTAACAGTTTGTCATAAATTGCCGTTACAGATTCAAGGGTTTTTCTATCTTCGTCAAGCTCAAGAACTATGAGTTTTTCTTTTGAAAATTTATCAAATATTGTTTTTTTATAGTGTTTATAAACAATATTTCCAACAATAACCATTGAATTTTCCAAATTAAATAATTTTTCAAGAAATAAAAAATCATTTTCAAAATGGACTTCGAATGGTTTAACTTTTGAATTAATTTTTAAGATATCCATACAATTAATTTATTGACAGGTAAATCCCCCATCAATAAGGATGTCGGCGCCAGTAATATAAGTATTATTTTCAGATATTAAAAAAGACACAAGTTTTGCTATCTCGCAAGGCTCGGCAAATCTTCCCAGCGGGACTTCTTTTGCAAGCGCTGTGTTTTTTTCAAGTGAATTTCGAAGTGTGAGCTCAGTGTTTACAAAGCCTGGGGACACTGAATTTACGAGAATATTGTAAGGGCCTAATTCCAAGGCGAGTGCTTTTGTGACGCCGTTCAATCCATGTTTTGTAGCGCTATAGAGGACTTGTTTACTTCTTGCAACCGTTCCAAACATTGACGAAATATTTATTATTCTCCCCCATTTATTCTTTTTCATATTTTTGACTAAACCACGGATTAAAAGAATAGGAGCGACTAGATTGGTTTTGATTGTAGAGTCGATATTATCATCCGCCAAAATATCAATAAATTCAGGGGTATTGATACCAGCATTGTTTATTAAAATGTCGATTTTCAATTCATTATTGTCCTTTAAATATTTACTTACAGATTGACTATTTGCAAGATCTAATTCCTTACGCGTTGGTGCAATAATCGTATAATTTTGGGAACTCAAATCTTCAATAATCGCCTTCCCTATTCCACGAGATCCGCCAGTTATGAAAACTACTTT
>Ga0100387_10004125_pt1 | contig 12023 bp, 10 predicted proteins | sample CryGeymeta201511_FD_81547 | JGI IMG/M metagenome (GOLD analysis project Ga0100387, IMG submission 81547) | Groundwater microbial communities from Crystal Geyser aquifers in Utah, USA - Crystal Geyser metaG 2015-11 | ecosystem: Environmental > Aquatic > Deep subsurface > Groundwater | place... | reverse complement strand
GCGCCGCTTATCGCCATTGACCAGGAGGGCGGCAGCGTCACCCGGCTAGCGCCGCCCTTCACCCAGTTCGGCCATGCCCGTGACCTGGCCGAGGGAACGGACCCAGTCGCCGCCCTCACCGCCTATGCCCGCACCTGCGCCCGCGAACTGCGAGAGATCGGCATCAACCTGAACCTGGCGCCGGTGCTGGATGTCTGCCCGGCCGACCAAGGACTGTTCATGGAGAAGCGTTCCCTGGGCAGCGACCCGCACCTTGTGGCCGAACTTGGGCAACTGGTGATCACCGAAATGCAGGCGCACGGGGTGGCGGCCTGCGGCAAGCATTTCCCCGGCCTGGGCGGTGCCAACCTGGACCCACATAAGTTGCTACCCACTGTCGCCCGCACGCTTGACGACCTGCGGACGATTGACCTCGTCCCCTTCCGGGACGCCACGGCCGCCGGGGTCGCGGCCCTCATGACCTCCCACACCCTGTACCCGGCCCTGGACAAGGCAAACCCTGCCACCCTCTCCGCCCTTATCCTGCAAGACCTGCTACGCAACGAGCTCGGCTTTGACGGCCTGCTGATCACCGACGACCTGGAGATGGGGGCCATCGAAAACCGCTGGAGCGTGGCCGAGGCCTCCCTCGCCGCCCTGCTGGCCGGCGCCGATCTGCTCCTCATCTGCCACGATCACCACAAGGTCCGCGCCAGCCTGGCCACCCTGCGCCAGGCCCTTGCCGACGGCCGGCTTGCCGAGGGGCGCCTGCAGCGCTCTCTGCGCAGACTGATGACGATGCAGGCCCGCTTCGCCCCTGACTCAAGCACCCCTGCCCCACGACAGCCACCCGACAAAACCGCATAAATTCCCTTGCGTACCCTGCCCCCAAGGATATAGTATTTAACTAATGAATGTATATTTTCCCAGCCGTACAAATGCTGCCCGCCATACCCTCTCTTCGCATCTTCTCACGCGCATACCCAAACCCTAACGGAGGAATTCTATGGAACTTCATGTTGAAGCCCGCAATATGGAAATGCGCAAATCCTGGCAGGACAAGATCGACCAGGAAAAAGAACGGCTGGTCCGCCATCATCCCGGCCTGGTCCACAACCTGCGGATCACTATTGACGAGACCTCCCATCACCAGGGCGGCGGCTACGAACTGCGCCTCGTCGCCTCGGTGCCCAATGACACGGTGGTGGTAAAACGCAAGGGCGAAACCGTGCGGCCCATGCTGGTCGAGGCCTTCGATACCTTGGGCCTGCAACTTAAAGAGCTGCAACGTAAACGTCGGCAGCCCGCCAAAGCCGTGGAGGAAGGAGAGGCCGCCGCCCAAAGCACCGGGATCATCAAGGCCCTTTACCCGTTTGAGTCCTATGGCTTCATCGCCACCGCCAGCGGCCGCGAGGTCTATTTCCACGAAAACGCCCTGAAGTCCGTTGCCCTCGCCCAGCTCGCCGAGGGCGATGCCGTCCGTTTCGGCGAGTCTGATGGGGATAAGGGGCCCTGCGCCACCTGGGTGAGGCTGGCGAAATAAGCGATAAGACGAGGCACAAAGTATAAAAATTGCACAGAAACTCCTTATAAAACTTTGTGCCTCTGTGCCTTCTGCCTATGTGCCTTTGCCCCTTTGCCCCTCTGTGCCTTTTTTACGCTCCAGGATCAAATGTCATGACACTGCCCAGACAGGCCGCCCTGCCCGATTCCTACGCCGATCTCGACGAATCCGCCCTGCGGGAACGGCTCGCCGCCCGCAAGGCGGAACTGGCCGACCGGCTGCTCATCCTCTGCCATCATTACCAGCAGGAGGCGGTCTTTGCACACGCCGACGTTACCGGCGATTCCCTGAAACTCGCCCGGGCGGCGGCTTCCGCCCGGGACCGCCGCTTCATCGTCTTCTGCGGCGTGCACTTCATGGCCGAGTCGGCCGACATCCTCACCGCCGCCGACCAGGTCGTCATCCTGCCCGACCTGCGGGCCGGCTGCTCCATGGCCGACATGGCCGGCCATGAGGAGATGGCCGAGGCCTGGCAGGAGCTGCTTGGCGCCGTAGGCCAGGGCGTGCGACTCACCCCGCTCACCTATGTCAACTCCTCGGCGCGCCTTAAGGCCCTGGTCGGCCAACGGGGCGGCTCGGTCTGCACCTCGTCCAATGCCGAGCGGGTGCTCACCTGGGGCCTGGCCAGGGGCGACAAGGTCTTTTTCTTCCCGGACGAGCACCTGGGCCGCAACTCAGCCGCGGCCCTGGGCATCCCCGACGACGAGGTGGTCCTTTGGCAGCGAGGCAGACCCCTGGGTGGCAACCCGGTGGCCGCGCTAAAAAAAGCCAAGGTCATCCTGTGGAACGGCTGCTGCTCCGTGCACATGCAATTCAAGGCCGAGCACGTCCGCCAATGGCGCGCCAAGGAGCCCGACATCCGCGTCATCGTTCACCCGGAATGCCGCCGCGAGGTGGTAAGGGCCGCCGATCTCTACGGATCAACCGAAAGAATCATTCAGGCGATACGCGAGTCACCTCCCGGCTCCAAATGGGCCATCGGCACGGAGATCAACCTGGTGAACCGGCTGGCCCGGCTTTACCCGGACAAGGCCAGCCATTCGCTCTCCCCTTTCCAGTGCCTGTGCTCCACCATGTACCGCATCAAACCCGCCTACCTGCTCTGGGTGCTGGACAACCTCGCCGCGGGCCGGATCGTCAACCGGATCACCGTGGATCAGGAAACCGCGGCCCAGGCCAAAATCGCCCTGGACCGCATGCTGGAGATCTGAATGATCATGCGTGGCATCTATCTGGACAACAACGCCACTACGCCCCTGGACCCGCGGGTCCGGGAGGCCATGCTGCCTTACCTGACCGACTTATTCGGCAACCCCTCGAGCGCCCACCGTTACGGCGAAGAGGCGCGCCTCGGCCTTGAGCAGGCCAGGGAGCAGGTTGCCACCCTGGCGGGTTGCGCCCCGGGCCAACTCCTTTTCACCAGCGGCGGCAGCGAGGGCAACAATACCGCCATCTGGTGCGCCGCCTGGGCCGATCCGGGCAAGCGGCACATGATCTCCTCGGCGGTTGAACACCCTTCGGTCTTGGGCCCCCTGCGTTTCCTGGCCGACCGCTTTGGTTATGAGATAGAACTGCTGCCGGTGGACAATGACGGCGGCCTGGACCCGGACCGGCTGGCCAGGGCCCTGCGCCCGGACACGGCCCTGGTGTCGCTCATGGCCGCCAACAACGAGACCGGCGTGCTCTGGGACTTGGAGCAGCTCGGCGCCCTCTGCCGGACAAAAGGCGTCCTCTGCCACAGCGACATGGTGCAGTTGGCCGGCAAAATGCCCATACAGGCGGACGCCGCCCTGCCGGTTGACTATATCTCCCTGGCCTCCCACAAGCTGCACGGCCCCAAGGGCTGCGGCGCCCTGTTCGTCCGGCGGGGCGCCCCGGTCACCCCGCTTATCATGGGGCCGGGGCAGGAAAACGGCCGCCGGGCCGGAACCGAAAACGTGGCAGGCATTGTCGGCTTCGGCATGGCCTGCGAACTGGCGGCGCAGGCCCTGCCCGAGGCCGAGCCACGGATACGGGCCCTGCGCGACGGACTGGAAGCCGCCCTCCTGGCAGACATCGACGGGGTAAGGATCAACGGCCGCAACCAACCCCGGCTGCCCAACACCATTAACGTCAGTTTCGAGCATTGCTCCTCGGCCATGCTCATCCAGGAGCTGGACGAACATGGCCTGGCGGTCTCCGCCCATTCCGCCTGCCAGAGCGGCGACCTGGATCCGTCCCACGTGCTTGCCGCCATGGCCATCCCGGAAACCTTTCTGCACGGCACCCTGCGCATCAGCATGAGCCGTTTCACCACCCGGGAAGAGACGGAGCTGTTGCTCGCCGCACTTGCAACGGCGGTGAAAAAAGCCCGTACCGGCCTGGCCATGTAAGTCGAGGCTCAAAGGCACAGAGGAATATCGCACACCGAATATTGAATTACGAAGTGAACATCGTTCAACATTCGATATTCAAAGCACTCGTCTGGTTGCTGCTAGCGAAAGAGATGTTTCAGACCCGGTTCGCCCGCCACCTGGATAAATTCCAGGTCCGGCAGGACGAGGCAGGTGAGCCGGCCGCCGTAGACCGCGCCGGTGTCGATAACGATCTTATGGGCATCCTGCAGCGGCACCTGACAGGGCGTGTGTCCCGAAACCACCGGCTTGCCGAAGTCATGGCCGCTGGCCAGATAGTTGTCCCGGGCCCAGAGCAGCCACTCCCTGGACTGCTGGGAAAGATGCACCCCGGGCTGCAAACCGGCGTGTACGTAAATGGCCTGCTCGTCCTCCCAGCAGGTGAGCAGATCGTCATAGAACCGCAGATGGTCGGCGGGGATGGCGGCAAGGGCCGGCCGGTCATAAGGCGGCTTAATCCCATAGCTGGCCAGCGTTTCGCGGCCTCCCATGGTCAGAAAAAACTCCGGCTCGTCGTCGGCGAGGAAGCGCAGGAACATCTCCTCATGATTGCCCATGAGGGTGATCACCCGCCCGAGCCTTTTGCGAAGCCCGATGACCTCGGCTACCACCCCCCGGGAGTCCGGCCCCCGATCGATGTAGTCGCCGAGAAAGACCACCGTGTCACTGGCCGGGTCCGGGTTAATGCGGGCCAGAAGCTCCACCAGCGCCCGGTGGCAACCATGGATATCGCCGATAACAAATGTTTTATGCATGGCAGCCCTGTGTCGTCCTCGCCTGGCCGCGGTTCCCTGCGGCCAGGCGCCGGCATAATCCAGAATAATGTTGATTGTCCCCGCCGTAAATAGGTAGTATAGTCGATAACTGGCCGGGTTGCCTACATTTTCAAGCGAGCGGCCTTGGCCGGACGAAGCGGATCGCCGCTTACCGGAAAACGCCGTCCTCGACGGGGTTTGTCAACCAATCCATTCATGCTGCCAAAGGTACGAACCATGCGATACCCAGAAAACGGCCGGCCTTGTAACCTGGGCGCCCTTCTCCTGCTTGCCCTGCTCTGCGCCATGTTGCCCCCCCTCGCTGCCCGGGCCGAGGATACGCCTGTCCCGGAATACACCATCGGTCTCGGCGATGCCATCGAGGTCCATATCTGGAAAGAACCCGAACTTTCCCGGCCCGTCACCGTGCGCCTGGACGGCCGGATATCCCTGCCGCTGCTTGGCGACCTGGAGGCGGCCGGCAAGACCTTCCCGAACCTCACGGCCGAACTGGAAAAACGCTACAGCAAGATCATTGCCGAACCAGCGGTCACCGTGATGCTGCAGGAAAGCCGGAGCCGACGTTACTACATCCTGGGCCAGGTCACCAATGCCGGCGAATTTCCCTTGGATACGCCCATTACCGTATTGCAGGCCATTGCCCGCAGCGGCGGCTTTCGCGAATGGGCCAAAACCGACAATATTGCCGTGATTCGACGCGCGAACAATCAGGAAAAAATACTCAAATTTGATTATGACGCCCTGGTCAAAGGCAAGGATGTCACCCAAAACCTCGCCATTGCCCCCGGCGACACCATAGTTGTGCCATAAAGCAGGCAATATCATGCTCTCAACTTATTTCCATACAGGAAGGACTATGACCAAACCATGCGCATCGCTTCGTGTTTTCAGGCGGCAGACCGTGTTGCTCATAGCGGTCTTTTTAATGCTTCCCATTACGGCCAAGGGGCGGGAGAACAGCGTAACCGCCGGTCTGGCCGTGCGCGAAGGGTATGACTCAAACATGCACCGAACCGATGAGAATCACGTCCTGCAATGGACCACCACTCTCACCCCCTCGCTAAACTTCGTCTCCCAAGGTCAATCCGACCGTCTCGACCTGTCTTACGCCCCGGGCCTGCAGGTGGTCGACCACGAGTCCTCCGAGCCCGGCGTCGACAAACCCGCCGATTTTGCCGAGCGCTCGGTGAACCATGACCTGACCATCAAGGCGGAGAAGGACTTGGCCAGGGATCTGCAGTTCCTCCTCTCGGAGGAGTATATCAAAGCCGATGACCCGGATCTGCGGCCGCACTTCATGTGGGAGCCGGACCGCGGGCTCTATGTCTCCGAAACCATTGAACGCCGCCGTTACTGGACCAACGCCGCCTCGCTTGCCATGCGGTACGCCTATGCAAAGGACAGCAGTCTGGCCATCGGCTACGACAACCGCCGCCTCGAAAACGAGGATGCGAATCTGGCGGGAGGCTATGACCGACATCACCCCACGGTCACCATCGACCACCGCTTCAACGAACAATGGCGCACCGTGGCTGGCTACGCCTATACCAAGGCCAATTTCCAGCAAGCCGAAACGCTCTCGGCAACCGCCACGCCCACCGATGATCTCGTAAGCCACAACCCCACCCTGGAGGTGGATTATAACCCCTGGCTGCATGCCACCGCCTTTGGCTCATACTCTTTCGATAAATACGAGTACCAGAACGGCCTCAGGGATGGTTACCACTTAAATGACAGCCGGCTCGGTTGGCGACAGGAGCTCGGTCCAAAAAGCACGGCCGACCTGTCGGCGGGATATTCACAAACCAACTGGGATGCAGGTGGGTCGGAGGGCGGCCTTGGCTTCGAGGGCCATGTAGCCACCACCCTGGGACAGACCACCGTTTCCTGCGGGGCGGCAAAAGGCTTCGAGGCCCGCTATTTCGATGGCACCGACAGCGGCCTGTCGAAATACTGGCGTCTGCAGGCCGCCCTCATGTATCAGCTTACCCAGAACCTGACCACGGACCTTTCCGCCTCCTACCGCAAGGACAAATTTATCGAGGCACGGCAGGGCATCGAGGAGGACGTAAGCCAGGTGGCGACCGGCTGCTCCTACAAACTCAGCCGTTGGGCCATCCTCTCGCTCCACTATATTTTCCATAACCTCACCACTACCGCCGACATTGGCGATTACGACGACCATCGCCTTTTCCTGGAATTGCGAACCTCCAGGGAACTCTGGCGGTGGTAACCCCGAACCCCTGACCATAAGCAATTCATGCGACAAGAAACCGGATCACAACTACAGAGCTACCTGGGCCTCTTACTGCGCCGGAAGAAGCTCATCATCACCTGCTTCCTGCTGGCCGTTGTGGCCGGCCTCGTCATCTACCTTAAAACGCCGAAGGTCTATCAGTCCAGCAGCCTGCTCATTTATCAGAACCGCACCATGTCGCCCACCAAACAGACCCTGGACACCCAGGCGCGCATCCGGGACATGGTCAACACGGTGAGCCAGCAGGTGACCAGCCGCAAAAGCCTCGAAGACCTCATCAACCAGTACGACCTGTACCCGGATCTGCGCAAACAGCTCCCCATGGCGGACGTGGTGGCGGCCATGCAGAAGGATATCGTCACCGAACTGAAAGAGGGCGACGTGTTCAGGGTCTCCTTCACGGGCCCTGCGCCCAAGCAGGTCATGCAGATCACCAACGCCCTGGCCGCCCGCTTTATCGAAGAAAATCTTCGCTTCCGCGGTGAGCTTGCCTCGGAAACCTCGGTCTACGTCAAGGACGAATTGCAGATGGCCAAGGAGGCGCTGGACAAGAAAGAAGCGGTCATGCGGGACTACAAGCTCACCTATTACAATGAGATGCCCCAGCAACTGCAGGTCAACATGACCCACCTCGCTTCCCTGCAGACCCAGTACCAAAAAAACCAGGACAGCATCCAGGATCTGGAGAAGACCAGGCTGTTGATTCAGGAACAGATCGCCCTGCGCCGCGAAGTTCTGGACCAACAAACGGCCCGTCTGCGGGCGGAGGCAGGCAATCTGGCCGGCCAGAACCAGGCAACAGCGAACGCGGGCGGCGTACGGGATGTGGAAAGGCTCCGCCAGGAGCTCACCGCCCTGAAGGCCCGGTACACCCCCGACCATCCCGAGGTGAAACGCCAGGAAAAACTGCTGCAGAGCATGCTGGAAAACCAAGGCCCGGGCAAGACCGCGGAGGGCCCGGGCAAGGATCCGCAGATCGATCAACTGCAGCTCCAGCTCCGGGATATGCAGTTCAGCATTGCACGCTTGCAAAACGACCGTCAGGAAATCCTGACCCAGATCAAACAGTGCAAGCAGTGGATCGAGGCGGCCCCGGTGCGTGAGGCGGAGTGGTCGGCCCTCACCCGGGACTACGAGCAGCTCTCCACTCATTACCAGGGACTGGTCGGCCAGAAAATCCAGGCGGAATCCACCGAGAGCCTCGAACGCCGGCAGCAGGGCACCCAATTCAAGATCATCGACCCGGCCCGCCTGCCGACCAAGCCGTTCAAACCTGATTTCCAAAAAATCATGCTCATGGCCATGGCCATCGGCATGAGTTGCGGGATAGGCCTGGCCTTTGCCCTGGAAAGCCTCGACACCTCCTTCAAGGATCCCGCCGACCTGGAAGCAACCTTGGGGCTGCCCGTCACCTGCTCCATTCCCGTTCTGCCCACCCAGAAGGAGCAACGTAGAAAAAAACTCATCGCGGCATGCTGGTCAACGGCTTTCCTGGTCACCATGGTTTTCCTGCTTGGCGGCATGGCCTACCTGTGGAAAACCGGAGCGATCATCATCTGAACCCGCTATGTATCAAGAGTTTTACCTACTAAACAAAAAGCCCTTTGACCTGGCCCCCGACCCGGGCATGGTCTTCATGAGCGAAGCGCACCAAGAGGCTACGGCGATCTTTCGGTATGGCGTGCTGACGCGCAAGGGCTTCCTGCTGCTTACCGGCCAGGTGGGCACCGGCAAAACGACCCTGCTCCAGTTCCTGGCAAAATCCCTGGACAACCACGTCCACCTCTGCATGATCGCCAATCCCACCTTGGAGGTCCGGGAGTTTCTCTATCTCCTGGCCGCCAAGTTTGGTATCGAGGGATTTGATGGTAACAAGGCCAGATTTCTGATCAACTTCAGCGCCTTCCTCAAAGAGTGCCGTGAAAAGGGCGAACAGGTGCTGCTGGTCATCGACGAGGCCCATGTCCTGCCCATTGACATTCTGGAGGAGATCCGGCTGCTCTCCAACCAGGAATACCAGGAATACGGGGTGCTCTCCATCTTCCTGGTGGGCCAACCCGAACTGCGGGAACGGCTCAACACGGAACGGTTGCTGCCCCTGAAACAACGCATCGGCATCCAGTATCATCTCCAACCATTCACCGCGGCGGAGACGGCGGACTACATCGCCTTCCGCTTACGCCGGGCCGGCAGCCATGCCCACCTCTTTACCACCGAGGCCATCGAGCTCATCCACGCCCGCTGCAACGGCACCCCCAGGCTCTTGAACGTAGCCTGCGACCATGCCCTCATCACCGGCTACGCGGAAAACAAACGGGTCATTGACGCCAAGACCGCCCGGGAATGCCTGAATGAACTGGGGATCACCAACCAGACGCCGGCAACCGGCGACGGCTGGAAAAAGACCGGTCAGGCCCTGCTGGCCGCCCGGCCCGTAATCCTGGCGGCCGGGCTGCTGATCGCCCTGCTGGTCGGTGCCGTTCTCTATCAGAGCAGCCACCCGGCCTGGATTTCGGCCATGTACGAAAAAACAACCTCCACGGGAGTGATATTGTGGGAAAAATTCATACGGCGCTGAGCAAGGCCGGCGCGGAAGAACCAACCACGCGGCAGATGGAGGAGACCCCGGCGCCCCCTTTGCCGATGCCCGGGTCGGCCCGGCCGACGGCCAAGGAACGTCGGCCCGAACGACCTGCGCCGCAAGCAACGGCGGAGGGGCAGAGGTGGGATGAACGGCTCGACGCCGCCTCCTCCGTCTTGACCGGCATCGCGGAGAGCTTCCGGCGCCTGCGGGCCACCATACTTCACCCGAAAAAGGGCCAGCCCGCCCGGACCATCATGGTCACCAGCTCGGTACCCTCGGAAGGCAAAAGTTTTGTCTGCGCCAACCTGGGCATCGCCTTTGCCCAGGGGGTGGAGGAACACGCCCTGTTGATCGACTGCGATCTGCGCCGGCCTTCCCTGGCCCAGCTTTTCGGTCTTGGCAACGACCGCGGCCTGGTCAACCATCTGCGCGGTGGAGATGATCTCGGCGGGTTGATCAAGAAAACCTCATTGGACAAACTGGCCATTATTCCAGCGGGCCCCCCGCCGATGAATCCTTCGGAACTCCTGGGGTCCGAGGTTATGCAGGCCCTCATCACCGAGGTCAGCGGCCGCTACCCGGATCGTTTTATCTTCTTCGACAGCCCGCCCCTGCAGGCGGCCTCGGAAACCTCGGTGCTGGCCAAGCAGGTGGACGGCATCGTCCTGGTGGTGCGCTGGGGGCGTTCCGGCCGGAAGCAGGTGCAGCAACTGGTGGAAACCCTGGGCAAGGAAAAAATTCTCGGAGTGGTCTTCAACGCCTGCGAAACAGGCCGGCTGGAGAGCAAACTCCAAGGCTACTCCCACGGTTACGATTACTATTACACCAGCGGCTATGGCCGTAAGGATTGACCGCAAACCCTAGCCAAAAATCATGCCATACATCTTCAATAAATATTATCCAGCCAGGAACCTCTTCTTCGCCCTGGGCGAGGGAGTGCTCATCTTTCTGGCCCTGAACGCGGTATTTTTGCTCACCGAGGGCTGGTCGGTCTACACCGCCAACCTCGCCCTCTTCGCATACCGCGGCGCCATGGTAACCGTCATCTTCCAGATCTGCCTTTATTATTTCGACCTCTACGACCAGCGGCAGCCGGCCACTTTCAAGGATACCGCCTCCCGCATCACCCTGGCCTTCGGCGTCGGCTGCATTCTGCTGGCCGTTCTCTACTGCTACCTGCCGGTAATCATCATCAGCACCAAGGTGTTCTGGCTCGCCTATCTGGCGATCTGTGTCGTCGTGGCGCTATGGCGCGGTTTCTATGCCGTGGTCCTGGAACGGCACATGTTCACCCGGCCGGTGGTTATCCTGGGTGCTGGCAAGCTGGCCGGGGAGATCACCGCGGAGATCAACGGTCGCCACGATTCCGGCTACCACATCGCCGCGCACGTCCTGCCCGCGGCCACCCAACCGCTCCCCGGCCGCCAGGCACCCGTTATCGCCCAAGAAGAACTGCCCCGCTTCTGCCAGAAAAGCCAAGTGGAAAAGATCATCTTCGCCCTGGCCGACCGACGCGGCAAGACGCCCATTAAGGAACTCATGGCCTGCAAGCTGCAGGGTACCCCCATCGAAGACGGCATCACCTTTTACGAGGGCCTGACCGGGAAGATCATGGTCGAAAAGGTAGACCCGACTTGGATCATCTTTTCCGATGGTTTCAAAAAAAGCCGCTTCACCCTGCTCATGAAACGCGGCACCGATCTCACCTTGGCGCTGGCCGGCTTTACCCTTACCCTGCCGCTGACCATGCTCACCGCCCTGCTCATCAAGGTCAGCTCGCCCGGGCCGATTTTTTACCTCCAGGAAAGAGTGGGGGAACGGGGCAAGCCCTTCCAGATCGTCAAATTCCGCAGCATGCGGCCCGACGCGGAAAAGGACGGCCCCCAGTGGGCCGCGGAGAACGATGACCGGATAGGCAAGCTCGGCCGCTTTATCCGCAAGCTGCGTCTGGATGAACTTCCCCAGCTCTGGAATGTCCTGAAAGGGGAGATGAGCCTGGTCGGCCCCCGGCCGGAACGGCCCTTCTTTGTGGAACAACTTGACCAAAATATCCCCTATTATGCCCTGCGGCACGCCATCAAACCCGGGATCACCGGCTGGGCGCAAATCTTTTATCCTTACGGCGCCACGGAAGAAGACGCTTTAAAAAAACTGGAATATGACCTATATTACCTGAAAAATCTGAACATGTGGATGGACCTCTGGATCATCATGCAGACCATGAAAATCGTGCTTTCCGGCAAGGGTGCCAGATGAAGGCAGACGGGGAAGTTTATAGGTCTTTACAGGTAACTGCTCAGGTTGTTTAGCATGTTAGCCTATAGACTGTTAGGCAAAAAACGGAGCGTATGCGGAACACAGTACGACTTATACCGCAAGGGCATAAGTTTCGTATGAGCAGACGAGCTGCTCAACTCAGCTTTATACCGCAAGGGCATAAGTTTCGTATGAGCAGACGAGCTGCTCAACT
>Ga0100387_10004120_pt1 | contig 12027 bp, 7 predicted proteins | sample CryGeymeta201511_FD_81547 | JGI IMG/M metagenome (GOLD analysis project Ga0100387, IMG submission 81547) | Groundwater microbial communities from Crystal Geyser aquifers in Utah, USA - Crystal Geyser metaG 2015-11 | ecosystem: Environmental > Aquatic > Deep subsurface > Groundwater | place: USA... | reverse complement strand
GATATGTTTTTAATCCTGTTAATCTTACAACTTATGTCGGCACCAAAATCAACGCACGACAATTTCGTTATAAAACCTGAAAAAGGTACGAATCATTTACTCCACTTTTCTAATAAAACGGGTTCTTTTTGGGTAGGTGAAAGTAATAAAGAAACAAGACATTTCTTAATGGGCTTGATTTCACACAGAGAAACAATTTTTGCTGATTATAATCTTTATCTAAATAATAAAAAGCTGGAAAGAGAGAAAATTCAAGAAATTAGTTATTATCCTTGGTTATTAAAGCGAACCTATAGCGAACAAGTTGACGAAGAAGTGTTTATGCCAGATCATTTGGATGGCATGGCAATTCGTTTTACTAAGCCTACAAGTGTAAAAGATGTTTCTTTTACTTTATATGGCAATGGGTTTAAAGAAATCATTGAAATGGAAACGCTTGGGAAGAGTCAGACTGTTACAATTAAAACAGATAAGTTGCTGAATTCATATGTATCAGTATGTGTAAATGATGAAATAGCCTCCGCTTTATTGATTAATGGGGATTTGTTAATTCGGTTTAAAAAGTTAAAAAAGAAAGATAGCGGTAGTTCAAAGTCTTTATTTGCTATAGGTTTAGCCTCTGATTCAGTTGTAAGTAAGAAGGTTGCGATTGATATTTCAGAAAATTTAGATAAGTATATTGCGAGCAAAAAAAATAGAATTAGCGAACTTGTAGATATAGTTTCTTTCGAGTCGTCGAATGAAGTTTTGGATAAGGCATTGAATTGGGCTTTAGTTTCATTCGATAATTTGAATATGAATGAGTTAAGAACTGGATTGGCAAAAGGGATTTATGCAGGTTATCCTTGGTTTCAAGATTATTGGGGTCGTGATTCGTTCATTGCATTGCGTGCTTTAACGGTAACTGGGCAATTTGATTTGGCTAAAGAAAACTTGTTGTCGTTTCTGCGTTATCAGGTTCAGGACGAAAACGATGAAAATTATGGCAAAATTCCAAACAGGGTTCGACCTGACGAATCAATTTATAACACCGCTGATGCTACGCCAAGATTTATAATTGAAGCCTGGAATTATTATGTGTATTCAGGCGATATTGATTTTTTGAATAAAGTACTACCATATATAAGTCATGCAGTACTTGGAACGTTGAAATACCGAACTAATAAAGATGGATTTATCGTTCATGGGGGTGCTGATACTTGGATGGATGCTATTGGTCCAAAAGGGGCATATTCGCCTCGAGGAGATAAGGCGAATGATGTTCAAGCTTTATGGATAATGGCCTTAGATGGCGCTGCAAAAATGGCGGAATTAAGCGGAGATTACAAAGAATTAGCGATGTTGTCATCTGGATATAGAGATAGAGTAAGCAATGAATTCAAAAAAACATTCTTAAGTAGAAATGTGAATAGATCAATAGTTTATGATGCTATTTTTGAGAGTGGAGATCATTCTGACCAAATTAGAGTCAATCAGTTATTTACTTTGCCTGTTGTTAATGAGTATAAAATTAAAGCTCAATTAATTGAGCAGGTAACCAAGAAATTAGGCACTCCTTATGGTCCATTATCTCTAAGTGCAGAGGATCCATGGTTTCACCCTTATCATAAAATGGAGCCGTTCTATGAGCAAGATGCTTCGTATCACAATGGTATAATTTGGGTATGGAGTACGGGTGATTATGTAGCTTCACTTTTGCGTTACGCTAACGTTGATATGGGTTTTGAAATTATTCAAAACTACTCTGATAGAATTCTTTCTGATGTTTCTTTGGGTACACTTCCTGAGCTTTATGATGCTTTTCCTAGGTATTCAGGATGGTCAAAAAGCTACCCTAATAAGATTGAATTCAAAGATATTTCTCGATTTGACCAAATGTCATTAAATAGCGAAGCAGGATTAAATGTGGAGTCTTATCCCTCTGGTAGTGGCACTTTTTCTCAAGCTTGGAGTCTTTCTGAGTATATAAGAATGCTTGTAGAGCACTTACCAGGAATTAGATATGAGCAAGCTCTATGGAATATAAGGCCAATTTTGCCAAAAGGCTTAGAAACGTATTCTTTGAAAGCCCACATTCTTCAATCAGTAATTCATATCGATGTCTCTAATTCAGATCATATTTTGAAAATTGATAATAAAGGTGATGTGTTCGATTTGCAGGTAGCGGTGCCAAGAACCGATGATGCTATGCTGTTTTCAGTTCCAAAAGGGAAGTCGACGATTATAATAAACGAGTTCAATCAGCGTGGTTTTAGCGAAGATAAAAATTCGATTTATTTATATAGAAAAGCCAATGTTTATAAAGAAGAGGCACTTGTAAAAAAAGCAATTGGGAATTTGGATTGGCCCGATTTTTCAAAATTTGATGGCGAAACGTTTCCTTATAAATCACAGTTGAAATAATTATTTTTCGATAATTGAAATGAAATAAGCCATTTTAGGACGACAGAAAACGAGCGATTTGACATAAATATTTTGTAAACTTGGAAAGTATGCAAGACTGAAAATTATGTTCAACACGATAGAAATAGACCTAGGTAACTTGACAATAATGGGGGTTAAATTTTCCGACCAAAAGACTTTTGAAAGTACGGCAAATGCTCTGGGGAGTAATATGTTTGAAGGCTTTAAACCGACACCCCAAGGTATTGAAATCATAAGGGACTATGAAACAGGTAAAATATCACTAACAGAACTTGTGGCATTCGCTGAACAAAAAGCCTATGTCTAATTCTTACACCTACATAGACCCTGGCTTCACCTATACTGGCCCCAAGACAGGACTTTTAAGAAATTTACAAGACATTACCGACTCTGATGTATTGATCTTTGTCGAGAGTGGTGGAGTAACAAAACGACTACAAGAACTTTACGAACAACCCACAAAAGTAAAAGATATTGACAGCCTTGTTGAAATACACAGACATTTATTTCAAGACATTTTCGTTTGGGCTGGAAAAAAGTGGAAAGTTGAAATTAGCAAAGGCGGTAAGCAGTTCTTTCCTACTTCGCACTTTGACAATGCTTTCAGATACATTGTTCAATTAATTTTGTAGTTCAAGAAAATTCCGAAAGACAACAAAAAAATAATAGCCGAGAAATTGGCGGAAATTTTGGATAACGTCAAATTATTTACACCCATTCAGAGAAGGAAACCGACGAACACAAAGAGAGTTTTTAAGACTGTTGGCTGTAGAAAAAGGCTTGACATTAAGTCTCAACTCGCCAGACAACTAAAGTGCTTACGAACGATATATGAAAGGAACAATTGAAAGTGACGTAAAGACTTTGACAGAGTTAATTTTGGAACTAATTGGTACGAATGACAAATAGAAAAACGGCTAATAACACGGGTTTTGCGTCAGCCAGGGTGACGTGCAAACTTGGGGCTTTGTGCTTCTATTCAAGTTCAGTGCTGATTGACAGTTTAGTGCTTCGAAGCCCGCCCGAAACCAAAGCCCGAAAACGAAATAGCGTAGATGAAGAAGTCTGCTTTTGGGTTAATTGAAGAATAGAGTTACTTGAAAAGCATAAAAAACTCATTCGTTAAATAGTTTACCAATTTAGTAAGATTGATTTGCTAAGAATATCCAATTTTATAAAATAGGAATGTTAATTATCCTGTGGAAAGACAATAGGGTTTGAAACGGTCACCTATCAAACGTGAATGAGAAAAATAAAGCGCTTTTTTAAAAAAATGTAATAGTCGAACCCACATTTAAAAGGCAATTTTTTCGGATTACACGCTTAAAAATCCTACGAATTTGCCGAATATTTTATAGAAAACTATTTTTTGGAGCAAACTAATTAGTTAGAATAGTTAAATCAGCCGCATGTTTTTTTCTATTGATTCGTCTGCCATTCTATTTCGGAATTCATCTAAAGCAGAAGCAAGAGTTGGGTCAGAAATGGATAGAATTTGTAATGCTAATAGACCGGCATTTGACGCATTTCCTATTGCAACAGTCGCTACAGGTACGCCTTTTGGCATTTGAACAATAGAATAAAGGCTGTCAATACCGCTTAATGTACTCGATTTTATAGGTACTCCAATTACAGGCAGTGTAGTGTAAGCAGCGGTCATTCCAGGAAGATGTGCCGCTCCTCCAGCTCCCGCAATAATGACTTTTATTCCTCTGGAACGCGCAGTTTTAGCATACTCGGCCATTAAATCGGGCGTTCGGTGAGCAGAAACGACTCGTTTTTCAAATGGAATTCCGAATTGTTCACAAATATCTGCTGAGTCTTTCATTGTTGGCCAGTCTGAGTCGCTGCCCATTATAATTCCTACAAGTGCTTGCATAGTGTACTATTAGTTTTTTAAAGTCTGGAAGTTTAATTATAATCATTCATTAGATGAGTCCAAACCAGAAAATCAATTTTGTCGGTTTTCGCCCATACAAATAGTGTGAAATCGTCGATTCTTTAGCAGAAAACTACTTTTCGGAGTTGGCTCATAGATTAATAAATAAAAAAACGATAAAGTTTTGAGTTTAATGAATTAGTTTTGAGTCCAGTCCAAAAAGTCGATTCTTTCGGTTTTCAACCTTCCAAATCCTACGAATTCGATGAATAGTTTGCTAAAAACTACTTTTTGGAGTACACTTAGTTTTTTAAAAAAAAATAATTCCATCAAAAAATGGTACTTAAAATTTTAGGTACACTCTTTAAAGTTGATTTTTCGGCTAGTATTCTTCCAAAACCTATGATTTTGCTGAAAATTACTTTTAAAAGTAAGCTGAAATTTTGAAAATACATCTGCTGGATTTGAGTTAGACAATAATTTCATTGCCAAGTTTTTTTGCAAGCTTGAGCGTAGTGGTAGCGTTATTGCCAAGTACAGTCAAATGTCCCATTTTTCGACCAGATTTTGAATCTAATTTACCGTACAAATGTAAATGAGCATCAATAGTTGCTAAAGAATTGAAAACGTGTTCGGAAACTGATTTTCTTTGATGAGTTCCTAAAATGTTCTCCATAACGGCTACTGGTTTTCTTAGCGTAGTTTTACCAAGAGGCATTCCGCAAACTGCTCGAATATGATTTTCAAACTGACTCGTTATACAGCCTTCAATTGAATAATGCCCAGAATTATGCGGTCTTGGAGCGGTCTCATTTAAAATAATATCTCCACTTTTAGTTAAGAAAAATTCAAAAGCAAAGACTCCTATTCCATCAATGATTTCCACAGCTTTAAGCGCAATTTCTTGAGCTTTTTTCTGTAGTTGTTCATCAATTTGTGCTGGTGCCATAATGGTTTTACAAATATGACCTTGTTGAATACTTTCCACACAAGGATAAGCTATTACTTCGCTTTTGGAACGAGCAACCATCACCGCTAATTCTTTTTCAAACGGAACAAAAGCTTCTGCTAAAATATCTCTCCCAGAATTTCCACCTAATTTGCCAAATCCATCTAAAGCAGATTCGATGTCATAAGCTGTAGCATTTCCATATCCATCGTAGCCACCTTTCGAAGATTTTAACACAAATGGCCAACCAAAGGCATTGCCAAATGATTCAATATCAGTGTTATTTTTTATAAATCTATAAGGAGTGACTGGAATTCTAGCTTTTCTAAATGTCTCCTTTTCAATCCATTTATTCTCAATTAATTCAAATGTTTCAGGTGATGGATATATTGGAGTTCCCGATTTATCTCGAATATGTTTTAATAAATCAGATTCTAAAAATTCATTTTCAAGAGTTACTACATCACATGATTTTGCAAAATCAATGAGTTTCTTTTCATCAGCAAACGCTCCAATGGAAATAAAAGGTGAGACAAAATCCATGGGTTCGGGAGTTGAGCCACTACGATATACAGCAGTTTGAATACCAAAACGATACGCTTGATAGGCAGACATTCGGGCTAATTGTCCACCGCCGAGGAATCCTAGCTTAAATTCAGCTTTAATTGAAAAGGGATGCACTTTATCCGTAATTTTAAAGGTTATACTATAGATTTGAGATTAAAGAATGATTCTAAGGCTCAAATAGTTGATAGTTAAAATCAAATTGTGAATCAAGTATCTCATTTAAGGTACTTTTAAATTCAATGCAAAATTAAGCAAAACATCTAAGGAATCACGAATGAATATCGAAGTAAAACTTCGTCAGTTAAAAGAACGTTTTATAGAAATCGAAGCCATGATGGGCGATCCTGAAATTATCTCAGATTCAAAGAAATACATGTCAATCACAAAAGAGCATAGCGATTTAAAAGAAATTACTGATGATTACGACGAATTTTTGAAAATTCAGCAGTTTATAAAAGACAATGAAGAGCTTATGGAACTAGATCCTGAGCTAGCTAATGAGGCATGGGCAGAGAATTCTGTGTTGAAATCGAAGCTAGAAAAACTTGATGAAGCAATTAAAATTAAACTTGTTCCAAAGGATTCTGAAGACTCAAAAAATGCTATAGTTGAGATCCGTGCTGGAACTGGTGGCGATGAAGCCGCTATTTTTGCTGGAGATTTATATCAAATGTATCGCAGAGTAGCTGATGAAATGAACTGGAAGTTTGAGCTTATGGTACTTAATGAGGGTACAAAAGGAGGTTTCAAAGAGATTGCATTCAAATTAGAAGGGCATGATGTCTTTGGAATGTTGAAATATGAAAGTGGAGTACATCGTGTTCAACGTGTTCCTGATACCGAATCTCAGGGAAGAGTTCATACTTCTGCAGCTACTGTAGCTGTATTACCAGAAGCTGAAGAAGTAGATATACAAATTAATCCGGCTGATTTAGAAGTTGATACCTTTCGTGCAACCGGTGCTGGTGGACAGCATATTAATAAGACAGACTCAGCCATACGAATTAGACACGTACCAACAGGAGTTGTTGTTGAATGTCAAGAAGAGCGTTCGCAACACAAGAATCGCGATAAAGCAATGACCATGTTAAGAACGAGATTGTATGAAGCAGAATATGAGAAAAAAGTAGCTGAACGTGCTGCTCAAAGAAAAAGTCAGGTTTCAACTGGTGACAGAAGCGCAAAAATACGAACCTATAATTACCCACAAGGGCGCTTAACGGATCACAGAATTGGTCTCACATTGTATAATTTAGAAGAGCAAATGAAAGGTGGAGTAATAGAAGTAATGAAATCATTGAGAGTTACAGACAACTTAGAACGACTACAGGCTTTAGCAGAAAAGTAGTTTTAATTTAGTATTTAAAAAAAGCTTAATCAGATATTCAGGTTAAGCTTTTTTTTGATTAATGAGATAATTTAATAAGACTAATTCATTTTATTTTAAATAAAAATGAATTAGATGATTCGTCAGTTTAATTATTATTAAATAGGTAGAATAAAATACTCTTATAATTAAATTAAATATAATTACTTTTATTTATTGATAAGAATGTATTGCTCGTAATTCCTATAGGTAAATGTAATTACTCTTATTTTAAAAGTTTATTTTTAGGTGAAAGGTGTTAGATGAAATCAAAGATATTCATCAAATATGGATTTTTCAAGGGTGTAATATTTAAGTTAAACTCGTTAACTTTATGATGACATTTTTTTATGAATGAAATAATAACAAACTTGATACTTATCTAAGTATTTAAATTAATGAGATGATATATAGACTTAAGAAAGTTTTTTTATTAAGTTAATAGTAGAGGAATAACAAAGTGCTTGTTTAATCTTAGTAAATGAGTCTGAATGGGAAATGAATAATATAAGCTAAATTAAAATATTTTATTTTAATTTAAAGACCATTAATTATAAGATTAGCTAAATTATTTAATAGAACTAACGAGAGGAAAGAGTAAATGGCTGGAAAATATATAATGAAAACCATTTAATATTATTTTAGCAAAGAGGAGAGGGTAGGAGCTTTCTGAATTAGGTTATGTAAATATAAAGACTAATACATTTATCTTATTTTGTATTTAGAAAACAACAAGTATTAATACTAAGAGATAAAACAGTATAGAAAAATAGTGAATCAAATTTAAGAAGCAACATAATAAGAATAGTAAGAACAGATATTACATTTTGATGAGTTATAACGGTTAATTGCCTGAAATTCAAAGCGTAATAGCTTAATAACTCTAAAAATCTGTGAACGTATGAGAAATTTATATAAGTGAAATTAATTCTCCTTTATTTTATATAATTTAAGCATTGAATCCTAACGAATAGCAGAATATCACTCTAAAGGGCAGCATAGCTACGATTATTAGTACTAAAAGCATTGAGCCACTTTTGGAAGTCGTTTTTCAGGTTTGCGCCCTTCGAAACCTTCGAATTCGCCGTATAATTTGCTAAAAACTACTTTTCGGAGGCAACTTAACTTTTAAAATGGAGGACAGTTGGAAAAAAAAGAATTTTCAAATTAAAACTACTGAAACTAAAGTTGGTAATGTGAATGGCATGATGAATGGCAATTTTATTTATGAGTCCACTCCAAAAAGTCAATTCTTTAGGTTTATACCCTTCCAAATACTACGAATTCGCCGAATAATTTGCTAAAAACTACTTTTCGGAGTACGCTCATTTATTAAATTTTGTGTGGTTTATATCAAATAAAATACCTCAGAATAAAGATGCTCGATATGTGTTGAGAATGGAGTGAGATAATGCGTTAAATTCAATATATGAACCCTTTTCGGGACAATAGAAACCCCATTACATTAAATTAAAAACTAGTTGATTTAAGAAGTTATTAAATAATGCTTTTTAATCAATTCGAGTCTGTAAAATGCCCGAAAGTAGATGTGAATGAACAAATATCTATTTATTTGATTTATCTAATCCATTAAATAACAATGAAATAAGATAATAGATATAAAAAGAATCAAGATGATAATTTCATAAGTAAAACTTAAAGAGTGATTTAAGTTTAGAAAAATTGGAACTCAGCAATTCAATAATAAATAATATGAAATATATAATTCAATAAAATCAATAAGATGCGTAAATATTTATTTATAATAAGAAAGTTTTTTTTAACTTATAATAATTACACTTAAATAAAACGTCTTTTTTGTCTCGTAGCACGTTTTTAAATTAAAACCTAAGTCCATGTTATTCATGAATAGGAAATAAGAATGAAAATAAGCAAATGACTTATTGCGTCAAGATTGTTTCAAGCTATGTTGTAATCCTTAAATAAAATATAAAATTCTTTTAAGTTATTAATAAATAATACTATAGATAGAAATGTGCTCCATTATTATTATTATAAAAACGTGTAAGTTATTATAAAATAGTTATTTGTAAGCATTTATTAATAGGGATACTTTGATAAAATGGAAGCAATAGGCAATAACTCAGTCTTAATTGATATGACTTGTCGCGTCAATTATGCATTTTTTAATGTATTCGAAGATTGTTAAGAGCCGAGTTGTAACCCCTGATAGTAAAAATGATAGTGAGCTTTGTTGTACTTAGGTTTGATTTTTAATTCAAAACGGTGGTTTTAAGGATGTAAAAATTAATTTTACATGTGTATATCAATTGCTATTCAATGATTTAGAATATTAATATAAAATACTCATCAGTATTCATCATAAAGTCTTCAATTAGAATAACTAAAGTCTAAATTTTAATTTATATAATTAAATTGTTGAACGGTAATCCATTGCTATTCCATATAATAAGTACATAAATATAAATGGAATCGAGTCTTACGAAAGTTTAAAACAGCTTTTCTATTCCTTTTTGACAAAAAGTGTGATTTGTGCAAAAGTAATTTAAAAACATGAATGGCAATCGAATTAGAATTAGATAAAAATATAATTCTTTAGTTAAGGTCTTGTTTTGATTTTCATAGTACTATTCGCTGAAATTTTAATTGATGAATCAAATGACGCAATAGGTCATATTGATTTAAGCTAAATAAATAGGACTTATAATAAATTAATTAACCAGTGATAAAATAAGACAATCGCCATGCTTTTATTTTTTTTTGACTCTAACGAAGACTAAATTTTATAAAAATAGTAATAAACAAAAACCCTTTTTCTTATTGATTTTGGAAAAGTGATGAATGTAAATTAGCCTCTTAATGGATTCGAATAAAGGTTTTACATTGATAAATGGATTTCAACTCTCTTATTAGTATTTAAGAAGTATTAGTTGTATTACCGAACAGAATATTAATAAGTAAAAAATAATAGTCTTATAAAAATTTTAAATCAAACTGTCTAATCATATTTTTCATTAAGTATTTTTAGACTCAATTCTCGAACATATTCATTATTGTAATTTCCACCCTTTGCATGCAGCGCTTTTTTAAATGACTCTTCTGCTTCTTTAGTTTTTCCCATTTTAAGATAATCTAAACCTAACCAATAATGATGTAGAGGTGCGTCACTTATTTCAGCAGCTTTTTGAAAATAAGTTAAAGCTTTTTCATAACTCCCTTGTGGCACAACTCCAATAAATAATTCTGAAAATAATTTAATAAGCCAATTCAGATTAGCAACTTCATAATGCCAACGACCTAAAATGTGGTACGATCTATCATTGTTCGGATCAACTTGAATTGATTTTTCTGCATAGATTCTAACCGAGTCGGCTAAGATTGCTTGTTGTCGATAAGAGCTTAATGAAAGTTTACCTGCAAAACCCATAGAAATGTTTTCATAAGCAAGTGTATTTAAGCTGTCTTTTGTAGCGCTAATTTTTGCTGCATGTAGTCCTTTTTCAAATAAGCTAATTTTAGTAGTCTTATTTAAAGGTTTATTTTTGGCATAGGTATTATCGGCTTCTTCGAAATAATTAAGAGCGAGTTTTGACCAATATTGTGAATTTTCAGGACAATAATCCAAGACTTCTAAAAGAATTCGTTCTCCTTCTTTAAACTCTTTTAATTCTCTTTTTTCGTTGAATAGTGCAATCAAAGAATCGCAAATAGCAGTTTCTTTTACTTTTAAAGAATCGTTGCATGTGATTGAATGTGCGTGAAGTTTTTGCGACGGTACATGAAATATTAATCCTAATCCCAAAATCGGTAATGCTTTTTTAGAAAATGATATCATGTAGATTTATTTAATGTTTATTTTAATAATCTTTCTCAAGATAGAAATGATTCTCTTAGAAATATGAAACTTAAAGATAGGAATAAATTATAGAGCTTATAAGAAGAGGTATTGATTTGTAGTTCAATGCTGAATTTATTGAATTCAATTTAAATGAGTTTGGTATTTGAATTCTTGTATAAAGTAGAATCAACGTTTTGGTTTTTATGACACTAATATAGTAGTGGGATATTCAAGCACAATTTTGAAATGAACTTTCAATTTGACAGAGATACCGTTTTTAGATTAGCAACGTTTTGAGAGTGTAACAGTTCGACAATTCCGTCATTAGGACGAAAGCTATAATCTCAACCTCTCGTTCAGGACTTTATTTAAAACTCCCAATTTGACTAAAATCCTGTTTTTCGCTTCGAGGCACTTTGAGAGTGTCATCAGGATGACGAAAATTCCGAGAGGCACCAAGTGTTTTCTCGAAACGAACTCCCCAATTGAAAGAGATCCTGATTTTCGCTTCGCGCCGCTTTGAGAGTGTCATCAGGATGACTTCTTTACCGTCATTATGACGAAAGCCGTAATCTGGTTCACAGCATAATTAAAAACCACAATCTATTATAAAGTATGTTTCATTAGTTCTGTAGCATGATATTCAATATTGAAAGGAACTATGAATTTAGATTGAGAGTCAAATGTGATTAGCTAATTGTTTTATAAAATAATCTTGATCAGTATTAATTTGTCATTCATAAATACACATTCCTGAAACCATGTGTAACAAAAATCAGATTCTCATTAAGATTGCATAAGTTTGATATATAAGTTATATTTATTTGTCTTATAAAGTAAGAAAGTTATTATTTATGCCAAAAGTAAAGCAACTCAATCCATTAAGCGATCAATTTATTTCAGAAAGAATTCACTTTGAAAATACTTGGTGGTTATCCTCAAAAACAGAATCCGAATTCAGTTCGAAATCAAAAAGAGCTTATTTTGAAAACTTTAAAGCTATTCTCGAGGATCGTTCGAGT
>Ga0100387_10004119_pt1 | contig 12028 bp, 10 predicted proteins | sample CryGeymeta201511_FD_81547 | JGI IMG/M metagenome (GOLD analysis project Ga0100387, IMG submission 81547) | Groundwater microbial communities from Crystal Geyser aquifers in Utah, USA - Crystal Geyser metaG 2015-11 | ecosystem: Environmental > Aquatic > Deep subsurface > Groundwater | place... | reverse complement strand
TTTTATTTAAGCCTGAAGCTAATATAATTCCTACAAATCCTGCTGACAAAAGAATGGCTACTCCCAACGAAGGTTGAATTAAAATTAAAAAAATCGGCAAAAGCATAAGATAATATCTTCTATTGTTAGCAAAGAAAACTAAAAGAAAAGGCTTAATAATCTCTGCTACCTGTAAAGTTAGATTTCCTAAAGAAATCCACCTAACCACTCCCCGGGTTACTCCCCCAATAATTAAAGTAAGGAGAAGTAAAACAATGCTGCCAATATAAAAATGCCTGGAGAAAAGAGAAATGATGTCAAAATCGATGAAGGAAAAAATAATAAAAAGGACAATACCCAGAAAAGTCAGGAAAAAATATCCGGGGAAAATAGACGGATAAACAGATCTTAGAATAACCAAAGAAATGGCAATTAAGAAACCGATTGCAAAAGTAAAGGCGGGGTCAAGCCTAGATCTTTTTAACATTAAATTCTCCTAACGTTAGAATGTTAACCTGAGCCTTTCGCATTATCCGGTCTTTTAGTTTTTCATCTTTAGGAATCCAATTATTTGCCACATCTACCTTCTGGGTTAGGTTAAGTCCCATGTTCTTTCTCTCTTCCTGAACTTTTCGCATAAGTTCCCTCGTCTTTGATTCTTCTTCAAGTTCGGCGGTTATTTTTGTATCAAACTTATCTGCTTTTGAATTCCAAACAACCTTTTTGACATTTATTTCGTCCTTGAGCAAATACTCAAGATTTTTAGACACCGGTTTCTGTATCGTTGAAAATGAGTTAAGCGGTTGACGGACCGGAATTTGTTTTTCTTTTCTTATCGCGTGTGCCTTCTCAACAACCTCTCTAACCCTCTGCATTTCACTTAATATCTTTATATCTTTATTACTTAATATCTTAATTTGAGGCCAATCGGCTAAATGTACCGATTCTTCTTTAGTCAAGTTTTTGTAAATCGTATCAGACAAGAAAGGGGTAAAGGGAGCAAGTAATAGGGCGGTAGTACGTAGAACGTAGTATGTAGTATGGTAAAACGAATTCTTATCGGTTTCGGAATCGGCTGCGGGCCCAACTCTGCTGCGCGATCTTCGAACATACCAGAGAGACAAATCATCTATAAACTTTTCTATTGAGTCAGAAGCGGAAAACGCATCAAATTCATCAAGTCCTTCAGTTACGGCTTTAATTGTCTGGTTTAATCTTGCCAAAATCCAATGATCTAAAGTTGCAGGATGTAGAATGTAGGATGTAGTATGCGGGGAAGGTGCCCATCCATCCAAGTTTGCGTAAGTTATAAAAAAGTTATAAATATTCCAAAGCCTTAAATGAAATCTTCTTCTTGCCTCGTCGGCTAAACTGTAACCAAACGGCAAATTTTCCGTCGGGTTTTGTCGAGCACACATCCAACGTATAACATCAGCACCGACTTTATCTGCCCCTTCGATAAATTCTATGGCATTCCCCAAACTCTTATGAAATCCCCGTCCTTGGGCATCGACCATAGTGGCAAAACCCAGGACCGTTTTAAACGGTTCCCTGTCTTCCAAAACAGTACTCATGGCAATAAGTGAGTAGAACCAGTTCTTAAACTGTCCGGGAAAACTTTCGGTAATAAAATCTGCCGGCAGCCAGTCTTTCTGCTGACTTTCATCAATAGTTGAATAAGGAATAATTCCGGCATCAAGCCAAGGATTGCCCACATCGGCGATTCTCTCGACAGTCTCCCTGCACTTGGAGCATTTGATTTTAACTTCATCAATCCAGGGTTTGTGGGGAGTGTGCCCTTCAAATTTATTCCATCCGGAAGAAGCTTTCTCTTTAAGTTCATCAAATGAACCGATTACCTCAAAGCTTTTACATTTAGGACATTCCCACATAGGAAGAGCAAGACCCCAATATCTGTTCTTCTTAGATATCATCCAATCATGCATATTTTTAAGCCAATCAAGTTCCCGCTCCAGTCCGAATGAAGGAAGCCATTTAATCTTCCTGGTGACTTCAATCATCTTTTCTCTTAATGAAGGAGTTCCTGTATCCATGGCAATATACCATTCATCAGTCACTTTCCAAACAAGCTCGGTTTTGCATCGCCAGCAGGCAGGATATCTATGGGTATACTTCTGGGTATCAAAAAGAGAGTTTCTAGTTCTTAAAAATTCAATAATAATTTCGGGGTGTTTTTTGGCACTTTGTCCGGAAAATTCATCCAGACCGTCAAGGTAATCTGCTTCATCGTTAATAAGTTCAATAACAGGCAGTTTTTCTTTTTTACTCAACTGATAATCTTCTGATCCTTGACCACAGGCAACATGCACTAAACCAGTCCCCTCTTCGGTTGAAACCGGAAGGATTAAAGAATCGGTGGCAATAACTCTGTGCTTGTAATCCCCTAAGGTCTTTTTTACTCTGGGTAAATTGTCAAAAGCAGATTCATAATTTAATCCGACAAGTTCCTTCCCCTTAAATATTTTTTTAATATTTAATTTGAGTCTCACGGCCGCTTCTTTTATAAGAACATATCCCTCTTCGGTTTCTACATAATCTTTTTGGGGATCAACGGCGACAGCGACATTGCCAGGAAGTGTCCAAGGAGTTGTCGTCCAAGCCAAAAGACACACATTTTTCTTTCCTAAGATCGGATATTTCATAAAGATGGCGTCGTGGGTTACTTCTTTATAATCCTCTGTCAGCATCTCGTGCTGGGAAATGGCGGTTTGGCATCTGGGGCACCAGGGAACTACATCATGGCCTTTATAAATAAGGCCCATTTCATGACACTTTTTAAGAAAATGCCAAATGGCGTAGTTATTCTCGTTGCTCATTGTGTAGTAGGAGTTATCCCAATCCATAAAGTACCCAAGTCTTTTTGATTGTTCTGTCTGGATAGTGGAATATTTTCTGACTCTTTCTTTACAAAACTCTACAAATTTGTCAATTGAAGCTTTACGATCACCCGGAACTAAATTTTCAATATCTTTTTTGTTTTTTAAGTTTAGTTCTTTTTCAACCTCTACCTCAACCCAAAGGCCCTGACAATCAAAACCATTTTGGAACCTTTCCTTAAACCCTTGCATGTTTTTATACCTCTGCCAAAGATCTTTGTATGTTCTTCCCCATGCGTGATGAACTCCCATCGGATTATTTGCAGTAATAGGCCCATCTAAAAATGAGAAGTATTTGTCTGAATCTTTGTTTTTATTTAAGTATTTATCCACAACCCCCTCTTTGTACCATTTTTCCAAAAGATCCTTCTCCATCTTCGAAAAATCAGGTTTAGGATCTACCGGATCAAAATAATATTTTGTCATTCTAATACAATTTTACCATAGACAATTCCTAATAATATCCATATTTCCTATCAGTTACTGATTCCTTTCCTTTTTCATTCTCATCCATTCCTCACCAGAATACCCTTCTCTCATACCGCTTTCTTGATTTATACCAACTGCGCTACCAAATTCGTGTTCCTTTGGATCGGCTCTCATCTCGCCGGTTTCAAGATTAAAATCTACTCCCCCGATATTTACCATTGGCCAACATTTAACAGGAAATCTTACGCCTCCAATCGTAAACGATCTTTTTGCTACTTTTTCAGACATATATTTTCACCTCCTTTTCAATATTTTTAGACAATAAAAAACCTCTCTGGTGAGAGGATTTTTCTGTCTATCTTTTTTAAATCAATAATTTTCTCCCACCAAAATTAAGCCCTAATAATAAGGCTTATAATTTGAGTGAAAGAAATGCATTTCATAATACCAGTTGAGTATAACACACAATAATTACTTTACAATATCTAAAAAAAGTACACGTCGGATGTGTGCTACCACCTATTTGTCTTGAAGATTATTGGGACACAAGTCCGCCTCACAAGTCCACCTCGGGAGTGGGTTACTATTGCCACCTCGGTAAGTATTTAATTATTTACCTTGAAGATTTTGTCTTCTCCTTTTCCGATCTTTTCCTAAAGCACTTTTCACTTGACCTGTCTCTTTTACATTCAACAATAATCTTAAGTCGTCCACTCTTATCGGTGCATTATCACCACCTGCAATAAACCGTAAGCCCTTTGGAGTGGTAATTGCCCTAGCTGTTCCCCTAATTTTCTTTTTACCTTTACCTGTATCAACTTCTGCACTTCTTCCCTCGATAATCGCTACCTCTATAATCTGGCCGGACTCGACCTCGCCAGTATCCCCCGCAAATCCAAGAGAGCTTCCTTTCCCTTTTGATCGATTAATAAGTTTACTTATTTGATCCGGCTCTGGAGTCATACTTATATTATATATATCCTTGCAACTAAAACGGAATCTCGTTTTGGACAGGTTCTTCTTTTAAATGGGATAAAGTTTCGCCTACATGCCTATACTGACACCATTTACAGGTTTTACTTTCAGGAGGAGTTTCTCCGGCAAGAAGTTTGTTTACTTCTTTTATGAAAGACGTAAATCCCTTCTGATCAAGGGGAACTTCCAGCCATTTAGGCGGAAAGTGAAGTAAGGCCTCACCTTCTTTAAAAGAAACACTTTCCGGATAAAAAATGAGAAGACCGAGCTTTGTGATTTTATAGGCCTTGCCGTATTTAGGGTTTTCTAAAGCATACTTATAGGCATTCAGTTGAGTTTTATATTTTTCAATTTTATCGTCATTTGGTTGGCTGATCTTTAAGTCGATAAGTAAATGTGTTTTATCCGGCCTTTCCAGTAAAAGATCATATTTGCCTTTGATATAAGCGTCGGTTCCCTCAACCACCTTTGAATCAACCCAGCCTTCTTGAGCAATTACTTTTCCACTAGGTAAGCCTTTGGCTAAAATGCTTAAATCTTTACCCAGTAAAGTACTTTGAAGACGGGTGTTAATTGCCGAAAACACTCCCGGCATGGGCATTGAAGGTTGATATATTCCATGTTTAACCTTCAGGTAATAACAGAGTTTACATTCTTCATATAAATAAGCGAAGTCCGATGGAGATAGTTTATACATCAAACTTATTTTAGCAGTTTCACAAAAATACTAAAGTACAAAGTCCACCAAAGTACACATCGGAGGTGTATCGCTATTGACACCTCGGTATATTTTTAATGAATCTTTCTAAGAAAAGCCGGGATTTCAAATTTCTCGCCAAATACGTCTTCGTTTTGTCCATTTTCCTCAACTTGTTGTTGTTCTTCTTTACCATCTTCTAAACTTTCTTCTATTTTCAGCTTTTCGCTTACAACTCCCTGAATAGGGGGCATCGGACTTTTGGTCATCTGGGCAATACGGGATCTTGTTTGATCAAATCCTGTGGCAATAACTGTAATTCTTACCTGGTCAATTAGGTCTTCCTTAACTACTGCCCCGAAAATAATATTGGCATCGGTATCGGCTGCAGAGGCAATTATTTTGGCTGCCTCATCTACCTCAAACATCGTCAAGTCGCTTCCTCCCGCGATATTAAAAAGAACTCCGCGGGCTCCTTCTATTGATATATCCAAAAGAGGTGAGGAAATTGCTGCCCGTGCTGCCATCTGGGCTCTATTCTCTCCGACTCCGGTTCCGATTCCCAAAAGCGCGGTTCCGGCATTGGCCATGATTGTTTTGACATCGGCGAAATCAACGTTGACCAGTCCCGGGGTGGTAATTATTTCGGCAATTCCGCGAACAGCCTGACCCAAAACCCCATCAACAACTTTAAATGCTTCCAAAAGCGTCATTTTTCTGTCAATGACATCCATTAATCTCTGATTAGGAATTACAATTAAGGTATCAGCTACATCAGAAAGCTTTTCTATTCCTTCTTCGGCAACAACCTGGCGTCTTGTTCCTTCAAAGTGAAATGGTTTTGTTACAATTGCAACTGTTAAGGCTCCGGCGTCCTTTGCCAGTTTGGCAATCACCGGTGCGGCACCGGTACCGGTTCCCCCACCCATTCCCGCTGTTACAAAAACCATGTCAGTATCTATAAATAAGTCTTTTAATTTTTCCGTCGATTCTTCCGCGGCTTGTGTACCCATTTCAGGATTTCCGCCAACCCCCAATCCTTTAGTTAATTTTTCTCCTATTTGAAGTTTGGTCGGAGCCTTGCTGTTTAAAAGAACTTGCGCATCGGTATTAACTGAAATAAATTCAACTCCGGAAACTACACCGTTTTCAACCATTGAGGAAATTGCATTTCCTCCACCACCACCAATACCTATAACTTTAATCTTTGCGATTCTTGCGCTATCCGGTTTAACTAATGCCATATTTTAAACTTTGGGGCAGTTTAACACATTTTAGGGCAGAAGATCTTTAATAACGCCAAAAAACTTACCCAGCATCCCTTTGGTCGGTAGTTTTATCCTTTTTGCGAATGTTGTCAAGGGTTCCTGAACATCAAGTCTCGCGCCACAAAGGGCAAGTCCCGTAACCGTAGCATACGAAGGATCAATAATATCATCAATTAAGCCGGTTAATCCTTGGGGTTTTCCAATCCTAGCGGAAAGAAGGGTAATTCTTTTTGCCGATTCCAAAATTCCGACCGTGGAAGCACCTCCCCCTGTGACAACTATTCCGGAAGGAACTCTATTTCCTAAACTCTCTCTGTCTAGCTCAAGCTTCACCATTGAAAATATTTCATTTAACCTGGGTTTTATTATTCCTTCAACCAAAGTCTTTTTAGAAATCTTTTTAATATCGGGTAATCCCAGTTCGGCAAGATCCAGTTCATCCCCATCTTCTTTTTTTGTCTTCTTTTCGTCCGAAAGAAGAAGTTTTATCTTTTCTGCATCTTCTAAAGAAACTCTTAGACCAATGGCCAGGTCATTAGTCACGTTTTTGGCTCCGATTGGAATAACAGACGAATAAATGGGGGCCCCTTCAATAAAAACAGATAGTGAAGTTGTCCCTCCTCCAATATCAACCAAAACACAACCAAGTTCTTTTTCGGTTGGGCTTAAAACCGATTCGGATGATGCAAGACCGGAAAAAACAAATCCGTTAACCTCGATCCCAACTTCCTTAACTGCTTTTCTTAAGTTTTTCACAGCCGCATCCGAGGCAGTGATAATATGAGTGTCAACTTCAAGCCTGACGCCGCTCATGCCGATAGGGTCCTTTACCCCCGATTCTCCATCAACAATGTAATCACGGGGGATGACATGAATTACTTCCCGGAATTGCGGGATAGATATCGCTCTCGCTGCATTGATTACTCTTTCCACATCGCTTTCGCCAATTTCTCCATTCGGGTCCGATACAGCCACTACCCCATGAGAATTTTGCGAATGAATGTGGGCTCCCCCCAAGGAAATAAAGGCGCTATCAAGATTATACCCGGCCATTCTTTCGGCAGCTTCAACCGATGAAATAGTCGCTTCAACTGCTTCCTCAATGTTTACAATCTGTCCTTTCTTGATTCCTTTAGAGGCAGAGGTTGCAACTCCAACAACATTTATTGATTTTTCCATTAGGTCGGTATCTTCCACAACCTGAGCAATCAAAGTAGTAACTTTAGAAGAACCTAATTCGATGCCTGAAATTATTTTTGCTTTATTCATATCTGATAACCGGATTTTTATATCTTAAATCAATTTCCTTAAACTTTCCAGCTCTAGAAAGAATAAGTTTCATGCTGCCCAGGAGTATATCCCTTTCTCCTTCTAATGGAAAAATAATTTTCCCTTCTTTCGGGATACTTAGTTCCAAACTATCTTTTACAATTTCTCCGCTTTTTACCTGATATAAATAATATATGCTGTAGAGAAGTTCAAGAGCAAAAGTTTTTTTACTCTCAACTACTTCACCGACGTTAGGAAGATTATCGCCGGTTACAACATAAGGAAGATTTGTTTTATCCGTTTTTTCTAGTACCGTTCCCTTATTATCTAAAACAGCTATCTCATTTGTATTTTTATTGAGAAGGGCATATTTAGGCTTTTTAAGAAGGATATCTATCCTTAATGTTGCGGGGAGTTTAAATCTAAACGAATAATTGTCAATTAATTTTGTGTTTTTGAATTCTTCCGCAACCATCTTCTTAGCATCATTAATGCTTTTTCCCGATGCAAGATTTACTTTTGCCATGAAGTCACTGGAGCATAGACCATATTGGTTATAGCATTCAACCACCCTAACTCTTACTATTCTGGGAAAAACCAAAAAAGGAACAATTAAAAAGAAAGCTAAAAGAATATAAATTCCGAAACGTATATATTTCACTTTAAGTATTTTGCCAAGATATCAACTACTTTAGATGAGGCGGAAATATCGTCTGAGCATTTTGATTTAACCTTTGAAATAATTTCATCCCAATCTTTTATTATTTGTTCAATTTCGGTAAGTAGTCTTTCACCGAAAAGGTCTTCCTGTTTTAAAATTCTGGCAACTCCAAAATCTCTAGCTGACTTTGCATTTTCTTCCTGCTCGTTTAAATGCGACCAGGGAATGGGAATTAATATTGCAGGGCGTTTGACAATCATTAGTTCCGCTACGGTGTTTGCCCCGCTTCTTGAAACTACAATATCACTTTCTCTATAAAGATTATCGATCTGCATTGGAGAAACAAAAGAAAAAGCTCTGTAATTTTTGTTTTTAATTCTTTCAAACCTCTTAAAGTCTGATTCCCCCGTAATATGAATTACTTGATATTTTTCTATAAGTTTAGAAAGTACCGGAAATATTGCATCGTTTATTCTTTCCGAACCGCGGGATCCTCCCATGACAAAAATAACCGGAGGGTTACCCAGTACTTTCTTTGGCTCAACTTCGCAAATTTGTGTCATGACTGGATTTCCCACAACTTCAGTCTTTTTATTTCCGAAGTGTCTCGTGCTTTCAGCTCTTGCCAGAAGAATTTCTTCGGCAAAATATGTTGATAGTTTATTTGCCAGGCCGACTGAGGAGGTTTGTTCATGGATTAAAACAGGAATTCCAAAAAGCCAGGATGCAAAAACAACCGGGAAAGCGGCAAACCCGCCAAAAGACAATGTCACCTCCGGCCTTATTTTTAAAATATAATAAACCGCTTGAGTAAAGCCCACGGAAAGCTTTAAAAAATATGATTTAGCTTTAATTTCCGAAAATACTTTAAGTTCAAGCCCGTCTACTTTTTTTCCTTCCAAGGCAAATCGTGATCCGATCCAAGCGATATCTATCCCATCCTTTCCGTACTTTCTTATAAGTTCTTCAATAACCGAAATTGCAGTTGTTGCCGCATGACCTCCTGTTAGAAGTATTTTTTTCATTGTTTGGATATATTAAGAAGTATACCAGTTGCAAACATTATCATGATCAGAGAGGACCCTCCGTAAGAAATAAAAGGAAGGGGAATTCCCGTTAAGGGAACAAGCGCCGTCATTGAAGCGATGTTTAATATGGTCTGAATTCCTATCCAAGACGCAATTCCCAAAGCCAAATACCTTGAAAAATCGTCAGGTGCATATTTTGAAATTCTTAAGGCCCTAAAAACATAAAAACCCAGCAGAAAAATTAGTCCTAATGCACCTATAAAACCAATTTCTTCAGCAATTACCGCAAAGATTGAATCGGTTGCAGCTTCCGGTAAAAAAAGAAACTTTTGGCGGGATGCACCGAGTCCGACTCCAAATAAGCCTCCGGAACCTAGGCCCAAAAGAATTTGCCTGATATGATACGATTTGCCTAAAGGGTCTGACGCAGTTTGAAAATAAGTAAGAAGCCTATCTCTTCTATAAGGTGAAATATAAATAAGTCCCAAGACCCCTAAAAACCCTAAGACCCCTAACCCCCCAAAATGCAAAAGATTAATTTGAGATGCAAAAATCTGAATGGCTCCGGTCAGAACAATCACCATCGTTGTTCCCAAATCAGGTTCAAGCATAATTAAAAAAGAAACTAATACCAAAGGAAGAAAATATAATATTGAAGATACTCTTTTAGACATAAACTTAGCCAAATAAAGAATTAAACCAAACTTTGCAAACTCTGACGGTTGAAAAAAGACAGAACCTATGGAAATCCAACGTCTGGCTCCAAGAAGCTTAACTCCAATACCCGGAATTAAAACTAAAACCAAAGAAACTAAAACAAAGAAAAAAAGAGGAGTTGCCAGCTTCTGCCAAAATCTATAATTTACCCTGGAAGAAACTAAAAGTGCGACAAATCCTACGAAACTCCAAACTAATTGACTTTTAAAAAGATGGAATTTATCTCCAAAAACATTTAAAGATTGAGGAGCCGAAGCGTCCAAAACAGCAATCAGGCCAATGATAACTAATAAAATTGCTGCAATGAAAAGTTTTTTGTCAATTCTCTGTTTTTGCTTTCTTAATCTCAACCTTTTCACAGATTAAGTATATATCAAATCGTGGCCAACCAGAATAAATCCCACCTCGGGAGTGGATTACTATTGCCACCTCGGGATAAAGTACACCTCCGATGTGTACTTGAGTGTACTTGACCATCAAATCGTAGTCAGCCAAAGGCCGAAGATGGCAAAGATTACACCTGCCAGCCAGGCACGCATGACAATCTTTGGCTCCTCCCAACCAATTGCTAAAAATGTGTGGTGAATTGGAGCAAGCGGAAAAATTCCTCTTTTAAATAACTTTCTGCCGATAATTTGTATTAACGACGAAGCAATCTCGATAACAAATATTCCACCGATCACCACAACCGCAATAATCTTTCCCGTCAAAAGCCCAATTACCGCCAGCATGGCGCCAAAAGCGAGTGCTCCCCCGTCACCGAGAAAAAGTCTTGCCGGCCAAACGTTAAAGTAAAGATAGGCAATCAAAGCCCCAAGCCAAAGAGCTATAAACATTGAAAGAGGGGTATCAAGCATTCCGGCAGAAATTACTATAAAGGCAATTAGGCAGATCATTAAAAGTCCGCAAGAAAGGCCGTCTAAACCGTCCGTAATATTAAATGCATTGGTAAAGGAGACTATGACAAAAGCAGCAAACGGCACATACCAAAACCCCAAATCAAGAAGCTTGCCAAAAAGAGGAATATAAAGAATGTGAACTCCCAGATTCTTGTATATCAAATATCCGACAATAAATCCCAGGATCCACTGAATAATAAACTTCTGTCTTCTGGTCATACCGAAAGCAAGCCCCAAAACCCCCCTTACGGGACGCCCGAATGTTTTAATTAGGTCATCAACTCCCCCCAAAATTCCGAATGAAATAAAAGTAAAAAAGATTATAAACAGTTCTTCTCTTAATTTATAGGCAGTTTGAATAAATACGCCCATTCTCGAGGAAATTGGGAAAAGTATTGCAAAAAGAATTGTGACAATAGCTATAAGGAGTACTCCGCCCCCAACAGGAGTCCCCGCTTTTATATCATGAAGTCTATCAAAAAGAGGGACTTTCCCGTTTTTCGGAGCCTCTCTTCTTCTTGTAAGCTTGTATTTATACAAAAGATTAATAAAAGGAACAACGAGGATGGAGGTTACAAGAAAGGAAAAAATAATAAGTCCCAAAATAAGCGGCATGAATCTGGTAGCTTCCATAAAGTTATTATTAATATTAATTATAACCTATTTACAACCTCATCCAAACCAATTGATCTTGAACCCTTAATAAGTATCGCCCAATCTTTATTTAAAAATGGTCTAAGGTGTTTATTAACCTCATTTTTTGAAGCTAACCACAAAACATTCTCTTTGCCTATACTTTTTCGTGATTCCCCGATCATATACTTTGAAGCCTTTCCAACACCTATTATAAAATCTGTTCCAATTTCAACTATTCTTTTTCCCAACTTAATATGTTCTTCTTTTTCTAATTTTCCAAGCTCGAGCATATCTCCCATAATAATAAGTTTTTTTCTATTTCCGGCAATTTCTTTAAAGGCTATTAATGCTTCATTTGCGGCGAAGGGATTATTGTTATATGAATCATCAACTATTAATGCATGTGATTTATGCGTAAATATTTTCATTCTATGCTCTTCGATATGGGTATCTTTTAAACCTTTAATAATTTTCTCCACCCCAACCCCTAAAACAAAAGCGGCTGATGACGCAGCTAAGGCATTTGCGACAAAATGCTTCCCGTATATGGGAATTACGGCTTTACAACTAATC
>Ga0100387_10004118_pt1 | contig 12029 bp, 8 predicted proteins | sample CryGeymeta201511_FD_81547 | JGI IMG/M metagenome (GOLD analysis project Ga0100387, IMG submission 81547) | Groundwater microbial communities from Crystal Geyser aquifers in Utah, USA - Crystal Geyser metaG 2015-11 | ecosystem: Environmental > Aquatic > Deep subsurface > Groundwater | place: USA... | reverse complement strand
GAAAAAAGGTTCTGAGCGAAGCGAGGGTTCTTATTTCGAGCGAAGCGAGAAAAAAGGTTCTGAGCGAAGCGAGGGTTCTTATTTCGAGCGAAGCGAGAAAAAAGGTTCTGGAGCGAAGCGAACAGGTTCTTATATTAAAAAACATCCGAAGATTAAAGAAGTAATTATTTCTGGCGGAGATCCCTTAACTCAACCAGAAATTTTAGGAAAGTTTCTTAAAAAAATTATTCTTTTAAAACAAATTAAGGTGATTAGAATTGGCACGCGACTAATGGTTAGCAATCCAAAACAAATCAACAGTAATATTTTAAGGGTTTTACAATTAGTCAAAAAACAATCTCTGTATTTATTGCTCCATTTTGAGCATCCTGATGAATTAACTTTAAAAACTAAGAAAGCTATCAAAAAATTACACTCTACAGGAGCAATCTTATTATCGCAATCAGTTTTTTTAAAAGGAATTAATGATAAAGTAAGCGTTTTAGAAAAACTGTTTGAAGAATTAACAGCTTTAGGAGTAAGGCCTTATTATATTCTTCATAATGACGAACCAGAAGGAACTAAACATTTTACCGTTGATTTCAAAAAAGAGATAAAAATTATGACTGAACTTCGTCAAAGATTAAGCGGTTTAGCTTGTCCAATGTATGTTTATGATGATCCTAATGGAAAATGTAAAGTACCAATTCCTTTGGATTTTGATTATTCTTTTATTCACCCGCCCAAATTTTGTTTCACAAAACTTAGGCGGGTAAAAAAGAAAAACGGCTTTTAGGCCGTTTTTTTAAGGTAATTTTAAGAGCGAACCCTTTTCTCTTGAGCGACATTATGGAGCCAAAACTTTAGAGCGAGGAGAATATATTACCTTGAGAAACGCTCAAGCGACGAGTGGGCAGGGTTGGCGCCGAAGGCGCCAGAACGAGGAGCTTGCGCGAGTCTAAAATCCTCGCTGGGGATTTTAGACGTTTTCGAAAGGCAATATATTTCTCCGAGTGAGCTGTGCCCAGGGTGGGACTCGAACCCACACGGCTCAGAGAGCCAGCAGTTTTTGAGACTGCTCTGTCTACCAAGTTCCAGCACCTAGGCAATTGAGTATACAGTATTGAGTATACATTATTGTGTATGTAAAATTCAAGAAGCAGAATTGTAGAAATAAATAGAATTTTATATAAATTTACCCCGCACCTTTTGAAGATTGATTTCATCAAAGATATGTCTTCGGTATTTATCTTTAAAAGGTGCGGGGTTTATAGTATAATAATATTAATGGCGGAAATTATTGCGATTTGCAACCAAAAAGGAGGAGTAGGAAAATGTCTGGCGCCTGAAACACCAGTGGTTTTATCTTCAGGAGAAATTATGTCTATTGAGCAGTTATTCCACCAGCATTATGATGACTATGCCGGAAAAGATTATCAACGGCAGGATGATTTATTCATAAAACCAAAAGAAAAATTAGAGGTTTTTTCTTTTAATCGGGGACTGAAATTGGTAAAGAGCAAAGTAGATTACTTATATCGTGGTAAAACTAATAAACTATATAAGATAAAAACAAATAAAGGGAAATTGGTAAAAGTTACAGCTGAACATCCTTTTTTAACTTTGCGCGATGATAAATTAATGTGGCTTAAGGCAGGGGAGATGGAAAAAGATGATTTTATCGGCGTTCCTCGACAACTAATTTTTCCTTTTCGCAAAAAAAATATTGAGATAATTCCTTATTTTTCAGAAAGGATATATATTAAGATAAATGATAAATCCTTAATTCAGAAACACCTTAGAGAAATTTTGCTTCATCCTTCTGATGTTAGAAATAAAATACTTCTTTCTTTATTAGAGAGAAAGGAAATGACAGCATATGATTTATACAAAATAAAAAATAAACCCTGTGTTTTTGCTCATTTACAAAAGTTATTAAAGTTAAGAATTGTTAAGAGAGAAAAGGTTGATAGATCCTATATCTATTCTTTACACATAGAACACTTAGTTGATTATTTATTTTACCAAGGATTTTCTATAAAAGTGTTTCAACAATTGGGTTGGTCAAAAGGAATAATTCGGGAATTTGTATATTACAATAAATCTTTCCATTTCTCTCTTCCTATAAAACCAATCTTTTTTCTTGACAAAGACATGGCTGAGTTTTTAGCCATTATTTTAGCCGAAGGATATTTAGGACCTTCCCGAATTGTTCTTTGTAATACTTCAAGTAATATAATTAAAGCGTTTATTTCTCATTGCAAAAAGTTAGGCTTACCTTATAAAAAAGAGAAAATAGACAATCAGTGGATAGTAAATGTTTCCAAGGCAGGCACATTAATGAAGATTCTTTATGATGTTTTTGAAGTGCCAGTTAGAGGACTATTAAAATCATCGCAAGTTAAAATTCCCAATAGAATCTTAGAATCACCAAAAAATGTTTTAACTGCTTATTTAGCCGTATATATAGATTGTGAGGGCTATATAGCTAAAGACAGATCTCTTTTAGAGATAACTAGTGCTAGCCGAGAGAATATTATTAGATTACAATATGCTTTCTTGAAATTTGGTATTAATGCCACTATCAAAAGCGCAATTAAGTCAGCCAGTAATTCACTGCATCCAAAAAAAAGAGTTTATTATACTCTTACTATCAGCGGCTCCAATTACTTGAAAATAATTTTACAAATTTTTCCAATTAAAAGTAAAAGCAAAAGTAAAAGATTACGAAGTATTTGTCAATTAAAACATAATACTAACACTGATATTATCCCGATCAATAATTTATTAAAAGGAGTAAGGAAAAGATTTGGTTTGTTGCAAAAAGAATTAGGCTGCCAAGGAACGATTACAGATTACGAAGACAATAGTAATTATATTTCTCGCGAGTCTTTAAAAGATATCCTTTTGAGGATTAAAAAGAATTCTTCTGTAAATAAAAACGATAAGGAATTAACTTTTTTGTCTTTATTAAGCCGATCTGATTTATTTTGGGAAAGAATCGCCGATATAAAAAAGATTGATTATAAAGGGTATGTTTATGATTTAAATATTGATAAAAATCATAATTTTATTGCTGGTCAAGGGGCTTTTGTTGTGCATAATACTACCACAGCGATAAACTTGGGAGCTTATTTAGCTGCCTATGGAAAAAAGACATTGGTAGTTGATTTTGACGCTCAGGCTAACGCTACATCTGGTTTAGGTTTTGATTATAAAAAACTGCAAAAGACAGTTTATAACAATTTAATATCTGATTATCCTCCAAAAGAGACTATTTACAAGACATCAATTTTTGGTTTAAATATTCTTCCTGCTTCACCAGATCTAATTGGCGCACAAGTGGAATTAAGCCGTTTTCCAAACAAGGAATTTAGATTATATCAAACACTTTCTTCAATTAAAGAATATTATGATTATATTTTAATAGATTTACCTCCTTCGTTAGGCGTGCTGACAGTTAATGGCTTAGTGGCAGCTGATCAAGTTTTAATCCCTATTCAAACTGAATTTTTTGCTTTAGATGGCCTCTCGCAATTGATTAATACCATTGATTTAATTAGGAGAAACTTGGACAAAGATTTAAAAATTTTAGGCGCAGTTTTAACCTTATATGATAGACGAAATAGATTAGATAGATCAGTGGCTAAAAATATTCTTCGTCACTTTCCAGGATATGTTTTTAATGTTATTATTCCGAGAAATATTTCTTTAGCTGAAGCGCCAAGTTTTGGCCAATCAATTTTGCAATATAATCCTCATTCTGAAGGGGCAAGAGCTTATAGGCAATTAGCAGAAGAAGTGATTAAACGACTGGAAACATGAGTAATCAATCTTTCGACAAACTCAAGATTGACCCTGAGCAAAGCCGAACGGGTCAATCTTTCGACAAACTCAAGATTGACCCTGAGCAAAGCCGAACGGGTCAATCTTTAGGTCAAGGATTAAATGCCTTGATTCCCCCAAAAAAACTTTACCCTGAGCAGTTCGGCCCTGAGCTCACTGCCGAAGGGCAAAGCCGAAGGGATCAGAATTCTTCTCAATTAGAAGAAAGAATTAACCATAAGGTCAATGAGAGTGTGTCTCATTTTCCTTCCGATTTAATTGCTCAGAAACCCTTAGAAAATTTAAGAGAAGATTTTAAAGAAGATTTTAAAGCGGAAATAACTCCAGAGCAAACAAAAGGACAATCCTTCGATAAACTCAGGATTAACCCTGAGCGAAGTCGAACGGGACAATCCTTTGATAAACTCAGGATTAACCCTGAGCGAAGTCGAACGGGACAATCCTTTCAAGAAACTTTTCCTCAGGGAAAGCCAAAACTCGTTGAAGAAAAAGTATTTCAAATTGAGACTGAAAAAATTAAACCCAACCCTTATCAGCCGAGGCATCTTTTTGCTGAAGATTCTTTAAGGGAATTAGCCGATTCAATTAGGGAGTTTGGTATTTTACAACCCTTAATTGTTACTAGAGTAGAAAAAGAAACAGAGAAGGGCGCTGAAGTTGAATACCAATTAATCGCTGGAGAAAGGCGATTAATGGCAGCCAAAATGATTGGTTTACCAACTGTTCCAGTAATTATCAGAAGGCCTTTAGAGGAACAAAAAAAGTTAGAGATGGCTTTGATTGAAAATATCCAAAGAGAAGATTTAAGGGTCATCAGTAAAGCTAAGGCTTTTGAGCGTTTAATCAATGAATTTAGTTTGACCCAGCAGGAATTAGCCAGCCGCCTTGGAAAAAGCAGGGAAGTGATTGCCAATACCTTGCGCCTTTTGCAACTTCCTCTGGAAATTCAAAAAGCCATAGAAGAAGGATTAATTAATGAAGGTCATGCTCGAGCCATTCTACTTTTGAATAATCCAGAGAAAAGAAAATTATTTTTCAAGGAAATTATATCAAAAAATCTCTCTGGCAGAGAGGCTATGGATTTAGCTCAAAGATATCTGACCTTAGATGGGAAAACAAATAATTTTTCTCAAAAAAGAAGACAAAATCTTTCTGCTGATCCCCAGGATTTAGAATGGAAGGAAAAATTGGAAGAGTATTTTCAAATGCCAGTTTTCATTAAGAAAAAAGGCGAGAGGGGAGCGATTGAAATTAAATTCTTTACTGAAAAGGATTTTGATACGATTTTAAAGAAGCTTTTTCCTTCTTAAAATTTCTTCAATTCTCTTTTTCGTTTCTGACATTTTGACAAACTCTAACCAAGATGATGAGGGCAATTTTCCTTTTTGGGTAAGGATTTCTACTACTTCTCCGGATTTAAGGTTATAATTTAAAGGCACTAATTTACCATTCGCTTTGGCGCCAGCAGCCTGGTTGCCGATTTCTGTATGCACTTGATAGGCAAAATCAATAGGTGTGGCTCCTTCTGGCAAATCGATAATATCTCCTTTGGGAGTCAGGACAAAAATTCTATCTTTGAAAAAATCTACTTTCAATGATTCTAAAAATTGTTGAGAATTATAAAATCTTTTTTGCCACTCTTGAAGTTGTTTAATCCAATAAAAATTTTTAGGCGGAATAAAAGTTTTTTTCTTCTTGTAACCTTTTGTTTCCTTAATAGCCCCATAAACCCAATGAGCAGCAATACCCCATTCTGCTTCTTCATCCATTTCTTTGGTTCTAATTTGAATTTCTACCATTCTCCCGTTTTCAGCAAAAACTGTGGTATGTAGACTTTGATAGCCATTAGGTTTTGGCAAAGCAATGTAATCTTTAAATCTTTGAGGCACTGGTTTCCACATTTGGTGAATAATGCCTAAAGCTGCATAGCAATCCTCAGTTTTTGGCATAATAATTCTCATAGCCACTAAGTCGTGGACTCTTTTAATATCCATGTCTTCTTTTTGCAATTTTCTCCAGATACTATAAAGATGCTTAGCCCGATATTTTATTTTTAGGGGCAAAAGATTATTCTTTTTTAATTGTTCTTCCACTAGGGGGACAATTGTTTTAAGGTAATTTTCCAATTCTTCTCTTTTCCTACCGACAATTTTCCTGGTTAATTTATATTTCTCAGGATAAACATAAGGGAAAGCCAAATCCTCTAATTGAGCGCCAATATCTGTTAGACCTAATCTATAAGCCAAGGGAGCGAAGATTTCTAAACTTTCTGAAGCTTTTCTTTTTTGTTTTTCTAAATCAAACACCCAAAAGCTTTTCATATTATCTAAGCGATCAGCTAATTTAATTAGAATCACTCTTAAATCTTTAGCCATAGCTAAAATCATATTGCGAAAGTTTTCTTTTTCAGAATCTGTTTCTTTTTTTTCTTGATCCTTAATATATTTAATCTTACTGATTTTTGTTAATGATTGAACCAAAAAAGCCACTTCCTCGTTAAATTCTGATTTTATTGTTTGGAGAGAAAATTCCGTATCTTCAACAACATCATGAAGAAGCCCGGCAATAATAGCATCAACGCCTGATTTCATTTGGCTTAAAATTAAAGCCACTCTTAAGGGATGGTTGATAAATGGTTCGCCAGTTTTTCTTAGTTGCCCTTTGTGGGATTCTTCGGCAAAAAGAAAAGCTTTTTCCAATAAGTCTTTTTCTTTATCTGAGATAATATCTTCGAGGTTATCAATTATCTGAGCTTTTAGGGATTTCATAATCGCATTTTTTGTTAGAGCATTTGATTTTGGTTTTAGCTTCTAAAAGATAGCTTTTACATTTTGGACAATTTTCTCCAGTAGGTTTTAAAGAAGAAGTAAAATCACAATCTGGCCAACGAGAACAAGCATAAAACATTTTTCCTCTTTTATTTCTTTTTTTCACTACTTCACCTTGCTGACATTTTGGGCATTTGATATTTAATTTTTCATTATTGTTGAGAGATCTGGTATAAGTGCATTTTGGCCAATCAGAACAACTGATAAATTTACCGTATTTACCCCAACGAATAATTAACGATTTGCCACATAAAGGGCATTTTTCATCAAGTTGTATAATCGGGGAAACCTCTTCTTTTGAGACCTCATCATATTTATTTATCAGATTCTTTTTGAAGGGAAGATAGAAATCTTCAATGGCTTTCTGCCAGATTAATTTACCTTGGGCAATTTCGTCTAATTTTTCTTCTATTTGGGAAGTAAATTGATAATCAACAATGTTTTTAAAATGTTTGGCGAGAATATCATTAACAAGAAAACCAATTTCTGTTGGGGCTAAAGCTTTATTTTCATCTCTTAAAATATAACCTCTTTCTTGAAGAACAGAAATAATTGGGGCATAAGTAGAGGGCCGACCAATTCCATAAGCCTCTAAAGTTTTGACTAAGGTTGCGTCATTATAACGAGGAGGCGGTTGGGTAAAATGCTGCTTGATAAGAATTTCATTGATTTTAATTTCTTCTTTTAGAGTAAAATGAGGGAAAATATCCATTAATTCTGGCAATTTTTGATATTGATAAATTTTTAAGAATCCGTCAAACACTAAATGATAAAAATGAGCTTGAAAAAGATACTGGTTTTTTTCACCTTGGACTTCAATAAAAAGAGAGTTTTTTTCTAAAAGAGTTTCTGGCATTTGACTGGCTAAAAATCTCGACCAAATTAAATGATAAAGTTTAAATTCGTCTTTAGAAAGATATTTTTGAATTTTATTTGGTTCAAGATAAGGATCAGTTGGCCGAATAGCTTCATGAGCTTCTTGGGCTAATTTTGATTTTGATTTAAAAACTCTTGGTTCTTTCAAGGCATACTTTGCTCCATAATCTTTTTCTAAAAATTCTTTTGCGTTTTGAAGAGCTAAAGAAGATAGGTTTAAGGAATCAGTTCTCATATAAGTGATCAAACCTTGAGAACCATTGCCTAAATCTTTTCCTTCATATAAAGACTGAGCAAGAAACATTGTTTTTTTAGCAGGGAAGCGAAAAGCTTGCCAAGCTGTTTGCTGTAAAGTGCTGGTAGTAAAAGGCGGCAAAGGATATTTTTTATTCTGACTGGTTTTAATATCTGTGATAAATCCTGTTTTACTTCCCAACTCAGTTTTAATGTTTTCTACCTCATCTTTGTTTTTGATACCCGGGCTAGGCAAAGATTTATTATTGATTTTCCATAAATCAGCTTCAAATTTGATCCTTCGACTATGCTCAGGACAGGCTTTTTCATTTTGGTCTTTGATTTTTTGCATCAAAGCAGAAATTGTGAAATACTCTTCCTGTTTGAAGGCCTCTCTTTCTTTTTCTCTTTCGATAATTAATCTTAAAGCCGGAGATTGGACTCGACCAGCAGATAAACCTCGAAAGACTTTTTTCCATAAAAAAGGAGATAATTCATAACCAACTAATCTATCTAAAATTCGGCGTCCTTGTTGGGCATTGACCAAATCCATATTTATTTCCCTGGGATTTTTTAAAGCTTCTTCAATGGCTGGTTTTGTAATTTCATGAAAAACCATTCTTTTAGGCTCATTAGCTAAATTAAGAATTTGAGTTAAGTGCCAAGCAATAGCTTCTCCTTCCCTGTCCTCATCAGTAGCTAAAATAATTTCTTTCGCTTCTTTGGCTATTTTTTTAAGTTCATTGACTTTCTTCTGGGATTTTTTGGGAATAAGATAAGTGGGGGTAAATTGATTCTCGACATCAATTCCTAATTTAGATTTCGGTAAATCTCTGACATGCCCATAAGAAGCGATAACTTCAAAATCGTCGCCTAAAAAGTGACTAATAGTGTTTGCTTTAACTGGACTTTCTACTATAACTAAACGCATATTGTTTATTATTAATTTTTTTCATTTGTGTTATCATAGCGCGTTTTGATAAATTAAATTTTCTTTTAAGATATACATTAGCACCGCTATAAAGATATTCTATAAGAGTCTTAGCTGAATTACATCGGTAAGCAATATTAAAAAGATATCTATTGTTTTTTGATTTTGTTAGTCGATTAAGTTTGGAGTAAATATCGAACTTTAAAAGGAAGTGTTCTCGAATAAAAGTAATGGTTTGTTTGCCTCCGTAGATACTTAATGTTGGATACCCTCGTTTATCAAAATTAATACTTCCGTCACCGTCTACTATACCACGAATAAAATCACGAACATGCTTTGAAGGGATATTTGAAATGTTCTCACGCAAACTTTTTCGGTAACAAATACCAAGATTTTTCAAATCACTAACAATTTTTTGACTAGTAATACATAAATGAGTTGCATTTTTATAATAAGAAATTTTATGTTTAGAAGAAAGTTCTCGTTTTATTTTTTGTAAAATATCTATATCTTGTTTTTGAACACCAAATTTTAGAGCATCACTGTAGCCTTTGTAAGTACCTTTAATAATACAGCCATCAGCTAAAATAAAGCCAAGAATATAAGCCATATTTGGGGACCATTTTTTAAAGTACCTTTCATTAACTTCTACTCTTGGTTTGTTTGTATTCCTTTGTAAATTTAACCTTTCTCCTTGAGCTAAAATTGCAATCCACGATCTTTGTGGCAATAATCTTAAAAGTTTTTCTTCCGAAGTTTCTGTAAAATACTTATACAGTATATTATTTTCTTTCGATTGCCATAATTTTGCGGATGACAAACCAAGACTTAAAGCTTTTGCAACAATTGTAGACTTAATACGATGAGGAAATTTCTTTACTAAGTGTTTAACTTTTACCGTTGGATATAGTTTTATAAGGAGATCAATTTCTTTATTAGACCAACGTCTTATTTTTCTTGGATAACTCATACTCAATAACTATTATTTTGTTGGTGATTCAACAATGATTAAATTCTTCATCTCTAAATTTTTGAGTAACGGTCTCCTTCTAAATGTTTTATCAATCCTTTTAGTTCTAAAGAGGCGAGACCTATTAATACTTCTGTTGTCTTATGATTAGCTTTTTCAATAATTTTGTCAACAAGAAGCGGTTCGCTTGTCTCTAAAGTTTCATAGATTTCTTTTTCTAATTGGCTATCAAAATGATTGTCTCTTGTTTTTAAGGTTTGAGAAGTTGTTGAGATTTCAAGATGATATTCTTCTAAAATATCTTCTGTTTGAGAAATTAATTTAGCTCCTATTTTAATCAGGTTATTAGGACCAAGAGAATTTTTATTAAAGATAGAGCCGGGCACAGCAAAAACATCTCGATTTTGCTCCAAAGCAAAATTAGCCGTAATTAAGGCCCCGCTTTTTTCCGGAGCTTCAATCACCAAAGTCGCTGGCGATAAACCGCTAATGATTCTGTTGCGCCAAGGGAAATGATGTTTTAAAGGAGGAGTGCCTAAAGGATATTCGCTGATAAGAGTGCCATTTTGGATAATCTTTTGGCTTAGAGATTTATTAATGGCAGGAAAAATTCTATCCAAGCCACTGCCTAAAACAGCAATAGTTTTGCCTCCTTCATCTAAAGCAATTTTGTGGCTCAAAGTATCTGCTCCTAAAGCTAAGCCGCTAATAATGACAAAATGATAAGGAATTAAATCTTTAAGCAGTTTTTCTATTGCCAATTTGCCATAAGAACTGATTTTTCTCGTGCCAACAACTGAAAGAAAATAAGAACCTTCTTCGCTTTGCTCAGAAGAACCTTTTTTCTCGCTTCGCTCGAAATTGGAATTTTTTGGCAATTCGCCTTTAAGATATAATCCTAAGGGCGGATAAGGGATTTCTTTTAAAAGAAGGGGATATTCTTGATCTTTTAAGGTAATGAATTTAATTTGGTGTTGTTCTAATTTTTCCCATTCTTTGAAAGGATCTAAGGGAGAGTTTTGTTTTCGTGTTAAATCATTAAAAGCTTCTTCTAAAGAATGGTATTGAGTTACCATTTGAGGTAATTTCAAAAAATTCTCTCGAAAGAGCAAATTTAAAGCATTAAGATATATTTTTTCTTCTTCAGGCCGGTGGGGCATAGGATATTTTAATTTTAAAGGATATTTGGTATAATGAAGCAAAGCTTCAATTTATCAAATCATAGATTTGTTATAATATCAAGAGGATTGATTTATGGAAGGTTTTAGAAAAAAATTAATTTTTTTACTGATTCTTAGCTTAAGTCTCTTTTTAGTTTCCGGTCTTTTATTGTTATTTTCTATTAGAAATATTAATAAGAAAGTTGAAGAGGCTAATAATTATCAACAGGAACTCACTCGACGAGGGGCAATATTGGATAGAATTCAAAGTTTAGAGAGAGAAACTCAGAAAGCTGATCTCTATTCAAATTCTTTAAATAACGCTTTGCCAAATGAAACCGAAGTCATTGCCCTTGAAAGTAAATTAAAAAATCTAGCTTCTTTATATAATCTCAATAATTTGAGTTTTCGCTTTGGTACTTTAAATTTGTCTCAAGATAACGAACCAAAAAGCTATAGTTTTAATTTAATAGTTGATGGTCGCTTAGAAGCTTTAACTAATTGGTTGGCTGCTTTTCAAAAATTACCCTACAGTTTCCATTTAGAGCAAATAGAAATTACTCAAACTTCTCCTTCAAGTTCTCAAACAGTCGCGGCTTACAATATTAAAATTTTAGGTAGAGTTTATTTACGTTAAATTATGGCAGTCAAACCAAGAAGGAAAATTAATAAAAAAGAATTCATTTTGCTAGGAATGGGTATAACAGTAATAGCCTTTTCTTTATTTTTAATTATTTATTGTTTGATTTTTTTGATTAAAAATATTAATTTGATGCTTAAAGCTCCATCTACTTCTGGCAACGAAACCCATTTTAATCTTTCTGGAGCAGAAAAATTGTTTTCCGACATTACACACTAAAATCTTGGGTGTGTAGTTCAGTGGTAGAACGCCATTCTGACCTGCCCGCCGAACAAACCGAAATTTTGGGCATGTAGTTCAGTGGTAGAACGCCATTCTGATAAAATGGAGGTCGTAGGTTCGATCCCTACCATGCCCACCCCGTTAAACGTGGTGCAGGCACGTTAAACGTGCCCACAAAATCTGGGGATGTAGCTCAGCGGTAGAGCACCGCTTTTGCATAGCGGGGGTCAGGGGTTCAAATCCCCTCATCTCCACATTTCGCAACTTGTCAAATTTTGTGATGTGAGTTGTTGCCTCGCCCCTCGTTTCGCTCGGGGCTCGGCAAGAATTTTTGACTTTATTT
>Ga0100387_10004108_pt1 | contig 12051 bp, 14 predicted proteins | sample CryGeymeta201511_FD_81547 | JGI IMG/M metagenome (GOLD analysis project Ga0100387, IMG submission 81547) | Groundwater microbial communities from Crystal Geyser aquifers in Utah, USA - Crystal Geyser metaG 2015-11 | ecosystem: Environmental > Aquatic > Deep subsurface > Groundwater | place... | reverse complement strand
TTGTACTTTCCTCGGCGACAAAAGGCTCCGCGCCGTATAAAAACATCGTCACGCACGGTTTTGTGACAGACGGCGAAGGCCGCAAAATGTCAAAATCACAGGGTAATGTCATAACGCCTCAGGAGATAATAGACAAAAGCGGCGCTGACATCCTCAGAATCTGGACGGCTTCCCAGAATTACGCCGGAGATCTGCGGCTTTCGGACGAGATACTGAAATCCTGCACGGATTATTACAGGAAAATACGCAACACCTTCCGGTTCATGCTGGGAAACCTGCACGGCTGGACACCTGACATACAGACGCCGAAAGACAAAATGACCGCTATTGACCTCTACATACTCAGCAGAATGGAAGCCGTGAAAAAAGAAGCCCGTGAAGATTATGATAACTACAACCTTGCGGGCGCTTTCCACCGCCTCTTTGATTTTATCAACCTTGAACTCTCATCTTTCTATCTGGACATAATCAAGGACAGGCTCTACACGCTGGGCGAGGACTGGCCCGAGAGACGCAGTTCGCAGAGCGCTCTCTGGGAATTGCTCAAAAACCTGACGCTGCTTTTCGCGCCCGTCATCTCCCACACTTCGGAAGAAGTGCTCCAGACGGCGAAAGAGGAAATAGACGGCTCTTTGCCGGACAGCGTTTTCCTTATGGAAATACCGGAAGAAAAATTCGTCATACCTGAAAAAAGAGAGGGGGAATGGCGTGAGCTCCTCAAAATAAGGGAAAGCGTTTTGAAGGCCATAGAAAAGGCCCGCGGCGGCGGCCGGATAGGAAACGCCCTGGAAGCAGGCGCCACGGGGAACGGTGATTTTGATAAGGCCCTCGGCGCTTTCAGCGTAGACGAAGTCAAGGAAATATTCCTCATATCTCAGATCGGCGAGTCGGAAGGAAAAGAAATACTGGCCGAACATGCGGAAAACGGCTTGACGGTTAAAATATACCGCGCGGACGGCTCAAAATGCGGCCGCTGCTGGAGAATCACTCCGGACAATTCTGACGGTTTATGCGGAAGATGCGCTCAAATTGAAAAAGAAAATGTTGAAGCCGCTCTCTAAAAAAACTTTCATCTTCGTAGCTCTCGCCGGTTTTGTTCTTGACCGGCTGTCAAAATTCGTAATCAGGGAAAACTTCTGGCTGGGCGAATACCGCGCGGTGCTCGGAAATTTTTTCCGCCTGACCCGCATCAGCAACACCGGCATAGCTTTCGGTATGGCGCGGGGAAATAATTTGTTTTTCCTTGCCCTGAGTCTTATCATCCTCGCGATGATGCTCTATTTTTTTGTACAAAAGGCCGACGAACACGAACTTCTGCCGCTGACTCTTATCATATCCGGAGCCGCGGGCAACATTTACGACCGCGTCTTTTACGGGAGCGTCTGCGATTTTCTGGAATTCAATCTCGGGTTTGCGCCCTTCAACCCCTGGCCCATCTTCAATATCGCCGACAGCATGGTCGTGGCCGGCGGAATCATCCTCTTCTATATAGAATTTATCCGCAAAAAAACTTAATGCAGCGGCGGCATTGTTATGCCGCTCACAAAGGCGAATAACAATTCGCCCGCTACTGCCGTCACACCATTAGCCGCCGCGTACTCAATGTAGCGGCGGCATTGCTATGCCGCTCACAAAGGCGAATAACAATTCGCCCGCTACTATTTGATTCCCGCAAACACCCTATTAAGTTCATTAATCGTTTTGCCCATCTTAAAAGATTTCTGTTCTTTAAGCGTCAGCACCGGCAATAATTCATCACTTACCCTTGACATCATTTCATCAATTTCCCTGTCTGTTCTGCCAAGATTGACCCGATATCCGCTCAATTGCGAAGAAAAGCCGTCTTCTTTGAGCTTTTTTTTGAAAAGCTCAAGCACTTCTTTGTCATTAAAATTAAACTCACTTTTCAAAAGATAGCCTAAATCATAAAAATCCCTTCCCGCAATAATCTTCCTTGTGGCGGACGCCCTGAGTTTCTCGGCGACCAATTCTTTCAGAGCAAGACAGTTTACCGTGCCGGCGTCCAAAAGACACTCCCGTGTAAATGGATGAAGAAACTTGTGTTTCACTTTTTTTGCTTGCGCCGGTAAAAGCGGATTAAACCTCAAACCAATTTCGAGTTTAATTGATTCCTCTTTATTCAGCACAACGGAATCATAAGCAAGATAATAAACATACTGCGTTGATTCCCTGTGCCCCGCTTTATCCAAATTCTTTATGCTCATATCATATTTTTTAAGAAAGCCCCCGATTGTCTCTTTTATCGGTTTTACGGCATTTCTTCTTATTGACCTTGTTGAATTGCTGCCGGGCAGTTTAAGAGTAAAATCCAAATCCTCGCTCAGGCGATAATACGAATAATATATTTTGCTCAGACAAGTGCCCCCCTTGAATATCAAGCTCCCGCTTAATTGACTTATGCCTGAAAGCACGACTGTAATATAATAATCCTTTTCGAGAAGCCTTAAGGGGAATCCTGTCTGAGCCGATGTTCTCTCCAGCACTTTGAGAAATTCATCTTTATCACTATGCAGCATTTTCAATTATCATCCACCTCCTGTTTATTTTTCCCTTTCTTGATTTTGAAGGATAAAGAGTAACGAGAGATGTTTTCCTCAATTGCCCGAGCAAAGGTTTGAGTATCCCGTCTTTTACACCCGCGCGTTCCAATGTAAAGCCAATTCTTTTTTTGGTTAAAATACCGGGAAATTTTACGGCATACCTGAGCAGTCTGTTAATATTTGTTTTTTTTTCCCGCACCTGATCTTTCAATATTTCTAACGCTCTTTTCAATCCGCCCACAGGTTCCGGAAAATAAATTAAATCCACAAGAGTCCTTTCCCTGTCGCTTACGATTAGTTCGGTGTCTCTTATTTTAATATTTTCCAGCCCGAACATTCTTTTTATGGGTATTTTAAGCATCCTGAACCGAACACTGCCTATTATCTTTTCCTTCTGCAGAGATGAATTAAGGATATACATCGTCTGAAAAATCTGGTTCGTAAAACCATAATAACTGTACATTGTCGAGTATCCTACATAGTAATTGCCTTTGGGAAAGAAAACCTGCGGCACAAGAAACTCGTTTATACTGCTTCCGGCGGGGCCGGCTTCAAGCGGAGAATAAAAATAAACACCTTTTTTTATTGCGGTAAATATGCCTTTTTTCCTGAGTCTGAAAAATATCTTTGACCTTACACTCCGCGGGAATTTAAAGTATTTGTCAAACTGCTCCTGCGTTATTATTGCGGTTTTTTCATAAGCGAGCCTCGCTATGACTCCTCTCTCTCTGGGACTTATGTACTGCCTTGCATTATTCTTCATCATTTTTCCTCTTTATGGAAAATACGCGAATATTTGTCAAGGGCATGCATCGCGGTGACTCAATGTAGCGGCAACATTGCCATGCCGCGCACAAAGGCGAATAGCAATTCGCCCGCTACTGCCGTCACAACATTAGCCGCCGAAACCGCTCAAATGATCCTGTTTATCTTTTGTTTTTAACATGAGCGATTAGCGGCTTCCGGCCTTTTTCCTTGAAACCGGAAATTATTTCCTCAGCGTTTTCAAAGGGAACAGACATGAAAGAAAATTTTTCCAGTATTTGAATATCCCTGATATGCTGAGATTTGATCTTCACTTTGCGCATGACGAGTTCAACAAGTTTACGAGCGTCTATCTTGTCTTTCTTGCCGAGAGCGACGAAAAGCCGCACCTTCCCGTGCTGGTCAAGCTGCTTCCTCTTTGAGGGGGCATCTTTTATTTTGCCGTAACTGTCAGGGCTGAGCTCTTCCTCAAAACAGTAACTGAGGACAGCGGCCAGTATTTTCACCGGCTCATTCTCTCCGATAAGTTTTGCCGCCCAGTCATAATACGCGGCGCCTATTTCTCCGCCCGAAACGAGCGCCATATCCCCATCTATCTTTTTCTTTTTGGCGTGAATGATGTCATTTACATTAGGTACCCGCGCCTTTTTAATATCAGTCTTGGCAAAGCGCTGGATGAACATCAGCCTCTTGTACTCGCTGGGCGTGATAAAAGTGATGGCCGTTCCCTGCTTGCCGGCCCTGCCCGTGCGTCCTATCCTGTGGACATAAGATTCGGGATCCTGCGGCAGAGAATAATTGATAACATGAGTGAGATCGCTGACATCAATCCCTCTGGCCGCCACATCCGTGGCCACAAGAATGTTCAGCTTTTTGTTCTTGAACTGGCCGAGCGTCCTTTCTCTCTGCGCCTGCGATATGTCTCCGTGGATAGCCGCCGCGTCATAGCCCCTGTCCGTCAAATGCGCCGACACGCCGTCCACATCGCTCTTTGTCCTGCAGAAGACCAGCGCGTAAAAATCATCTTCTATGTCTATTATGCGGCACAGCGCCTCAAATTTTTCATGGGATTTCACCTCAAAATATATCTGCTCCGTCAAATTGGTTATGAGATTTTCTTTCTTGACCGTGAGGAGCTCGTGTCCGTCCATATATTTGTTGGCGAGCACCCTTATTCTTGCCGGGATTGTCGCTGAAAACATAAGCGTTCTCTTGTCGGGGTTTGTGTGCCTCATGATCTCTTCCACGTCCTCAATGAATCCCATGCTGAGCATCTCGTCGGCCTCATCCAGAATCAGGTGTTCTATCTTTGCCACATTCAGCGTCTTTCTCTTGAGATGGTCTATCACCCTTCCCGGGGTGCCGACCACTATGTGCACGCCTTTTTTGAGGCTCCGTAGCTGCTGGTCTATGGACTGGCCGCCGTATATCGGCACCACCCTGATGTCCCTGCTCCCTTTGAGCGAATTTATCTCTTCCGCCACCTGAATGGCAAGCTCCCTCGTGGGAGTCAGAATCAGCGCCTGCACTTTTCTGATATCCTCCTTGACCATTTCCAGAAGCGGCAGACCGAAAGCCGCCGTTTTTCCCGTGCCGGTCTGGGCCTGCGCTATGATGTTCGTGTCGTCCCTCATCATCAGGGGTATGGTCAATATCTGAATCGGGGTCGGTTCCTCAAACCCTTTCTTATTGATCGCCTTCAGAGAGTTCTCTGAAAGGCCGAAATCCGCAAATGTTTTCTTTTCTTCCGTCTTTTCTGTCATCTTTTCTGTCATCTTTTCCCTCTTTTTCCGCCCAAATCCTATTCAGAAAGCATACACTATTCTGACTGAAAAAGATAGAGCGCCGCCGCAGACTGCTTCCGCTGTGTTGAGTTGTTGGACATTTTATTTATAAATGTCTTTTCGATGACCTAAGTCAATTATGATGACCAATAATTTGCGGTGGAATGTTTCATAAATAATACGATAGCTCCCTAACCTATATGATGAAAGGCCTTTTAGCTTACCATGAAGAAGTTTGCCAAGCGTCGGTTCTTTGGAAATGTCTTCAAACGCGGCGATAAAACGCTTGTATAAGGTTTTGTCGAATCTGTATATCTTTTCAATCTCTTTCTCAGCCAGTTTGCCTAATTCAATTTTATACACTCTCTAATCTTTTTTGCAATGCTTCCAAAGATACAGTTTTGCCGGCCATGGCGTCTTTTCTTGCATTTTTAATTCGTTTAAGGGCCGAACGGTCTTGCAGAATCTCAATGGTTTCAATAAGGCCTTCGTAATCGTCCGGACTAATCATGATTATAACAGGTTGACCGCGCTTAGTTATGGTATAGCGGTCAAGTTTCTCTGAAATTGCCATAGCAACTTTTGGGAGCTCCGGGCGCAATTCCTTTAATGTTATTGTTCGGTTCATGCATTCCTCCTTGCACTACGAGTGTACACTAATATGTATACTATGTCAAGCAGTTGCATTTTTCCAAATAATAGCCTGTCCCATTTTTGGAACGATTTAAATATGCGGGGATAATTGGTAGAATGGCTGATATGAACAATGATTCCATAACCCTCAAGCGTTTTATCAACCCCCGGAAGGGGATGCGGCTGGACACATTTCTCCAATCAAGGATAGCGGGCCACTCGCGCTCTTTCATACAGTTCCTGATAAAAACGGGCAATGTGAAAGTGAACGGTAAAAGCGAAAAAAAACATCACATCCTCAAAGGCGACGAGGAAATATCCGTCAATCTTATCGCCGACCCCGCGTCCAATGTGACGGCTGAAAAAGTGAATTTCAAGGTCCTCCACGAAGAGAAAAGTTTTCTCATAATATCCAAGCCTTCGGGAATCATCACACACCCCGCCGGAAGAAACTCATCCGGCACCCTGCTTCAGGGACTGCTCTACAAATATCCCCAGCTCAATGACTGGAAGGGCCTGGGTAAGCCCGGTCTGGTTCACAGATTGGATAAAGAAACTTCCGGACTGATGATTGTGGCGAAAACCGCCGACGCGCAGACAAATATCATGAAGCAATTCGCCGCGAGAACCGTATCAAAACACTATCTCGCCGTCTGTTGCGGTAAAGTGATATCCAGCCAGTTCATAGACGCGGCGATAAAGAGAAACGACTTCAACAGAACGGCTTTTTCGGTGGAGACTGACGGAAGAAACGCCAAAACTTACATACGCCCCGTAAAGAGCATGAAAGAAAAAACGCTTTTGCTCATAAAAATTTTTACAGGAAGAACCCACCAGATAAGGGTGCATCTCTCGCACATCGGCTATCCCGTTTCCGGCGACACCAAATACGGCGGCGAGCCGGACAAACGGATAATGCTGCACTCGTATTCAATAAGTTTCAATCATCCCGAAAGCGGCCGGCGGCTTTATTTCAGAACGGACTTTCCCGACACTTTCCGTGGCTGAATTTTTACTGTAAAAGCGGTATGCGCATATAAGACAAAACCTACAATGACAAAGCTGCCTCCGACCGACTCTGCCGCTTAAATTCTATTTCAGAATTTACCCGCCAGCGAAAGTCTGTAAGTGTCGTCGAAATCGCCGTATGGCACCCAGGCAAAGTCCAAATTATATGAGCCCATGCCCAGTCCGAAGCCGGCTGAGAAACCGTCTATGGTGTCAAAATCGTTGAGTGTCTTGTAGCCCATTCTCACGGGGAATTTAACAGCTTCAACGGGGAGCATATATTCAAAGCCTATGCTCATATTCACTTCGTTGTCTCTGGGCAAATTGAGGTCGGCGGCGACGAGCATACTGGGGGAGACTTCCACACCCATGCCGAGCTTGATAACAGAGGGCAGATTGTCCTGCTTGCTGACAAATTTCATCTTTGTTCCGAAATCTTTGAGCACAAGCGCCAGCGAGAGCGGTTTACCCGAAAAGCTCAAACCTTTTTTTATGACACCGGCGTCGGCGGCAATGGCGACATTGGATGAATCACTGCCTATCTTGGATTTCAGAGCCCTGACTGTCATACCTGCGTCCAGGCCCGCGAGTTTTTTTGCATAGCTTATACCCACGGCGCTGTCATTGGCATTGAATGTGCCTATGGGCGCGGAGCTGTCAGCTATTCTTCTCTCAAAATCATCTATGGACAGATAAGTCATGCTGAAGCCGAACACTTTACCGTTCACAGGCACAGCCGCTCCGATAAATTCTATTGAGGTGTCCTCAAACCAGTCCGTGTGCTGAGCAAACACTTCTCTCTTTTCAAGAGAGGCAAGACCCGCCGGGTTCCAGTAGAGGGCGCTCACATCCGTAAGCGCCGAGGCGGCGCCGCCCATTCCCATGGCCCGGGCGCCGATGCCTATTTTAAGAAACTGCGCTCCCGCCGTGCCGGCGTCACTTTTGCTCATCCATGCGAACGATTCGCCCGCCAGCAAAATCATACCTGCCAAAATTAAGATTTTTTTCATTTTATCCCTCCGGTAATTATCAGAATTCATACACAACCCCAGCGTCAAAATTATATGTGTCATAATCATATTTATAAACCGACTCGTAATCCTGGTTTGAGGATTGGGTAAAATAGTTGGCGGACACTTTCGCTTTCAGCTTCCCGCTCAATCTGTAAGAAGTCCCGAGCGACACAAAATGCGTTTTGTTCTTCACCTTTGAAGCGGTGTAGTCGCTGTTGGCTTTCTGCGTGAGACGGCCTTCATAATCCTTCATCCCGTATTTATAGGCGCAGCTGACCTGCAATTTATCGCCGAAAGACACGACGGGGCCGAATGAATATGAGTTGTAATCATAATAGTTGTCCACAAATTTGTATTTGGATGCGTCATAATGATCCTGATTGGAGCGGTTCACGGCGGCGCCGAAAGAGAGCCCCGCGGAAAAAACTCTGAAAAGGCGGGAATAAACCATGTCCAGCGATGATGTCCTGTCGTTTCTCTTCGTCAGAGTATAATCGCCCTGCTCATCTATGACATTCTGGTCGGGAAAATCCTTGAGCGTGAAATTCAGATTCACATCAACTATTGATTTCGCGCTCAGCTTCTTCAGCCCCCTGAAATAAATGTTAATTCCGCTGAAATCAAGTATGTTGGTGCCGGGAAAGACTTCCTGCCCGTAAAGAGCCGAGGCAAGCGAGGCGTATTCGGGAAACTTGACCTTCATTATGTCAAAAGAGCTGATGAAGGTATCCAGACCCACACAGTTTTGAACTTCATTCTCTATGCCGAGAGTGAATTTCTCAAAATCAAAAAGGCCGTCGCCCCAGTCCTCATCTGTTGTTTCCCTGAAATAATTAAACACATAGCCGGTTTTGAGCTTGAACTTGTGTTCCGGCGAAAGTTTATTGATGAGCCGCAGTGTGAAATTGTGGCTCATTGAGTCCTGATAAAGCGTGCCGCCGCCTAAAAGTTCATAGACGCTTTTGGAACCGCGGTAGTTGCCGTAATATCCCGGAAGGAGCACAACCTCGTCGCTGAATTTGACAGCGGGCACCGCGGCGATGTTAAAATTGCCGCCGGAGGCGGAACTTTCGCCCTCAAAAAAAGAAGCGCCGCCGCTGAGATTTATCTCTCCCACCGGAATGATTTCAGCCGCATAGAGCGGACTCAGTAAAACACAGGCTGATGCAACAATCAAAATTTTTTTCATCTCAATCACCCATTTTCTCCTTCGCTGTTTCAAGAATTTTCTTCATCAAAGCACAATATCCGTTTAAGGCCTCAAATATTTTTTCCGCAATTTTTCCATTGTAAATATGCACTGTCTCATTTCTATCATCTGTCATATCAAGACACATTTTGGTTTCCTTTTCATTCAGCCAGCCGATAGAAAACGCTTCGCGAAAAACAATTTTCGGGGAATTCGCAATAATACCAGCGTATTCTTTCAACACCTCTTTAAGCACTTTCCATACCGATTCAAAAGTATACTCAAATCTCTGAATTGCGGCATCTCTCATCATAAGTGAGTAAGGCTCTTTTAACACATCTTCAAATGTCTGAAACGCTTTCAGAGAATTATCAATTTTGAACCTTAGTCTGTTTTCCATAAAACGGCTTCCTTAAAAATTTCATTTCTGAATTCTTCTGACGCATCGTTCAAATTCACCACATCAACTTTCTGCGGAATATTCGAATTTTCGAATCTCTCTTTGATAAGTGAAATTTTAAATCGCACATCATCAGAATCCGGCTCAAACAAAATCCCGACATCAATATCCGACGCAGGATAATTGTCCCCCCTCGCGCGGGATCCGAAGATAAAAATCTTCACATTTTCGTTTTTCGCGAAAGCTCCCAGAATTTTATCAAATTCCATATTTTTAACCATTTATTATCTCATCCCCGCCTGCTCAAATATTTCCGGCGCAATTACGAGGTCAATTTTCCCACCTGGCCCAGAAAAAGCATCGCTTGTAAAAACCATCTCCTGATTATATCCGTCTGGATTGCTGTCATATTCTGCTTTTGTACTTGGCATTTTCCCCTCGTCATCTATCATATAATAGTCTTCTCTGTAAGCGTATTGCCCACTTCCATCAAGAGTTATGCCCGGATCCGCATATAATATATAATCATACCGATGATCGCCGGAAGGATCCAATATGTCATCCTTCTTATACGCACCCGCCCCCACAACCTGATTATTCAACTTAAAATCCGTCACAGACGCCGCCGTATCCCAGTTGTCCCGTTTTTTCGTCCATTCAACTTTATCAACAGTGTTTGAAACGGCGCAATCATGCTGTTCTATCCAGTAGCTCGGCTTCGAATCCCACCCTGTTAATGGTTCATTAAAAGCAATCTGGTTCGCGACGGAAAGATCCGGGGGCAGAGGCTTGTTGAATGTCGCAAGCCATGTGAAATAATCAAAGCGGCTGTCCCTCTCGTTGAGAGCTACGAACTTGAACTGATCCGACTGGGGCCTGACTATGTATTCCTCTATCCTGACCCGTTTGCCAAAATAGTCCATCATCGTCTTTCCCTGCTCGTATTCGGCATTTTTGATTTCTGTAGCCGCTGCCGCCTGCACCTGCTCCTTGGTCATATCCATTCTGACCTCATTCAAAAATTCGGCTTTTGTCATCAGCACTTCTCTCACTGTGGGAGCGAAACTCAGATCAGCGGCCTGTTCCGGAGCGACGCCGGGTAAGATCTCAAGGAACTGATTCTGCCTGATATAAATTTCCTCGCCTATCCCCGAAATCTCACGGGCGGACACGACGCCGGCAAAAACATTCACTCTGGTTTTTCCGCTCTTATCCACTATGACGCTAAACTTCGTACCGCGGACCGCACAGACGGAGGCGGGAGTTTTTACAGCGAAGGATACATTTTCTTCTTTTAGTTTCTCAACCTTGTTTGTCAATTCACCCATTGCCATATCCAAAAGAGTGTCGGTGTCGGTGAGTTTTGCTATCTGCACTTTTGTTGACGGGCCTATGTCTATCTGACTGCCCGTGTCAAGGACAAGAGAGGCCTTGCCTGACGGTCCTGTCTTCACGCTGTCGTTCTCCTGAAGGTATAACCCCTTTGTCAAAGGCGCCCAGACGGAATCGCGCAAATATTCAGCCTCCCCGCCGGCATCCGTCACAATCGCGCTGGCGGCAAAAGACGGCGCGGCTAACAAAACCGCCGCGGCAACAATTTTAAATAGTCTTTTCATAATTTATTCCTCCCTGTCTTTGGAGATTGCCAGTTGTTTTCTAATCATCCTGCAAAGACTGTCCTTTATTTCCATATGCCTCGGCACAGGCGATTTTCTTCCTGTGACCGGATTTGCGTAAATATCATGCTTCATTCCATGTCTCCTCAAATAACATCCTTTTTTAACCAGCTCTTTAATGAAAGCATTTCTTTTCACAAACTCACTTGAAGTTGAGTAATTTTCTTCGCTTCAACGGGAACATAATCTTCTTCTTCAAGCATCGTCTTGTAAGCATCCTTTATGTTTTCCTTTAATTCCTTCAATGTTTTTCCCTGACTAAAAACGCCGGGTAAACCTTTCAACTTTCCCACAAGCCAGTCATCATCAACCCAGTATTCAAGAATGAACTTTTGTCTCATAAACTCCTCCTATAATTTATTTCAGCCGTTTTTTTCAACGGAATAGCAGGCATTCGTTTAAGCGTCTGCCGGTTGGGATCTACCACAATGCCGACGGATTCTAAAGCCGTCACTCCCAATATCGGTTCCGTATTATCAGGACCGAATATCACCCTGCCGGATGTTAATTCACCCATAAATTCAATTTCCACCAATCCAAAATCATACTCAACAGTTTGTCCATTCGCCGGTTCATAAACCATTTTACCCCTGCGCACGATACCCGCTTTATCCAGATCGCCGGCGGGCGCCAAACAATCGGTCGCGCCGGTATCTACCAAAAACTTGGCTTCATATTTCTTTTTTGTGTCGCTATTATTCCGCAGCGCCACAGTAACATGAATTAAACCCAATTTCAATCCCTCCATAATTCCCCTTCCATCCCCCTTTTAAAAAGTGGGGAAGAGGGGAGTTACCTTATTATCGCTATCTTGCCTCTGTCCCTGCCCTGTCCGGCGACCTCAACGATGTAAAAATACACGCCCGAGGCAACTCTGCTACCGTTGGAATTTTTCAGGTCCCAGTCAATTATGTTTTTATTGGCCCAAGACGCTGGTGCTAAATCACCAGCACCATAGCCCTTTCCAAGCGCCTGTGATTTACTCCATACTTTCTCACCGGTTATCGTATATATCCTTGTCT